>Ga0209980_10001642_pt1 | contig 12227 bp, 10 predicted proteins | sample CR02metaG_FD_183611 | JGI IMG/M metagenome (GOLD analysis project Ga0209980, IMG submission 183611) | Deep subsurface microbial communities from Mariana Trench to uncover new lineages of life (NeLLi) - CR02 metaG (SPAdes) (version 2) | ecosystem: Environmental > Aquatic > Marine > Ocean trench... | reverse complement strand
GGAAACCAATAGGACTCTGTCTCGATCCTGGATTCTCCAAAACCGCGCCAGTCGGGTGCGATGACGAACCAGTCCTTTCTGAATTCATCAACGACGAATTGAAAGCTCGATCCCGCATCGCCCCATCCATGCAGAAATACCAGCAAGGGGCTCTGAGATTGCCCCCATTCCGTGACGTGATAGTCGACGCCTCGCAACCGGTGCCGGGCAGAACGACCTTCGACGCGCGCTTGGTAAATTTTTTCTCCCGTCATGTATACCTAAAGCAGATACGTGGTTTATCCCCACACACTATCAAGAAAGATGTCGGGCACCGCACATTCAAGTAAAAAAAGGGGACGTACCCCTTATTTCGCCTTTTTCGGGGAAAAGGGGTACGCCCCGTTTATTTATGGCAACAGAATTGTCGAGCCAGTAGTTTTCCTGGCTTCCAGATCGCGGTGCGCTGTCTCGGCGTCCCTGAGCGCGTACTTCTGGCCGATGTGAATGTTCACAGCACCATTGGCAACGACCTCGAAGAGCTCGTCGCAAGCGTGCAGCAGACTTTCCCGAGTATTAACGAAATCGAACAAAACCGGACGGGTGACATACAGAGAGCCACGCTTTGCGAGTTCGGCCGGCGCGAATGCGTCCACTGGGCCGGACGAGTTGCCGAATGTCACCATCGTACCGTGGGGTCTTAGGGAGTCCAGGGACGCAAAAAAAGTGTCGCGGCCAACCGAATCGTAAACGGCGGCAACGCCCTCACCATCGGTAAGCTCTTTTACTGTCCCTGGAATGTCGGCGTCATCCGCCATGATGATGTGCTCGCAACCATTTGCCCGCGCCAGGTCCGCTTTCTCTTGCGTGCTGACGACGCCGATGACCGTTGCACCTATAGAGGTCGCCCATTGCGCCGCCAGAGAGCCGACGCCACCGGCAGCTGCGTATAAAAGCACAACATCGCCCTTCTGCACGTGGTAGCTACGCCGCAGCAAATACCACGCAGTCATGCCTTTCAGGAACACCGCTGCCGCCTGCTCATCGGAAATAACGTTCGGCACGGGCACGAGCTGCCAGGCCGGAAAATTTCGAAGCTCGGAATATGCATCTGCCGGTCTGCCGGCATAGACGACTCTTTCACCGACTTTGATGTCGGTGACGCCAGGCCCCACGGCCTCGACAATCCCTGACGCTTCGCTGCCCAGCCCGCTCGGCAGATCCACAGGATAGAGCCCGGTCCGATGATAGGTATCGATGAAGTTCAGGCCGACAGCCGTATGTCGGATCCGGGCTTCACCTTCCCCCGGATCGGGTACGACGACTTCCGTCCACTCGAGAACCTCGGGGCCACCAAATCTCTGAATACGTATCGCATTGGTTTTCATGTTGTAGTGACCTTAACAATCCGAGGCTAGGATAACCGAGCCGGCAACGATAGACTAAATTGCATGGGTCGTGTCGAAAACAAGATCGCTCTGATTACCGGCGCCGCGCAGGGTTTGGGCGCTGAGACGGCCAGGATTCTTGCGGAGGAAGGTGCGAGCGTGGTTCTGACAGACATCAACGCCGATGGCGTTGGGCTGGTAGCCGAGGAAATTAATGCCGCCGGTTCCGACAAGGCAATCGCATTCGAGCAGGAGGTCAGCAGCGAGGGCGACTGGCAGCAGACGATCGAGACAATTCGGGATCGTTTTGGAAGACTCGATATCCTCGTCAACAACGCCGGAATCGTCTCGATCGGCAGTGTCGAAGACGAGACCCTGGAGACCTGGAAGCATGTACACGCAATCGATCTCGACAGCGTATTTCTCGGCTGCAAGTACGGGATTCCATTGATGGCGGATAGTGGCGGTGGCTCCATCGTCAATGTGTCTTCAATCTCCGGCATCATCGCAGGACACAACCTGGCGGCATACAATTCTGCGAAAGCTGCGGTCCGGCACCTGAGCAAGTCGGTAGCACTTCATTGTGCGCATGAAGGGAATAACATTCGATGCAATTCGGTGCACCCGGCGTTCATCGATACGCCAATCCTTGACGGGCTTGTCGGTGGGACAGACAGACAAGCTGCTCTCGACAAGCTTGGCCGACAGATTCCGCTAGGGAGAGTCGGGCAACCGGAGGATGTCGCCTATGCCGTGCTGTATCTGGCGTCAGACGAGTCGCAATTCGTCACCGGCACGGAAATCAGGATCGACGGCGGCATCAGCGCAATGTGAGAAATAGGCAGTGACTAATAATGTAGTAATCGTGGGTGCCGGACACGCGTCCGGGCAAGTTGTCGCAACACTCAAGCAAAAGAAGTTCGAGGGCAATATTTGCCTGATTGGAGAGGAGGCATATCTGCCTTATCAGCGACCACCGTTGTCGAAGAAATATCTGGCGGGCGAACTGCCGCCTGAACGCCTGCACTTCAAAGCTGACAACTTTTACGATGAACCGAATATCGAAGTCCATCTCAATACGAAGATAGCTCATATTGACAGGTCGAAGAAGCTCGTCCAGTCGGATGCGGGCGAGGAACATCCCTACGACAATCTCGTACTGTCTTTGGGTGCACATCCAAGACATGTCGATTTTCCCGGCGTTGAACTGACGGGCGTTCACTATCTGCGGACGATTCAAAATGTGGACGCGATTCGAGAACAGATTGATCCGGGTTGTCGTCTCGTCATAGTCGGTGCCGGCTATATCGGCCTGGAGGTCGCAGCCGTCACCGCCCAACTCGGCCTCGACGTCACAGTCGTCGAGATGCTTGATCGGGTCATGAGCCGCGTGGTGTCGGAACCGGTATCGGAGTTTTACCAAAAGGAACACAGGGAACACGGTGTAAAGCTGCTCTTGTCCACCGGCATCAAAGGCTTTTCCGGAGAAGGCGCCGTACATGCGGTCGACCTTTCTGATGGCAGTCGACTCGCGGCTGACCTGGTCGTCATCGGCATTGGTGTCGTTCCGAATACCGACCTGGCAACAGATGCCGGGTTGGAAGTCAGCAACGGCATTGTTGTCAATGACCGGTGCCAGACCTCCGATCCGGACATCTACGCTGTCGGCGACTGCACCTATCACCCGAATGCCGTGCTCGGACGCCAGGTCAGGCTGGAATCCGTACACAATGCGCTGGAACAGGCTAAAACGGCGGCCACGAATATATGCGGGGAGGATCAAAGATACGCCCAGGTGCCGTGGTTCTGGTCAGATCAGTACGATCTGAAACTGCAGATTGCCGGCTTGTCGCAGGATTATGATCAGACGATTATTCGCGGCGACCCTGCCGAGCGTTCTTTCTCCTGCCTGTATCTGAACGACGGCAGATTGATCGCAGTCGACGCAATCAACAAACCAAAGGACTTCATGCAGTCGAAAAAACTGATCGCGGACCACGCCGTCATCGATCCTTCCTTGCTCGGCGATTCGAGCGTCGAATTAAAGGAAATGACCTAAGAGATCAGAACCTGTCTCAATATTCCTCATGAGCCGCGTTTCTGACGCGCCGGCGCGAATACGTGGCGCGTACCGCGTCGAATGGTCGCAGCACATTTGCGGGCGCGTTGCGGCGTCGCTCGTCGCTTGAGTGGAACGACCACACCGCGCTCCTCGCTGCTTGCATCGCATCCCGCATAGACCGCTTCGCGGCCATGCGGATTGTTGAGACAGCTTCTAAGTGTGTGCGGCTATTCTTCTTCGCGGGGTAGCGCGATAGTCAGGTTGCCGGTCATGCCAACTGGCCCCGTGATGGAGGAATAGGCTTTCGCAGTAATTGATTCAACTGCTTCGGCTTCGGTACCGGACAATACACCTGTGTTGACTGTGACCCTGGCGGTGCCCAGTGCGCCTGGCCCTGCGGTGATGAGCCCGTACCAGGTTCCTCGCCAGTTATCACCCGAGCTCAGTCGTGCGGGTATGACAATATCGTGCACGTAACGCCAGATGTTTTCTGTCTGGTCGATAAGCATCGTTCCGCGATCCTGCAAGTAGATGTGCCAGACACTGTCGATCAGCACTTTGCCACCAAGTAGCGCAGTCTCTTCTGAATCCGATGCGAATTTCACACCCAGCCCGGCTGGCTCACCTCGACTATCGGTAAGAATTGTAACGAACCCTCGCGTCCTGATGATCGTCGGTTCCCATAGCTCGAGCACTCTGGCCGGGTGTGGTTTCACATGAGATTCACCATCGTTCGTGAATACGATTGATTCGCTTGCAACCAACGAGTAAGAGAGGTCAATCAGATCAAGGTCAGAGACAGCGAGGGGCGAAACCCTCGGGGTGTCGACAAACGGATTGAAATAAAGTCCCAGCACAAACAGTACGACGCCAACGAACATGCCAACCGACAGTGAAATCAGGTATTTCATTCAAGTTCTACCGCTGGTCCGACGAGGGCAGTTGCCAGTTCAATTCGTCCGGCGCCGTCCGAGTCCGGACCAAAGTCATTCTTTACAAATCGTTCGAGGACGACTCCGTTCAGGGTCAGGAACTCACGCGTGCCTGCCCTGAGGCTCCCTTCCCTGTAACCGTCTGGTGACGGATCAGGATCCATCGATACGTACATCGTGCCCCGGGCTGGCAGATGCACGACCCATTCCACGAACGACCCGTGCTGATCCGACTTGCCGGACATTCGGCTCGCAACACCAACCACGACACCGTTTTCGTTGCGGACCTTGAACATCTCGGCCTGAATGTTCGCGAGGAAGTCCAGCTCGGGCCAGTCGAGTCCCGGCGGTGTCGATCTCTGCGCACCGGCTACACCAGCCATTATCCGGTCATCGGGCAACATGATGTGAAACGACTCCGAATTGCCGCCGTTTGCGTGAACTGAAATTAACGACCGTTCGCGGTGCTGGTCTACCCATGGAAAGAAATACACAAGCGTCGCCGCCATAACGATGCCCAATACGATTCCGAGATTAAAGGTCCTAAACACGCCCGGGTCCTGCCTGTTGTGGTCTGAGACAGCACAAAGGCCGTCCGATACCTGTGAGTTTAGTTAAATCGAAAGGACTGCACATCATCAGGAGGGCGATTTGTGACTCAGCGCACAATAACAACGTGCCTGATGTGGACTATTGAGACCGGCTCTATGCAACAGCAAACCATCGTTCAAGATACTCCTCAAAACTGATGGTATCCGCCATCTCTATGTCCTGCTGCCGACGTAAGGACTCAGCCGCCTCGCTGGCGAATTCCTCTTGCCGCCCCGCCGATAATGCCACCAGATCAGCAAAGTATTGTTTGTGTCCGGCGGCGCATGCCAGGGCGAATTCGAAGAAACTCGTACCGCCCTCTCGTAGTTCCGCCAGCAATCGGGCAGAGGGCGTCAACTCAGAATCGGATACGAGATCCATCTGGGCGTCAACCGCCTGCACATAGACATTTCGCTCCTCTCCTTTGTCAATTAGTTCTGCAACCACCCTGACATCCCCGAGTATTTCCGTCGCCCAATCGACAAGTGAGACGGTCTTGCAGTTTCTAAACATTTTCAACGACGGATCGCGCCCCTTTTTCGCCGTCGCGGCGTGGTTTTGTACAGCTGCTTCAAAATCCTTTATTGCGAACGGCGGACTTTCCTCCAGCAGGCAGTAAACAAGAAACGCTTCCATAAAACGCATGACATTCTGATTGATGCCGACCGGATCGAAGACATTCATGTCGAGGGAACGAATCTCCACGTATTCGATGCCACCACGTCTGAGCGCAGCTGTTGGACGCTCGCCGGAAAAGGCGACGCGCTTGGGACGAATCGGGCTGTAATACTCGTTTTCGATCTGTAATTGATTGACGCTGAGCTGCCGGTACTCGCCATCTTCCTTCAGGCCGATTTCCTGATACCGGGGCTCCGGCGTCGTCATGGCCCTGATCAGATCACCGATGTAATCATCGAGATTGTTCAACGAGATATTGAGCCCGGCCTGAGTGCTGTTGCTATATCCCAAATCGCTCATGCGAAGGGAGGTGCCGTAAGGTTCGTACATGGTCTCGCCATCCAGGCTTTCCATGTCGGAGTCTGCAACGTCACCGAACGACTTGCAGACCGCTGGCGATGCGCCGAACAAATAGAGCACAAGCCAGCCGAAACGTCGAAAGTTACGGACCAGCCCGAGGTAGGCATCTGATCGAAACTCGTCCTCGGCAAGGCGACTTTTTTCCAGCTGCATATAAACGGGCCAGAAAGTCGTAGGCAGGGAATAGTTGAAGTGGACACCTGCGATTGTCTGCATTGTCCTGCCATACCGGTAACCTAAACCATTTCTGTAAATAGTTTTCATGCGACCGACGTTTGACCCGCCGTAGTATGCGAGCGGAATCTCCCCATCGTCCGGAATACGGCAGGGCATGCTCGTTGCCCACAGAAGTTCATCGCCCATAACCTCGTAACTGAATTGATGTATATCGCAAAGGAAGCGTAGTGCTTCCCAGGTATGTGAAAATGACGGCGTAATGAACTCGAGCAGCGCTTCCGAGAAATCGGTGGTCACAAAGCGGTTGGTCAACGCGGAACCAAGAGCTTCCGGATGGGGACGATCAGACAAATAGCCGTCCGGTTGAACGCGCAAAGATTCCTTTTCAATACCTATCAGGCCGCCCCACAGAAGATTAGACGGCCTCGCGGCCGCCAGTCTGTTTACCCGATGTTCAAATATCTCGCTCAAAAGCGGCTATCTCCATCCAGCCCCGTTACATTTCGCCTAGCCTTAAAACATTGTGTGAATTTACGGCAAGCCAATGCCCGGACTATATCAGCCAAATGCCCGACTTGTGCGCCAGGTTTAGACCTTTGGGTTAGTATTAGAGATCGGTATTGACATGAGCAGCAGGAATAAGCCGAAGGATATATGATGCATATCGCAGGAAAGCTCTTTTTATCGCTCGCGCTGGCTTGCATTGCTTTCCTTTCGAGTGATCCGGCTTATGCATTGCGATGCGGTAGCCGTCTGGTTAAAGACGGCATGCATGAAAGCGAGGTCAAGGCCATCTGCGGGAAGCCGGTCTCCGAGCGCAGCCTCGGTTATGTTCTGCGATCACATATAGATCGTACGCATGGATTGACGACGACTCGTTACTATGGTCACGGCGGTTATTACCGTGAAGTATTGGTAACCGAACTCGTTTTCAACTTCGGGCCCAGAAAGTTTATGCGCAAGATGAGATTCGAAGGTGGGGTTCTCACGTCGATTGAAACGATCGGTTACGGTTATCGTGATAAACGCAAGTGATCGAATGCCGAGCCAATCACACTCTTTTGGAATCGTAATATTATGATTGCTCAAACCCTTCGCAGACACCCGGAGTTACAAATTCTATGATCGAATTCAGAAAACGTCGTATTCACGACAAGGCGACCGGACCGGCGACTCTTATCAGTGAAGGCTGCAAAATTACAGGTGCCATTTCCGGTGACGGAGACTTCCTGATTAGTGGTGAAGTCGAAGGAGAGTGCGACCTGACAGGATCACTGACCATCGCGCACACCGGAATTTGGAAGGGATCGATTAATGCGACATCCCTGATAATTGCCGGAACGGTGGAAGGCGATATCGTCGTTAATGGCAAGATCGAAATAAGCGATACAGCCAGAATCACTGGCACGATTACCGGCGAGGCCATCGCCGTAGCTGAAGGCGCAATTGTTCAAGGGCAAATGAAAACGACGGGCAGCACCGACCCCATCGAATTCGTCGAGAAACGGAAACCCGAAAAATCCGGCTAGGTCAATTTGTTGGCGGGACAGGACACTAACCCTCAGCGGGATAAATACTCATTTCAACCCGGTTATTTTGCGCCGCAATTTTATTCCAGAAATCCGCGGTCATGCCCGACGTAGCGATCGGATAGGGAATCAACGGCTCGTTATTGCCACGCGATAAGATTATAATCTGAATAGATCCGCCCGTTTCCGCACTAACCGTATTCACGAAGTTCGCAAATCCAACCGACTGGCGTAATCCCATCTCATATGCAACAGCGGTCTCGAAGCCAATGAGCTCGCATTGCCCTACGATATGACTCGCCGGTGCCGGATCGTAGCCGTCGGATCCGCCGCCAACCATGCAGAAGTTGCCGACGTGTGTTTCCAATACGACTCGACCTGAGAAGCCCATGTCAAGCAGGTGCTGTACGAGCCCCTCGAGCAGTGCCAGCCTTGAATCGCCGAGTGGAAGTTCACCGAATGGATAAAATCCCGTCTGATTGACGCCCCACTCCAGTGCGGCCACCGCAGTTGAAAAGGCGGCATTCAGAGACTGCCGGTATTGAGCCATTCGCTGTTCCGCCTCTATTGCACCATCTGCCTTAATCGACTGCTGCTGTGAAAGAGCGCTCAGCAGATTTGCGTTCTGTTCCTGCACTTCTCGCCAACTCTGCTCCCGCTGCCAATACAGCGAGCCGAAAACAATAATCACGACGAGCAGTGCAGACACGACGGCCACGAACCGTCCGGGTAATGGTTCAGCGGAAACTGCCACGACCCCAGCTTCCTCCGCACTTTCGGGTGCGCGTATCTCGTCTGCTACACGCGCAGCAATTGCCTCATAACTATCGAGCAGGTCTCTTCGCAGGACTGCGCGCTGCTGATCAAAAAGATCCTGAATCAGTTCACGCAGATCCTGATCGAACTTCTCGAGGGCAGGATAGTCGCCACTTGTTTCCGGGCCGTCTGCTTCCTCGCCGTGCTCTCTTCGCTCAGCTTCGTCACCAATAACGTTAAGCGATTCCAGAACTTTTGAAACCTCGACAGGCTCGACCTGTTTGGGCAATACACCAACGGCTCCGAGCGCTCGTGCCTGCCCGACGTACACCTCACCTTTTTGCGATGTGTACATCATGATAGGAATCGTCGCCGTATCCGGATTATTCTTGATCGCGGTCACGGCCTCGAAGCCGTCCATCCCGGGCATCAGGTGATCCATGAAAATCACATCCGGCCGGTGTGCGCTCAGGTAGTCCAGGGCGGACTCGGCAGACTCTGCCGTATCCACAGCGAGCTCGTGCGACTCGAGCATGCGCTTCAGCACAACTCTCGCGGTCTTCGAGTCATCGACGATGAGTGCAGTCTTATTCAATGGATTTCCCTTACGGTGGCCCATCAAAGCCCAAACGAACTGCCAATTCCTTGAATTATGTCACTTAATCGGAAAGGATCTCGAATTAACTGGCATAGTTTACCCAGATTGTCGGCAAGTGAATACAGTGCGTTTGACCATATTGGGTGGTCGTTTCCAAACAATAATGACGAGGGTGGTAAGCTTGAGGCCGCAAGCCGGATCTCTCAGGCTCCGGTGGCGGGGGACTCGACCCGGAGCAATGCGGGATTGGTCCCAATAATAATAAAAGTCAGCGTCAGATACGGCGAGACAGCGATGCATTCAATCTGTCCCGGCCGACAGAGTCGAATAACAAAATGACCGGTAGAGTTTTACCCAGATATCTCATTCTAGCCGCGGCGATGACATTGGTCGTCGTCAGCCTGATGTTGTCACTTTTCTATGGCCAGTATCGTTGGCTAGCGAGCGATATCGTCAGAAGCAGTGTAGAAGAATATAACGCGATTCTCGAAGGTAGTTTCGAGGCACGCGCAAGGGCGCGGCTTCACAGAATAGCCGATACTATCGCCATCACCGCAGAGCAGGTCGACCCGGCGTCGATATCTACACTGCTTGAAGCTGCGACAGTCAATAACAAAAACCTGCTTGGCTTGCGATACGTGCGCCCTGAAATGCCCGATCTACAGGCAGGCAACGTTCCCGTGGAAGCAGGCAACGTATCGACTGAATGGGGTTCCGATAATCTTTACTTAGTGTATCCGGTCATGCTCGACGACAAAAAGTTTGGCTTGCTAATCAGTAATTTCACACTGGCTGAAGTGCGGCGCGAATCGGCAGAATTTCGGGATCAGATACTTAGCACCGGAGATGAGCGGCGCCGCGTGAGCTTTGCCTGGATAGGCATTGCCACTTTGGTCGTCTTGGCCCTGTGTGGTGCGGTGATCTGGATTATCGTCAGGACTCAGACTGCGCGAATCCGTGCGTTAAAAGTGCAGGCGGAGAAACTCAGTGATGCTGACTTTGGCGAGCCTTTACAAGTGCTGCACGGCGACGAGTTGGGTGATCTTGCCGAAGTGTTCAATAACATGCGCAACAAATTGAAAAGAACGACAGTTTCGCGCAATTACGTCGACAACGTGCTCGCAAGCATGAATGAAGCGATCATCATTACGTCTGCGGACGGAACTATTAAGCGCATTAACGATGCGACCGCAAGAATGCTCGATTACTCCGAAGATGAACTGCTGGGCCAACCGCTGGAGCTGATTGTGGACAACCGCAAGAGCCGGATATTCGCAGCCGAGTCCCCCTCACGTAATCCCCGCGACGGCTTCCTCCGCAAAAAATCGGGAGAGTCCGTTCCGGTTTCATACACGGCCTCGGTGATAAGCGGCGATGACGTCCATTCAGGAGACCGTATATTTGCCGCACAGAACACCACCGAGCGCCGGCGCGCCGAACAACGGATAAGATATCTTGCGCGCATCGACGCACTAACCAAAGTACCTAACAGGATGCAGTTCCAGCATCTACTGCAGAGAGCTCTCGCACGTGCCCGCCGTAGCAAAAAGTCGCTGTGCCTTTTTTATATCGATATTGATCACTTTAAAGAGATCAATGACACTTTCGGTCATTTGGCCGGCGATACGACACTTGAAACGGTTGCGGAGCGGCTAACAGCAGCTCTTCCTGCAGAGTCCGTCATCGGCCGTCTTGCCGGCGACGAGTTCGCGGTAATCGTCAACCACGTCGAAGGCCGCGATCTGGCCAAACCGAAACTGGACAAGCTGGCCCGCAGTTTGCTCGATCGGCTCGCGGACCCGTTTTACGTTCAGGGACACGAAGTTTTCATGACCGCGAGCATGGGCATCGCCCTCTATCCGGATGATGCGCCCAGTGTTATTGACCTGATTCGCAATGCCGACGCTGCGCTTTATACGGCGAAGAAAGATGGTGGCAATATTTTTTGCTACTACGCACCTGCCATGAATGAAGCCGCCGTCGAGCGGCTGATGACCAAGAGCAAACTCAAGCGGGCATTCGAGCGTGACGAGCTTCTTGTGCATTACCAGCCTAAGTACAACCTGGAAACCGGGGAGGTCTTTGGCGCTGAAGCGCTCGTGCGGTGGGAAATGCCGGACAGGGGCATAGTTCTGCCGTCGGACTTTATTCCCCTCGCTGAGGAGACCAATCTAATCGTCGAGATCGGCGAATGGGTGCTCGATCGCGTATGCGAGGATTTTCGGCACTGGCAACTCACTGTATCCACGCCCGGACGAGTATCGGTAAATTTATCGCTCAAGCAGCTTCGACAACCGAATTTCGTCGATCGAATCAGCTCGATTCTTCGAAGTTATAAGGTATCGCCGACCTCACTGGAACTCGAGATTACCGAGACGACCCTGATGGAAAATCCGGTTCGCACCATCAAGCTCCTGGATGAACTCTATTCACTCGGCCTGCATCTTGCTATCGATGACTTCGGTACCGGTTACTCGTCTTTGAGCGCTTTACAACAGTTTCCGATCAGCACGTTGAAAATCGACCAATCTTTCGTTCGAGACATCGCGTCAAATGCGGACGACGCAACGATTGTCGGCACGATCATTCACATGGGTAGAAGCCTGCAAATGGATGTAGTGGCTGAGGGCGTGGAGACCGAAGAACAACTGAATTTTCTCCAGACGCTGGATTGTACGTACGTGCAAGGCCTGCTGTTCGGCGAGCCGATGAGTTCCGATAACTACCTCGAATTACTGCTCGCACAGGCTGAGGGGACAGACACCCATCGCGCACTCTTTGCCTAGAACCCGTCTCAAGGATTCGCATGGCCGCGAAGCGGTCTTTGCGGGATGCGATGCGAGAAGCGAGGGGTGTGGAGTAGTCCTTCCAGTCATGCGACGAGCAACCCCGCAGCGTGCCCGCAAAGCCGCATCCCGGCTGCATTTCGACGCACTGGCCCCGACTACTTTGTTGCGCGCTTTGCGAATGCCGTACGGCCATTCGACGTGGCGCGCATTAAAATAGAGGTCGAACCGCCAAGACGCCTTAGCGGTTCGACCCCTGTTTATTCACAAACGCGGCTCATGAGAATTATCGAAACAAGTTCTAATCAGCGACGTGTGTAACACGCTGATACTTCTCAAAGTTATTCCCGTACTTTTCTACTCCACGACAACGTGATTAAATATTGCCACA
>Ga0209980_10001640_pt1 | contig 12228 bp, 11 predicted proteins | sample CR02metaG_FD_183611 | JGI IMG/M metagenome (GOLD analysis project Ga0209980, IMG submission 183611) | Deep subsurface microbial communities from Mariana Trench to uncover new lineages of life (NeLLi) - CR02 metaG (SPAdes) (version 2) | ecosystem: Environmental > Aquatic > Marine > Ocean trench... | reverse complement strand
TTGATGGCCTCGCGCGAACCTTAAGTATTCAAGGACAAGTGATTAATGATAGCGGGAAAATGATTCGCAGGGTATGGACATTAGAGAGAGAGAAAAAATATGGGCTCAGACTTGATTAGATCAGACTAATTTTCGATTCACGGATGATTTTCTTGTGGCACGGTTTCGGACGGTGGTTTCTCTTTCTTTTTCTCCAACGCAAAGATGATCAAGAGGGAAACGACGCCGACGCTGATGGCGCTATCGGCGACGTTGAAGGCGGGCCAGTGGTAGCCGCTGATGTGAAAATCGAGAAAGTCGACGACTTCGCCGTATCGTAGCCGATCGATGAGATTGCCGATCGCCCCGCCAAAAATGCTGGAGATTGTTAACTGGCCCCATACGTCGTCGTCGTGGAGTCGGTAAAAAATCGTTCCCAGCAAGCCCAGCGCGAAAATCGATGTGCCCACGAAGAAGATGAGGCGAAAGGCGCTGTTTGTGGTCGCGAAGATACCGAACGCTGCACCTGGATTGCGAATATATGTCAGGTTGAAAAAATCCGGAATAACGGGAATGGACTCGTGCAAATGCATGGTATGCATGACGAACATTTTCGTGATTTGATCCAACGCGATCAGGACCAAACTCACGCCCACCAGCAACAAATACCGACGCCTCCCATCATTCATGAGACAGCCTCAACGCAACGGTCGCACAATGTCGGATGTTCAGAGTGAACTCCAACGGTTGGGCGATAATTCCAGCACCGCTCGCATTTCTCGCCATCGGCTTTGGTGACGTTTACACTGACGCCTAAGGAAGAATCCACAGCCAAGGAACCATCGGCCGAAATCGTTTCGACTTCCTCCACCGTCACTTGTGACACAATAAACAATGTGGGCAGATCCTGTTCATACCGCTGCAAGAAGCGAGCGCGATCGGGGGAAGCATGTAGGACCACTTGAGCTTCTAAGGATGAGCCAATCACTTTTTCCCGACGCTGTTGTTCCAGCGCACTCAGCACCAAGGTGCGAATGGCCAACAATTCTTTCCATTGGGCTTCTAACGCTTCTTGGTCTTTGATGGGCACCACGTCGGGGAATGTTTCTAAATGGACGCTGGGCTTAGCTTCTTGTTCCGTGTTCTTCCCCGGAAGCACATCCCAGACATCTTCGGCGGTGAAACTCAAGATCGGGGCCATGAGTTGAGCTAAACTTGTCACGATTGTGTACAGCACCATTTGCGAACCGCGACGCAGCGGAGAATTTTTCGGAAAGGTGTACATCCGGTCTTTCAAAATATCGAAATACGTCGCACTCATATCCACTGAACAAAAATAATCCAGTTCATGGACGATTTGACGAAAATCAAATTCGTCATATCCCTGCCGCACGTTGTGAATGAGCTTGTTCAATCGCATCAGCGCCCAACGATCTAATTCCGGCAATTGATCAATCTCAATTTGGTGCGATGGATTGGACGGATCGTAATCATAAATGTTGCTCAATAAATACCGGCAGGTGTTTCGAATCTTTCGATATCCCTCAATTAATTGCTTCAAGATTTGCGGGGAGATTCGCAGGTCTTCTTGGTAATCTTGGGCGGCCACCCACAGGCGAAGAATTTCCGCGCCGTTTTGTTTGATCACGTCTTGGGGAGCGACCACATTGCCCGCGGACTTGGACATTTTTTTACCTTTCCCATCCAACACAAAACCATGCGTGAGCACCGCGCGATATGGTGCAGACCCATCCGTCGTCACCGAAGACAACAAGGCGCTATGAAACCACCCACGATGTTGATCGGATCCTTCGAGGTATAAATCGGCAGGCCACCACCCTTCACCTTGCGGTTTGACCACGGCAGTATGACTGACACCGGACTCAAACCAGACGTCTAAAATATCTTGTTCTTTTTTGAATTCTTTTCCCCCGCATTCTGAGCAAGCCGTGCCCGTTGGAAGAAGCTCCGCAGCCGACCGCTCGAACCAGACATCCGCGCCGTGCTCACTCACCAAGTCCGCAATATGCGCAATGATCTTTGGATCCGCTAAGGTGGCCGAGCATTGTCCGCAGGTAAAGCCCGGGATGGGGGTTCCCCAAATTCGTTGACGAGACAAACACCAATCAGGGCGATTGGCGATCATGCCATAGATGCGTTCGCGGCCCCGCGCTGGAATCCATTGCACATTGTCGATTTCCTTCAGCGCTCGTTCCCGTAATTGCCCCTTTTCCATGGACACGAACCATTGTTGAGTGGCGCGAAAAATCACGGGTTTTTTGCAACGCCAACAATGTGGATAGGAATGATTGAGTGTTCCATGACCCAACAACACATCAAGGCTTTGTAGCTTTTCCACAATCTCTGGGTTGGCCTTCAGCACATGTTGGCCGGCAAAGGCTTCGAACTCGTTCGTAAAACAACCACGATCATCCACCGGCACGACGACTTGAAGTGGGTCCGTAAGGATCTGGCTTGAGATATTGGCGTTATATTTCAAGGTAAGAAGATAGTCATCCATGCCATGGCCCGGGGCAATATGCACACAGCCCGTGCCCTGCTCCAATGTCACAAAGTCTCCAAGAAGAATCGGGGACAGGCCCTCGGTTAATGGACGGCCACACACCAACCCTTCAAAACCATCTTTGCCTTTTTTCACTCCAAGAATGTTGGGGTCAGATAACTCACAGGCTTTGGCCACATCCTCGACCAACTTTTCAGCAATCACCAGAACCTCATCGCCGACTCGTACAAAGGCATAATCAATGTCGGGATGCAGTGCGAGTGCTTGGTTGGCTGGCAATGTCCATGGCGTCGTGGTCCAAATGACCATCGATACCTTCTCAATGCCCTCAAGATCAGCGATGCCAAATCGTTTTTGCGGATTGACCTGAAACGGAAATTTTACGTAGATCGATGGCGAGACGTGGTCTTCATATTCCACTTCAGCCTCAGCCAACGCGGTTTGGTCTTGCGTACACCACAACACCGGTTTGAGGCCTTTGTAGACGCCGCCCTTCTCCACGAACTTTCCGAATTCGCGAACAATTGTCGCTTCATACTCTCGGCTCATCGTGAGATAGGGATGCGCCCAATCTCCAAACACGCCGAGCCGCTGAAATTCTTCACGCTGGATGGTGTAGAACTTCTCGGCGTACTCGCGGCACAACTGTCGAATCTGCGTGGCCGTCAGATCTTTTTTCTTGGCACCAAGCTGCTTGGTGACCTGATGCTCAATAGGCAACCCATGACAATCCCACCCGGGAATATACGGAACGTGAAAACCTTCCATGGTTCGTGATTTCACAATGATGTCTTTGAGGATTTTATTGAGCGCATGGCCGATGTGAATGTGGCCATTGGCGTAGGGAGGCCCATCGTGGAGAATATACAATGGCTTCCCGGCACGGGAATCCTGGATGCGTTGATAGAGCTGTTGCTCAGCCCAACGCGCTAAAAACTCCGGCTCGCGTTGGGGCAAATTTCCCTTCATCGGGAAATCAGTTTTGGGCAAGTTGAGGGTAGATTTGTAGTCCATGGTTCACACAGTCAGGATACTAAAAAGGGCGGGATGTTAGGGTTCGCGCAACAATAACTTCCTATGCTTGGGCGCCGATCCATCCTGTATGGCCGCGTTGCTCGTCCTTTCCATACGAGGAATATGCGCAGTCCTCGCGCCTTGCCAGACAGGCGCCTCAACACCCAAGCATAGGAAGTTATTGTTGCGCGAACCCTTAAATGCGACGAGAGATGTCCATTAGTAATTAGCTAACGGCCATCATTCGATCGAGCGCCATTCGAGCCATGGCCTTGTCATCATCAGGAACAGAAATCTGATTCACGACGGTACCTTGGGCTAAATTCTCCATGCACCAACACAAGTGCGACGCATCGATCCGATACATGGTGGCGCATCGACAAACAACTGATGACAAGAAAAACACCTGCTTGTCCACCTCTTCTTTTTTGAGCCGATTCACCAAATTCAATTCCGTACCGACGGCCCACTTCGTTCCGGGTTTCGCCTGTTTCACCGTTCGAATAATAAACTCGGTTGAGCCAACGAGGTCAGCTTGATTCACCACATTTTCATGGCATTCCGGATGCACAATCACCTGAAGACCGGGATAGGTCTTCCTGAAATAGGCGACATGCTCGGGTTGAAACATTTGATGGACGCTGCAATGGCCTTTCCATAATATGAGTCGGGCCTTGCGAATCGCCTCCTTTGTATTGCCGCCATCCGGCAAAAACGGATCCCAGACTATCATCTGCTCTCGGGGCATTCCCATTTTGTTAGCCACATTGCGGCCCAGATGCTCATCGGGAAAGAAGAGAATTTTTTCTCTTCGCGCCCAACCCCACTCCATCACTGCCTTGGCGTTGGACGATGTACAGGTGATGCCGCCATGCTCTCCACAAAACGCCTTGAGCACAGCCGCAGAATTGACGTACACCGCTGGCATGACCTCATCTTCGACTGAGAGCACGCGACCCAATTCTTCCCAGCATTGATCCACCTGTTCAATCGCCGCCATATCCGCCATAGAGCAACCAGCGTTCAAATCGGGGAGGATGACGGTTTGTTTCGTTCGGCTCAAAATATCCGCAGTTTCCGCCATGAAGTGGACACCGCAAAAAACTACGTAGGGATGCTCGGACCGCTCCGCAGCTATTTTAGACAACAACAACGAATCACCCCGAAGGTCGGCGTGGACGATAACTTCATCACGCTGATAATTGTGCCCCAGCATGAGAACCTGATCCCCTAGGGCTTTCTTGGCCGAAACGATCCGCTCAAACAATTCCTCGTCGCTCAGACCTACATAATCTGATATAGGCAACTCGATCGCCTGGATTGAATTCACACATTCACCTTTAGTAAAATTGAACGATTGGGCATGGTCCCAACGACTTTTTACCCCATTGATCTGGGAAATCCGAAGCTAAAGCTTATAATTGTAGCAAATTTCTTAATTTTTCAACAGTCAATAAGGTGCACGATTCATTTTTGTACCCACAAGTCTGAAATACCCACTTTGTACATTGATGAGTCTGGAAGGTATAGTTCGTGACTGATGAGACTCCTTTCCGCTAACAAGCCGATTGACACGGATCGGGGCGAAGCGTACCATTCCCTCTTAATAAACAGCTAGGGGAGCCCCGCGGCTGAGAGTCTTCGAGAAAGACAACCCTTACCACCTGATCTGGATCATACCAGCGTAGGGAAGCGGAGATGAATAGAGACTTCTTCTAGCAAGCCGTTCCCTCCCAGGGCGGCTTTTTTTATGGGCCACTTTGATCTCAACTTCATTAATCGGCAAGTGCGCACAACTTGCTTGAGTTCATAGAAAGGATTTCACGATGAACCACCCCGAACTCCCGACGGTCAATTCCACGAATGGCCATGGTTCGAATGGTCATACAAATTCCTCCCTGACCACAACCCCGCTGCCCGCATCGAAAAAAGTGTATATAAAAGGAAGCCAACCCGGAGTCGCCGTCCCCATGCGGGAGATTGCGTTGTCCCCACCGCCTCATGGAAACGGGACGAATGGGTCAGCGAATATATCAAACGGATCTATTGTTGTGTACGACCCTTCGGGTCCCTATACCGACCCTTCCACGGAGATTGATCTTCGACAAGGACTTCGCCCGTTGCGACGCGATTGGATTCTTGGCCGGCAGGATGTCGAAGAACTGGCCGACGTGTCTTCGGACTATGGCCGCCAACGCGCGAACGATCCCAGCCTGAACGATCTCCGATTCAGCCATATTCGTAAACCCCTGAAAGCCAAGCCAGGGCTCAATGTCTCGCAAATGCATTATGCCCGACAGGGAATCATCACCCCAGAAATGGAGTTTATTGCGATTCGCGAAACCCAGTTGCGCCAAGAAACTCAAGAACAGGTGAAGGGGGTGGTACAAGGCGTGGAGCAACATCCAGGGCACTCCTGGGGCGCCAATCTTCCTCAAACCATTACTCCTGAATTCGTGAGAGACGAAGTGGCTCGTGGACGTGCGATTATCCCGAGCAACATCAATCACCCCGAAATCGAACCCATGATTATTGGCCGGAACTTCCTTGTGAAGATCAATGCTAACATCGGCAATTCCTCGGTGGCCTCGTCCATCGATGAAGAAGTCGAAAAAATGATTTGGTCGATTCGATGGGGTTCAGACACGGTGATGGATCTTTCCACGGGGAAAAATATCCATGAGACTCGTGAATGGATTATTCGCAACGCCCCCGTTCCCATCGGCACGGTTCCCATTTATCAGGCGTTGGAAAAAGTCAACGGGAAGGCCGAAGACCTGACCTGGGAGCTCTTTCGAGATACGTTAATTGAGCAAGCCGAGCAAGGCGTGGACTACTTCACGATTCATGCCGGGGTCCTGCTGGCTTATGTTCCGCTCACGGCTACGCGCATGACGGGAATCGTGTCGCGAGGCGGATCGATTCATGCCAAATGGTGCTTGGCCCATCATCAAGAGAATTTTACCTACACGCACTTTGAAGAAATTTGCGAGATCATGAAGGCCTACGATGTCTCCTTTAGTTTGGGAGATGGGTTGCGGCCGGGATCGATCGCGGATGCCAACGACGAGGCGCAGTTTGCCGAACTGGAAACACTCGGCGAATTAACCAAGATTGCGTGGAAACATGATGTCCAAGTGATGATCGAAGGCCCGGGGCATGTGCCCATGCACATGATTCACGAAAACATGGAACGGCAGCTTAAAGCGTGTCACGAAGCCCCCTTCTATACACTCGGGCCTCTGACCACTGATATTGCACCGGGCTACGATCACATCACGTCAGGCATTGGCGCTGCAATGATCGGATGGTATGGGTGCGCGATGCTGTGCTACGTTACACCCAAAGAACACCTTGGATTGCCAAACAAAGATGATGTCAAAACCGGGGTCATTACCTACAAAATTGCAGCCCATGCTGCGGATTTGGCCAAAGGACACCCTGGCGCGCAACGCCGTGACAATGCCCTGTCGCAAGCGCGATTTGAATTTCGGTGGGAAGATCAATTTAATTTATCGTTAGATCCTGATACGGCTCGGGAATATCACGATGCGACTCTCCCCGACCAAGCCGCCAAAGGCGCGCACTTCTGCTCCATGTGCGGTCCACATTTTTGTTCGATGAAGATCACCCAAGACGTGCGAGACTACGCCGCGAAAAAACAGATGGACGAACAAGAGGCCCTTCAGGCGGGCCTACAAGAAAAATCAGAAGAATTTCGAAAAACTGGAGGAGAAATCTATTTATAGAGGTTCATCATGGAAAATCTTCAACCAACCCCGCTTCGTGAACGAGACGTCACTCGCCACATTGCGCGGGAATATTATAAAGAATTCGACCAACTCATCGAAAGCGACGTCATCATTGTTGGAGGCGGACCGTCTGGTCTCCTTTGCGCTCATGATTTAGCGTCGAAAGGCGTTCGCACCCTTCTCATCGAACAAAGTCTGGCCCTGGGAGGTGGCTTTTGGTCTGGCGGCTACCTCATGAACAAAGCCACCCTGTGCGAACCCGCCAATGAGATTCTTGAAAGCATGGGTGTTCCGTGCAAACCCATCAAAGAATGTGCGGGTATGACCATCGTTGATCCTCCTCATGCCACCGCCCGATTGATTGCCTCGGCCTACGAAGCTGGAGCTAAAGTCATGAACCTCACAATGGTTGTAGACCTTATTCTGCGAGGGGAGGGTGTGCTCGAAGGGGTCGTGGTCAATAGCACGACCGCGGAAATGGCCGGGCATGACAAAATCCATGTTGACCCTATTGCCCTAGAGTCAAAAATTGTCATTGATGCCACGGGCCACGATGCGGTAATTGTCGCATTGCTGAATAAGCGAGGTTTATATCAAAATGTGCCAGGAAACGGGGCCATGTGGGTTGCACGCTCCGAAGCAATGGTAGTAGAAAATACCCGTGAGGTGTTTCCAAATTGTTTTGTCACGGGGTTAGCAGTTGCCGCAGTCGATGGATCTCCACGCATGGGACCGGCCTTTGGGTCAATGCTGTTATCCGGCCGTCGTGCAGCTGAATTGGTTCATCGAAAATTAAAAGGAGAATGAGTTCGGTTCCTACGAAACCGTACTCGAACGAGCGTGATGGATATACAAGATTTCGTACAACAAGGAGAAGGGCTGCAGGAAGATAAAATGGCTGCATGGAATTTATTCCAGCAAGCCTATGAATCCCAGATGAAAGGGAAGCTGGATGAAGCGGTGAAGTTATATCAGAACTCGATCGACACCTTCCCCACAGCAGAGGCCTATACATTTTTAGGCTGGACCTACAGTTTCATGGGACAACTGTACGAGGCGATTGAAGAATGCCACCGCGCGATTGAAACCGATCCTGATTTCGGCAACCCCTACAATGATATTGGCGCATACTTCATCGAACTTGACCAGCTTGACGAAGCCATCCCCTGGCTGGAAAAGGCTAGCGAAGCCAAACGCTATGAAAGTCCAGCCTTTCCACATATGAATCTAGGGCGAATCTATGAGAAAAAAGGTGACTGGGATCGTGCGATTGACTCGTACAAAACCGCATTCACCTTAAACCCCCAGTACGAGGCAGCAAGGCGTGCCATGATGCGGCTGATCACGTTGATGAACTAAGTTCCAACTATTTCCTATTAAATTTCCCAACAGGTAAAATTATGGAAACCACGAAAATCGTTCTCGTTGCCGTAAGTGATATATTTTTTTATACAAAAATTCGTGATGCCTTTAAGCCAGCCGGCTACACGCTCAAACGATTGAAATCCGATGCGGACCTTGAGGAAAAGGCAAAATCGCTCCAGCCCGTCGCCATTGTCATTAATATGAATGATGACTCATTGAATGGTGTCCAAGCACTGCAAACACTGAAACAAGACCAAGAATTGAAGCACATTCCCGTTCTCGCATTTGCCAATCACGAAGAAGTCGATACTTGGCGCAAGGCCAAAGAGTTGGGCATCGATAAGATCGTCTCGCGGAACGAATTTTCTTCACGAACGTTGGCGCTGCTCGAAGAAGTCACCCATCAAGCCTCGTCATGAAACACTCCCCCCTTCATTCACAGCATGAATCGATTGGCGCACAGTTTGAGCCTGCTGGAGACTGGGAAATGCCAGGGCACTATGACGACCCGGTAGCCGAACATCTTGCAGTACGCCAAAGTGTAGGCGTGGCCGATCTCTCCCATCGTGGCTTACTCCAAGTCACTGGCGACGATCGAGTGACCTGGCTGCAAAGCATCATCAGCAACGACATCCTCCCGCTACAGACTGGACAATGGCTCTATTCGAGCTTCATGTCACACAAAGGAAAAATTTTGAGTTATTTCCGCGTGTACAAGCTTGAAGAATTTCTCTTGGTCGAAGACACGGGTGAGGTTGGGGATACCACCTTCCAAACCTTCAGAAAATTTTTGCTCTATGGCACCAAAGCGAAAATGAAAAATTGCAGCGAGGGATGGGGGATGCTATTGGTAAGTGGACCGGAAGCTCCACAGTTGATTCAAAAAACTTTTGGGGTCGATGTCTCGGGTCTCAAGACCCACTCCTTTCTCAGTCACGACTGTAATGGTCAACAACTGCTCATCGCCAAGACTGAAGAAACCGGCGAACATGACTTTGAACTATTCGCTCCCGCTGAAACCCTTCCACAGGTGTGGGAACAATTATGGAAAGCTGGAGAACCCATTGGCCTTCGCGCCTTTGGTATTCAAGCAAGGGAAACCCTTCGCATCGAAGCCGGCATTCCCAAACTCGGGCCTGAACTGAATGAACACATCGTTCCACCGGAAGCGAACCTGGTAGGCAAAGCCTTTAGCTTAACGAAAGGGTGCTATCCCGGGCAGGAAGTCGTCGCACGCATGGACACCTATGGGTCCGTGAAACGCCGCCTGGTAGGGTTAGTGATTGATTCGCCCGAAGGGCATGTTCCCGATCCTGGCACAAAGATCTTCAGCGGCGATCGGGAAGTCGGCTGGATCAGTAGCGCCATTCACTCTCCCACGCTAAACAAAACCATTGCCTTGGCCTTTCCTCTGAGAGATTTTACCACCCCAAACACTGAACTCACTGTCGCCAATGACCCTCAGCGCGACACAGCCATCGTTCAGGCCCTGCCTTTTTATCCCAACTAAGGGTCCGCGCAAGAATAACTTCCCATGTTTAGACGTCGATACATCCCGCCTGGCGGCCGTTGCTCGTCCTTTCCATACGGAGGAGTATGCGCAGTCCTCGCGCCGTGCCAGACAGGCGTTTCAACACCCAAACATGGAAAATAATTCTTGCGCGGACCCTACAGCTGCAATAAAAACCTGCCATGAAAAAACGGCTGAAGTGGAGTCGGGAATGAATCAGATCAATGGACCAATACGTCAATGACGTATTGGCTGGTTAGGAGGGCCGGAGGATCCTGAACATATGGCGCATCCTCCTAAGTGAAGGCTCATCGGGGCAACCTGATGGGCCTTCACTTTTTTGGGATTTCCTGGGACTACCCTGAATTATTCTGGGTGACGAGAAGCGGTTATGGCACTGACTAACGTTAACAAGGCACTTTCTCGTTGCGGATCATCTAATGCCACAAGAAGATGGGTTTCTTCTCCATGCATGAGCGTGAGAGATACAAATGGTTTCTCTTGTGCTTTCAGGAGATCACCACTCACACCTCTTCCTCCTTCATCTTTCCATACACCATACTGAATTTGCGTTTTTTCCACGTCGTTAAGAGAAAATATGTCGTACCGGAAATAATCATCTCCAATAACCATGTCAAACACTACATTCCCTTGGGTGACCGCCAAAGCATTAAAACGCCCTTGATCTTCATACCCATGGGGGATACCGGCATTGATATAGAGATGAGCAATTTTTCGCTCACCAATTGCCAACTTTATTTTTGTTTCCAACGCTGTAAAGTCAATTTGCAAAGGTCGCTCATCTTCGTCCGTTGATTTGAGGGCTGCACTACTTATTTGGTCAAACACGTCTTTTGCGGTTAACACGCTTCACTCTCCTTTCTCACACGTAGCTTGTCATAACAATGAGACTCATCTGCTACGTATAGCGGGTCACCAAAAGGAAATGCAAGTTGGGAAGGAAGCTTCTAGGTCGTGGTGCCTGCACTCCCAGCCCCGTATTTGCCAACGCATCATAGGGTTGTGCATACTGGGCTTTGATTAAATGCTATCTTTGTGAAGGAGCGCGTGATGAGTGAACAACAATGCATGCTAGAGGGGTGTCCCAAACGCGCCTATGCGCCATCGGGCACCGGACAATTGTGTAAAGACCACTTTTCGGACTTCGTGAAATGGCGACGGAGAAAGGGCAGCATGAGCATGTTTCGGAAATACAACGCCATGACGATGGAAGAACGTAATTCAATTGTCCAGGATTGGGGAAAAACGTTAGCAGCTGGGTAATATCACGATTCACAGGGACCTACGTAGGGAATGCCCCGCCCGCCTTATTCCATCAACGGTGACCCATGGTGATGGATAATCTTCCAGCCTTCATCCAAGCGTTCGAATAAATTCGTGGCAATCACTCGGCTATTCTGAGTGTTATCTCCATGACGGCTGGTGATATTTTCCGTACAAATGACCCAGGCCACATCCCTGGCTACTTGTACCTGCAGCTCGGTCAGGGAGAATCCCATGGAAAACACATTGTTGAAAATCACGACCCAGGAATCGCGTACAAGCGGCCACCCCACTCGAATGCTCCAACCCGGATGAATACAGGTGACATATTCCTGATGAGCCCAAATTCCATCCATCCGTGAAATATTTAAACTTTCAAAGGCCGAATAGAAATCCTCATTGGCCCGAGTCACTTCTTCAATTCGCTCTTTCAGCATGAAACCCTATCCTTTCCCAACACTCCCTGCGCGAACCCTTACTACCGATATCCAAACTGTATTGTGTCTTCCGGCATCATCCCATCAAGCTGTCCATTCGGCAACCCCAACACACTTTGAAAGATATGAATCAGGTTCTTGATAGCCCTTTTGAATAATTGAAAAATTCTCATAATACCGGTCACATGTGACGTATCTAATGAATCTCTAAGAGCGACAGGGGATGTTCAAAAAGGTAAGCTCAGCAAGGCCGCAGGCGCTTTGGCGCGCGGAGCGTACAGGAGTACGTGAGCACGACAAAGGGCCGAGAACGCCGCTGACGTCCTTTTTCAACATCCCCTTGAGGAACGCGTGACGAGCCAC
>Ga0209980_10001637_pt1 | contig 12241 bp, 11 predicted proteins | sample CR02metaG_FD_183611 | JGI IMG/M metagenome (GOLD analysis project Ga0209980, IMG submission 183611) | Deep subsurface microbial communities from Mariana Trench to uncover new lineages of life (NeLLi) - CR02 metaG (SPAdes) (version 2) | ecosystem: Environmental > Aquatic > Marine > Ocean trench... | reverse complement strand
AACCGTGGTAGACCGCTACGGGGAGAGCGAACTGGTTCCCGAGGCACTCTACTTCTTGGGTGTCTCGAAAAACAAAGTAAGCGGAAAAGCAGATGAGCGACGCGCGGTTTGGAAGCAGATTATAGACCAATACCCGAAGAGCGACTGGGCAAAGAAGGTATCGTTTGCCTTTGAATAAGCATCAGGGAGTCGGGAATTCGAAAATCTGTGACTCTGAAATTTGTTGACTAGGGTCGAAAACTACGACAGCGGTCACTAACTTAGACTGTAGACTCCCGACCGGAGGGCCCCCGACCGTTACAAAGCCCCCCAACTCCTACAGTGGATTGGAGTGATGTGGATGATGGGACGCTTGTGGATGGCCATGGCTCGATACTGAGGGTATTTCCTCCGCAGCAAAACCACAGCCCTTCTATGTCTCTTTCCTCGGGTCAGCACCCGTGCCTTCCCTGTGATGATGACGTAGGCTAGCCGCTCCCAATCATCGTCGTATCTGTCCACGACCACAGAGACATGGGGATTTTGACGAATGTTTAGAATTCTCTTTAACAACAGGGGAGAAATAGTTTTAGGTTTTTCGTCGATTGGGGAGTAGAGTTCCTCTCCGTCAAGGACATAGCAGAGAGGGACATTGAGCGGCCGCCCTTTTCCATCAGCCGTTGCAAGGTGTGCCACGCGGCCCGACCGGACAAAGGCCTTCTCTTTCCTGGTCACTTTTAAACTTTAAATTCACCCACAACGCTTGGGGCAAAGAGGTCTTCGACGTTTAGTGTCTTCTCCATGAGTCCTTGCTCCTTCATGTAGCGCATCAGTGCCTCGAGGGTGTGGTGATTAGGTTCAATTCCGTAAGGCCACCAGTCGGGGCCGAAAATCGCCTTGAGTTGATCGATTTCCGCGTTAAGCCAGGGCAGCGTGCAGGCCAATGTGTTGGAGACGTGCATTCTCTGTACGGCTTGGTCCTTTGCCTGGTAAAAGGCCTTGTACAGACTGCGGGCAACCCAGGGGTTGGAATCATAGACCTCCCTGCGAATGGCCAGGACGTGCATAATGGGGAATATTTTAGTCCGCCTGTAGTAATCGACCTCGACCTCTCGATAATTGGGGAACAGGCGGCGAACCTTGGGAGATTCTTTAACGAAGCATGAGGGAATACGCGCGGATATAAGCGCGTCGATTTCTCCTCTGTCAAGCATGTCATTGAGGGTTTTGTCCTGGGGAATCGAGCTTACCTTGATCTCTGGCGGAAGGGTGAGTTTGATGCGCTCTTTTCTACCGGCCTCTTCCTGTCCTCCGACAAACCACTGGACATTCTGAGCGGCCACGCCGTAGTCATCCTTGAGAAATCCGCGGATCCAGACCGCCGCGGTGATGGAATACTCGGGCAAACCCACCTTTTTGCCATTGAGATCTTCAGGTTTCTGGATACCGGACCTGAGGTTAATGAACACACAGGAATGTCTGAAATAGCGGGAAGGAAAGACAGGTATGGCCACGAAGGAATCATTGCCGCGAGAGATCATGGTAATGTAGTTCGATAACGACATCTCTGAGGCGTCAAATTCACGATGGTTGGACATGCGCCAAAAAATTTCCTCTGCCCGCAGCGGAATGTAGTTCAAGCGGATTCCTTCGGGCTGAAGCGAGCCGTCCTGCAGAGTCTTGGTTCTGTCGTAGTCGCCGCAGGCAAGCGTGAGGTGCAGTTTTTCCATTTCAGACTTCCCCGCTAATACCAGCTTTGATGTTGATGGCTTTTGCCATCAACATGACACGCAGATGAAATCAACCACCTTAAATTCCTAAGGGTTCGGTCCATCCTGAATCTCCTCGTTGGGATCGATCTTGTTGATGACAAGGCCTGTGAGGGTCTTGGGGTAGAAATAGGTGGACTTCTGCGGCATTTTTTCTCCCTGCTGTGAAATGGCCACGATCTCCTCGGGTCGGGGCGGGTTCAAGAGAAATGCGGCCTTGTAGTCCTCCCTATCGACCGCTTTGAGCGCTTCCTCTTCCTCGTGCAGGTAGCGTATCGCGTCTTCCTTGACCTGCACTTCAGGGCTAAGACCCAGGACGTGTTCCAGGATCAGGAGGTGGAGGGTGGTCGTGTCCAGTTCCCGCAGCGGGGTGCTCATATTCTTGGCCAGTCGCTGCATACTCCTCTTGTTCTTCAAGCGGAGGATCAGATAGCGGGGGTCTTTTTTGAATGAGGCACCTATCAGGTGATGTTTTTTCCTGCCGCCCTTGAGGGCGCGGAGGAACCAGCGCCGTCCATCGGGGGTTTTAGGATACGGCTCAAGGTAGAAGAATCGCTGAAGGGCCTCATCGAGTTTCTGAAATGGTATCTTGGGAAAGTCACGAACCAGCCGATGAGTCGGGAGAATCACCAGACCCTTCTCTGTCATATTGACGAAGTACATCATCACGTAATTGAATGCCTCCTGACCACTACCACTCCCTCGTTCTGCGCGCAGGTGATTACGGTAGTTCAGGGCAGCCTCATAGCGATGATGGCCGTCGGCTATCAAAATGGATTGGTCTGCCATCTGGTGTTGGACCGGGCGGATGATTTCATCATCGGTGATTTGCCATAGAAGGCACATCCCTTTTCCTGGGTCCTTGACCTGGATCGTGGGAGTGATTCCGCTGACGTGCTCCGAAAGCATTTGGGTGATGATCGGCTTAGGCTGGGAGTAAAGACTAAAGATCGGACTCAAGTTGGCTTTGCAGGCACGGAGGATCTGGAAGCGATCCTTCTTCGGTGCCTCCATCGTCGATTCATGGGGGCGAATAGCTCCTTTTGAAAATTCTTCAATCCGCGTGAGCGCAATAAACCCCAGGCGCTCAATTTCTTCTCCGTCATTCAGGGGAAAGCGATGGCTCAGGAAATATATCGCAGGCCTGTCGCTGTGGATGAAAACTCCGTCCGCCTGCCATTGCTCGAAGAGGCGGGCAACTTCTTCGTAAGGATTCGGCTCTCGGTTTAAAGTCAAGTGGACGATGTTGTGTGGGGATTTCTTGTATAGTTTCTCCTGTTCTTCCGGTGAGATCACGTCGTAGGGAGGGGCAACGACCCTGGAAAGGTCCCGTATCTTTGCTGGATTGTAGAGCAATCCTCGAAAAGGGGCGATGTGTATCATAAAAATAGCACCATCAAGAAACGGAGGCTAGCGCCTCCTTCAGCTCCTTGGGGCTGATCTCTCCGTCGCGGAGGATCTCTAATTTGTCTCGATGAATTGCCACCACGGTCGACCCCTTTTTTCCTTCAAGCCTCCCCCCATCGAGAAAGATCCCTACTTGTCTTGAAAAATAGGACCGAGCTTCTTCAATGGTTCTTGCGGGTCCTTTCCCCGAGAGATTGGCGCTTGTAGCCGTCAGCGGGCAACCCAGGTCCTTGACCAAGGCCGAGGCAATCGGGTGGCTTGAGATCCTGACCCCGACTCCTCCATCGCGGTTCATTAGCAACGTTGGAACCCCCTTTTTTGCTGGGAGAACCAATGTCAGCGGCCCCGGCCAGAAATGGTGCATTAGCTTTTCCGCTAGTGGTGGGAGTTCTGTTGTAATATCTTTGAGCATCTCCATATTGGAAATAATTAGCGGGATGGGATTTTCTGGATCCCGCCCCTTGAGAGAGGCCACCCGCCTGACAGCGGCCTCGTTTAATGCATCAGCCCCCAGTCCATAGAAAGTCTCCGTGGGGAAAACGATGACTTCACCTGATCTAACGGCTTCTAGGGCCTCGGAAAGCAGCTCACCGCTTTCTTTTGCTTTGACTCCTGAGTTTTCTGTTCTTCTGTTCGACACCCGAGACCATCTCCTCTTTGAACCGGAGCAGCCTGGCGGAAATCTGATGGTCCTTGCGAGCCAAGATCTGCGCAGCAAATATGCCGGCATTGGCAGCTCCTGCCTTGCCAATAGCCATCGTGGCTACCGGCACGCCGCTTGGCATCTGGACAGTGGCCAGCAGCGCATCCATCCCTCTTAAGGCCGAAGAATCCAGGGGGATTCCGATGACTGGGAGCGTTGTTTTGCTGGCGACCACGCCGGCCAGGTGGGCAGCAGCCCCTGCACCCACTATGATGACCTCGATTCCTCGTTGATGCGCGGAGTCTGCATACTCCAGGGTTTTCGCCGGAGACCGATGGGCGGAAAGGACACGAACCTCATAAGGGATGCCAAAATAATCGAGGCGATTTTCTGTCTCTCGCATCACCTCAAGATCAGAGTCACTGCCCATTAGGATCCCTACCTTGGGTCGTAACAAAGAGTGCTTTGGCAACGGTTTTTACCCTCCTGCCACCTTATCTTTTAAGGCACGCCGGGCGATATCCTTCCGATAGTGCATGCCTTCCCACTGTATCCTGTCAACGGCCCGATAAACCTCCCTTACGGCCTTCTCGGTATTCCCCCCTAGGGCTGTTACACCCAGGACTCGACCTCCAGAAGTCACCCATTGATCATCTCTTTTAGCGGTTCCCGCGTGGAAGACAAAACCCCTCCCCCAATCTTTCAGATCTTCTAATCCTCTGATCTCTTTTTCCTTCTGATAGGGCCCCGGATAACCTCCGGCACACAGGACAACGCAGACGGAGGCACCATCCTCCCATTCCGTTTCAACCTGATCCAGCCTTCCCTCGATCGCAGCCTCCAGTAAGGGCACCAGGTCGCTTTTTAGTCTCATCAATACCGGCTGACACTCGGGATCACCGAATCTAGCGTTAAATTCCAAAACCTTAGGTCCATCGTCGGTAATCATGAGTCCCACATAGAGTACTCCCTGATAGCGGACCCCTTTCCTCTTTAGACCGGCCAGTAGAGGCTTCAGGATCTGTTCGAGAATGTCGCGATGGACTGCGGGATCTACAACAGGCGCCGGGGAGTAGGCGCCCATGCCGCCGGTGTTTGGGCCACGATCACCGTCAAAAACGCGCTTGTGGTCTTGGGAAGAGGCGAGGGGGATAATATGTTCGCCATCGGTCAGGGCCATAAAGGAGGCCTCTTCACCTATTAGAAGCTCTTCAACAACCACCTTGTCACCAGCGCACCCAAAGGCCTTACGCACCATGATATCATCAATAGCCGCCTCGGCCTCCTCCCGGCCTGAGCAGACGGTGACCCCTTTTCCTCCAGCGAGGCCATCTGCCTTGACCACACAGGATTTCTTCCGGGCAACGTACCTCTTGGCCGAGTCCGGATCGGAGAATGTGGCGAAGGCCGCTGTAGGAATCCGGTTCTCCTCCATGATCTCTTTGGCAAATGCCTTGCTACCCTCTAGCCTTGCTGCTCCTCGGATGGGTCCAAAGATTTTTAGCCCCCTCTTCTCAAAGAGATCCACAATCCCAAGGGTTAAAGGGAGTTCTGGCCCAACCACGGTTAGATCTATCTTCTCTTTTTCGGCAAAGTCGCTCAACTTCTCGACTTCCTCTGGTCGTGTGGATACCAGCTCTACCATCTCGCCGATGCCCGCGTTGCCCGGGGCACAATAGACCTTGTCCGTCCTGGGGCTTTGTCTGATCTTCCAAACAAGAGCGTGCTCTCGCCCTCCGCTGCCGATCACTAAAATTTTCAATGGAACTCTCGGTGATTGACTCGTGAACTCTTTGGATCTGACCATCGAGCTGGTAGCGTAGTGCCAGCTCTCAGCTATCAACATTCAGCGGTCGGCCTAAAAACCAAGAGCTCAAAGCTGATTGCTGAATGAAGAATGCTTTTAATGCCTGAAATGCCTTATGCCCGTAAAGATCATGGCCATGCCGTGCTCGTTGGCTGCCGCAATCACCTCCTCATCCCTGATGGAGCCCCCGGGTTGAATGACAGCTGTAGCCCCTGCCTTTGCCGCTTCGTCCACCCCGTCTCGAAAGGGGTAAAAGGCATCCGAGGCCACTGCGGAACCCTTGAGATCGAGGTTGTTAGTCTGGGCCCGCATGACCGCCAGCTTGGCCGAGTCAACTCGGCTCATCTGTCCCGCACCCACACCCAGGACCTGATCGCGCGAGGTAAAGACAATGGCGTTGGACTTTACATGTCGACAAACACGCCAGGCAAAATCAAGCGCCTCGTACTCTTCCTCGGTCGGTTTTCGCCCTGTTACAATTTTACAATTCCTAACATCAGTTGAAGCCGTGTCCCATTCCTGGGCCAACAGGCCTCCATGGACACGGCGCAGATCGTAACCGCTGCCCCCTCTACTTTCAATATTGATCTCAAGGAGGCGAAGATTCAGGAGCCGCTTGGAAGAGGAGAGTATGGCCTTTGCCTCCGAGGTGAAGACGGGTGCGATAACAATTTCCAGAAAGATTTCCTTGAGTTCCTTGGCCGTTTCCTCATCCACCGGCCGGTTGAGCGCTATCACGCCGCCAAAGATAGAGACGGGATCGGAGGCACGTGCCTTGCGGAAGGCATCCGCAAGAGATTTCTTCGAAACCGCCGCCCCGCAAGGGTTAGTATGCTTGATGGCCACGGCGGCGATCTGTGAGAACTCCAACAGGGACCCGAGCGCCGCGTCGGCATCTATAATGTTATTGAAGGAAAGCTGTTTCCCCTGAATCTGCCTGGCCTGGGCAATGGAGGGACCGCCGTTTTCTGCGCTTTTATAGAAGGCCGCCTTCTGCTGGGGATTCTCTCCGTAGCGCAGGTCCTGCAGCTTGGTGAATTGGAGGTTGAGGGTCTGGCTCCAGGATTTGGGTTCTTTGCTTTCGTCCAGAGAACCCAAATAGTTGGATATCGCCCCGTCATAATGCGCTGTGTGTTGAAAGGCCGTGCAGGCCAGCCGGAATTTGGTCGCCTCTGAGAGTTCGCCTTTATGTTCGCGCAATTCCGTAGAGATCGGGCCGTAGTCAGCCGGGATTACGATTACAGCGACGTGCCCGTAGTTTTTAGCTGCAGCCCTGATCATCGTTGGGCCCCCGATGTCGATCTGTTCCACCACCTCGGCAAAAGGGGCCTTGCGTGCCACCGCGGCCTCGAAGGGGTAGAGGTTCACTGCCACCAGGTCAATGGGGACAATCCCATGCTCGCTCATCTGGGAACGATGCTCCGGCTTGTCTCTGAGGGCTAGGATCCCGCCATAGATCTTAGGATGGAGGGTTTTTACCCGGCCGTTCATTATTTCCGGAAATCCGGTAATGTCAGAGACCTCTTTGACTTGAATTTTGTTTTGCCGAAGGAGCTCTGCCGTCCCACCAGTGGAAATGATCTCAATCCCGAGTCCTGACAGATCCCGGGCAAACTCGACAATGCCCTTCTTGTCGGAAACACTGAGCAGAGCCCTTTGGATCTTACCCACAGCCTTCTATGCCCCCTTTTTACTGTCAGGAATTCGAGGAACTCTAGCGCCGATAGAAGTGAGAATTTCGTAAGAGATGGTATTCCCCCATCCGGCCATCTCGTCGGCAGAGATGGCTTGCCCTCCCTGTTGTCCAAGGAGAACCACCTCGTCTCCTTGCTGCACTCCGCGTATACCGGTAACATCCACCATTGTCAAATCCATGCACACGCTACCCGCAATCGGTGCCCTTTGGCCTCGAACCAGCACGGCCCCACGGTTTGAAAGAAGCCGCTTGTAGCCATCGGCATAACCCACGGGAAGCGTGGCGATTAAGCTTTCTCTCCGCGTAACAAAGGTTTGGCCGTAGCTTATTCTAAAACCTTTGGGTACCCTCTTTAACTGGAGGATGCGCGTCTTCCAGGAGAGGACAGGCTTCAAATTAACTTGGCTCGACATCTTCGTGGAGGGGTAGATGCCGTAAAGCATCAAACCCGGGCGGACCATGGTGAAATAGGCGGACCGAAGTGTGATCACGGCGGCACTGTTGGCCAAGTGGTTGAGAGGAGGATGATGGCCCTCGGAGCGGAGTCGTTGGAGTACATGCCGGAATGATTCTATCTGTTGTTGGGTGTAATCCCCCTCGACGCTATCTGCTTGAGAGAAATGGGACAGAAGGCCCTGGAGTTTCAGCGCCTCTAATTTGGATAGGTCGGGAAGCCATGAATCCACTTCTGAGGCGAGAAAACCGATCCTTCCCATTCCTGTATCCACCTTCAGGTGGAAGCCCAGAGAAATCCTCCGACTCTGTGCTATTTCTTCTAGCCGGCACAGGGTCTCCATCTCAGAGACTACTGGGATTAAATTGTGTTCATGAAGCGTGTCTAGCTGCTCTGGAAAGACGCCGCCTAGAACGAGAACGGGGAGTTTACTGCCTTCATTTCTAAGTTCTATTCCTTCCTCTACCGTCGCTACGCCAAAGGTATCCGTGCCCTCGTCTTCCAGGGTCGAAGCCACCTCGCGTACGCCGTGTCCATACGCATTGGCCTTCACCACAGAGAGGATTTTGACCCCTGCCCCGACTTTATTTCTCGCCTGACGGAAGTTCCAGCGGATGGCTTCTAGATCGATGAGGCAGAATGTGGGACGTCCTTTGGGATTGGAGAGCATTAGAGGTAGGTTTAGATAATCACTCCCCTACCGCATAACAAATCCACCTCGGGCTGTAAAGGAGGCTTCGGGAGTTGTCGCCGTTGACGTAAGGTTGATTAGAGAATAACTTTCAGCCATAGGTCGGCTGCTGGCGGCACAGTTCCGTTTTCATCAGAGATAGAATCATGACAGACGTAGTGCGTTCGAAGGAACTATTTGCTGAGGAACCACTCTTTTCTCAGGGAATCAGAGCGGGGGAAATGACATTTCTCGCCCAGGATGGCCGGGGACCGGATGGCTTACTTGGTGGGGCAAGCGATGCTCAGGGCCAGGCGCGACGGTCACTGGAGAACCTGGAAACCGGCTTGCAGGCGTTGGGTCAGGGGTTGGAAGAGCTGGTCTCCCTAACGGTCCTTTTGCCGGACTATGGTGATGCGCGGGAAGTTGCTGCGGTGTTGGATGCCGCCTTTCCCAATCCGAAGAAGGCATACCCTGCCACCACTTTCCTGGGAGTGATGGGCTTAGACGGGGGCTGCCGGGTAAGGTTGGATGCGGTGGCTGCATCGAGCCCCGAGCGAGAACAAATATTGATCACGGATGTCCCCTTTGCACTGGGAAACCGCTGCCACGGGGTTCGGGTGGCCGATCTTCTGTTCCTGTCGGGGGTCGATGCAGCAGGCTCACAGGGCACGGCGTCTCAGCCGGGTAACATCGAAGCACAGACCGTCGCGGTTCTAGACAGAATTGAGACCATCCTTAAGAGTCAGGGGCTATCGTTGGGTGACATCTTCAGAACGTTCATGTTCCTGCGCGGTACCGAACACCGGCCTGGATACCGCGAATCACGGAGAAAACGATACCAGGGCATCTTTCGGGAGGATGAGTTTCCTGCAAACTCGGGGATCTATATTCAAGAATTGGGACCGGATATTTTGCTGAGATCCGTTGCTATTGCTTATCGGAAAGGGAAGACCTATGTCAGCAGCCCCAAGGTGTGGCAAGCTCCGGGATCGTTCTCCCAAGCGATCCGGGTAGGAAACTGGTTGTTTCTCGCCGGACAGGATTCCATAGGCCTCAACCCTCAGTCTGAGGCTACGACTGATCACGTAGATCTTTTATCACCGGAATATCGCCCTACCTTCCGGTATCAGACCGAGGCAGTGGGCGATCTGGAAGGTCAAACCGAGGTTGCCCTTACGCACATCAAAGACATTCTAGAGGCGGCCGGAGGCACCATGGACGACGTGGTCAAAACCACAGTCTACCTGGTGGCGGGGCAGGATCGCTCCAGGTTCGCTGCGGCCTACCAGAGGTTTTTCATGGCTCATCGGTCGAGTTCGACGATGCCCGCAGGGCTAAGCCTGGAGGTAAAGGAGCTGGCCCCCTCGTGTCTGGTTGAGGTTGATGCCTTAGCGCTGCTTAAAGGTTGAAGACGGCCTGTGGCAGTTCCTGGGCGACCCGACCACCTGAAGACTGATTAGTTCATTAACGACCAAGGAGGACAACATGGCAAAGATAAGACACATGGCAATGTGCACCAAGAACAACAGGCGGCTTGCGAGATTTTACCGTTCCGTCTTTGGGCTGGAAGAGCTCTGGAGTGATAAACAGAATAGTCCTTACTCCTTTTATACATCGGATGGCTACATAAATTTGAACATTCTTCAAATTCGTACAGGTATGTCCTATGAGAGAGAAGTCGATGGGCATAGAATTCTGCCGGAAGTGGAAATCAACCATCTCGGGTACCAAGTTGACAATACGCAGGAGATTAAAAAGAGGCTTGCGGAACTGGACCCACCCGGCAAAATGATCCCAAGTCCTCAGGACGGCCGCTGGGAAGAATACCGGATTATCGACCCCGACGGAAATATCTTTGAGACCGCGGAAAGGGGTTGGGGAGCGGAAGAGGGTAGAAGACTTCCCGCTATCGGTCATGTCGCTATCAAGACCGAAAATCCTGGGCAGCTTGCAGACTTCTACAAATTCGTCCTTGACATGAAGGAGGTCCGCCGAATGGACGTGCCCGAGACTAGCACAGAAGCTATCTTCTTATCGGACGGAACGATCAGTTTGGAGCTGGTGAAGAATCCTCCCCTTGAGAAACCGGGCTACCAGCTTGTAGGCTTTCATGTGGAGGGTATAAAGGAGACCGAGCGACGAATTAAGGCGGCACCTTCCTTTCTCTACCCGGGTGAGCCCAAGGTGGAGATCATGCACAGGCCTCCCGGCGGCCCTTACAAGACGGCATACCTGAGGGACCCGGATGGAAACTTCGTTGATCTCTCTGAAGAAGGCTGGGTGGTATAGTCAGCCCCGATCCGACATTAATCAGCCAGAGAAATTTCCCCTGATGGGCATTGGATCGCGGCGAAGAGCTGTTTGACCCGTACCACAGAACGACCCGTGCATGAACGCAGGGAGGATGTTCTGAACTCCCCCTGTGGAGTCGCGGTCCATTACTCCACAGGGCGCCCCAAAGCCACGGAGGTAAGTCCGTGGTGCGGGGTTTGCACCATCGGCAACTCTTGCAACATCAGCACGGGATGGCATAAGGCTTGATTATTTTTTTCGGATCGGGGTCAGCTCTGGGCTCAGGGCGTTACAGGTCCAACCAGCTTTGATTCAATGTAAACCTTGCCTCTTGAAGCGGGCACAAAGCCGATGGGGTTTCCAAAGGGGAGAAGCGGCAGCTCTCCCCTTTGGTCGAACACGGGAATCAAACCCCGTGTTCGATATAACTTAATTTTAGGGAAAAGATTCTGTCCAAAATCGACGCACCTGGATTGAGAACACAAATCCTCCAGAGAGCATAAATGCGGAATTACAAAATTACACTTGCTTGTCGGAACTATGATGGCACGAATGCCATCGTTCGAGGTGTAATCAAGCCTGCTGGCATCGACATCCGTGTTCTCGAAATGGACAATACCGAAAAGATGTTCAGGGCGATGTTCAGAGGGGAATTCGACGTCTCTGAGATGTCTCTTGCTGAACTCGTATACTACCATTCTCGGGACGCCTGTGATTTCATAGGGATACCCGTATTCCCTTCAAGGTTGTTCAGGCACGGCTTTATACTCTGCAATACGTCGTCCCAGATCTTCGATCCTGGATCTTTAAATGGGAAAAAAATAGGATTCTTGCGATGGGTCCAAACCGCGCATGTCTGGATTCGCGGAATGCTTATCGAGGAATACGGCATCTCTCCAGAAGAAACGAGCTGGTACGTTTCAGCCGTGCACCACTGGGAGGATGGCGATTCAACGGACGATATTACGCCGCGCGATGGTTCCGTCATCAACCGCCTCCACTGGCATGGGAAAGATGGTTATGAAAGGACCTGTTTGGCATTGAGGGAGGGAGGTTTAGACGCGCTGGCTATAGCTGAAAATCAAAAATATATGAATTACTTGGCCAGTGATGGGAATATCAAACGATTGTTTGAAAACTATAGGGAGGCGGAGGCCTCCTATTTCAGAAAAAACAAGGTCATTCCAATCATGCACGTAATGGTGGCGCGAAAATCAGTAGTTGAGCAACATCCCGAGCTCCCGGTGAAACTCTTCGAGCTCTTTTCGGAATCGAAGAAGATCGGAAAGGCATGGTTGAGGACAATCCCAAGCCTTGGCCTGGCGTGGAAAAACCACTATCTCGAGGAGGAACAGGCAATCTTCGGAGACGATCCGTGGGCTTATGGATTGAAAAAGAACGCCCCTGCACTTACCAAATTCCTATCATATTGTTATGCACAAGGGATCAGTGCCAGGAAATTAAATCCCCGCGACCTTTTTGTCCCCAGCACCTGGCACCTTAGGGAGTAGCGTCTCACCC
>Ga0209980_10001636_pt1 | contig 12244 bp, 9 predicted proteins | sample CR02metaG_FD_183611 | JGI IMG/M metagenome (GOLD analysis project Ga0209980, IMG submission 183611) | Deep subsurface microbial communities from Mariana Trench to uncover new lineages of life (NeLLi) - CR02 metaG (SPAdes) (version 2) | ecosystem: Environmental > Aquatic > Marine > Ocean trench >... | reverse complement strand
GATTAAATTCAAAGTGATTTTTAGCTGAAAATAACTGTTAAATCTTTAATTTTTCTTCCTTTTTGCAATAATGATTTGAAATCATTATTGCAATAGATATGATGCCTAATACCATAAACAAAATCTGAAAAGTCATTAATAGTGGATGTGAAAATGCCTCTTGAATTGGAACCATGTTAATATCGGCAATCAAATAGACATATGAAAAAATAAAATAATTTGTAGCCCAGTGAATTAAGATTGCTGGAACTAATCCGCTCCTAAAATATACCCAACCAATAATCATCCCTCCAGCCATTGCTTGTGCAAATTTCCCACTACTCCAAGGCTCACCAAACATAATGTGAGCAAATCCAAAAAACACGGCAACACCAACAATCAAACTTATGGCCTTCCATGATTCTTCTATGTTCAAGTTTTCACTAGGGTTCCATAACGATTTAAAAAAATTTCTAAAACAAATTCTTTCAGAATAAATTGCATAAAGTGGAATGCCAATTAATAAAACCCTAAACCCAATTTCTTCTGAAAGCGAGGCAACGCTTACACTGAAAAATTGAATTAAATTATTTTCAATAGTTGGGGCCTTGATACTTATGCCAACTCCTTCTTGAACATAAATGATAATTCCCGAAATTAGAATCAGTATACTAAACCACTTTATCGTTGTGATCAAATAGTTAGTTTCAATGACTGATTTTCCTTCCGCCATTGTTAAAAATAGAGTTTTAAGAAAATCTTTTTTTGGACCCAGTATTGAAATTGAAAATAAAATTACAAAAATGGCCCAAATTACAATAAATGCATCCCCAAGCTCAATGTCGAATGGTATTTCATACCCAAAATAATCATTAAAAAATTCCAAACCATTTAATGGATACTCAAAATTTATTTCTTGACCAATATCAGAATTGAAAACAATAAAGACTCCAATAGGAAAGGAAAACACCATCATGCCAAAGATGATTGAAATTAATGCAGAATATGGGATTCCTAATCCTTGTAGAACTTTGTTTGATTTTTCCAAGTTCTTTCTAATGTAATTCAATACTTGATTCAGAAAACCCCAATTTAACTAATGATTCTTTTATGGTTTCTCTATGGTCGCCTTGAAGAAATATGTATCCATCTTTTGCTGTACCACCACACGCATATTTGTTTTTTAATTCCTTTGCGACCCCTTGCAGATTGTTTAATTTTGGGTCTAAACCTTCAATCATAGTTCCTTTTTTCCTGAATCGCCTAGTTTCTATTCTGATAATAATCTTGGTACTATCTTTAGCAAGGTCACCACATGCGCATAAATCTTCAGGAAGGCCACATGTGTTACAAATTACTACCATTCGTTCTTAGTCATTTCTATATACACACTATTAAGCTTTGTCTGTAAGAGTATGCATAATCAAATTCTAAAATGGTTTTTTTAAAAGAAGTTTGGTTGAAAGAGTGATGTCAAAGGATCTTACCAAAAAAGCAGTAGAAATGCTGTTGAAAGGTGCTACATTGCTTAGTGAACCATGTCCGTACTGTAAGGGAGTAAGGGTAATGATTGATGGTAATGCATTATGTGTGAGCTGTGGTAAAGAACCAAAAAAAGATCAAAAAATTGAATTTGTTGAGGATGAAGAGACCAGAAAATCGAAACCATCAATAATCGAAATTTTAGATAAAAAACTTGAGACTCTTTCTAAAGAGTTAGAGGGGGAATCCGACCACGAAAAACAGCAAAAAATCCTAAAATCCATAAACTCCCTCATTGAGACCATATCAAAATTAAAAAACCTACAATAAAGTTTTTATGTTGATCTTTTTGCTTTGAAAAATAACCATGAGTAGCAAAAATAAAGGCGCACCGCTGCCGGCATCAAGCGCAGGGCTGTTGCGATTCTTTGAGGATGAAACAAAAGGTTTCAAAATCGATCCAAGAATCGTGGTAACTATCCCAATTAGTCTAATCATAATTTCATGGCTAATGGATATTATTCTAATTCCGTAAAGAAACTATGACACCTTCTTCTGATTATGTATCACGCATACATAAAAGATATTCACTTACATTAATCAACCCCTCATCATTTTACCACTCGTTAATAGCTTCTGTCATTATTGTTTTATTACTTGTAATCACAACAAACTTTCAATACCTTCAAGACTATAACATCTTATTCGGTCTTTTTGGCGTAATTGCAGTATTACTATCAACACAATACATAGATTCTCGTTTAATCAAACACCAAGAATATTCAAAGGCAATTCACATGTCACTTTTTGGTAATGCGATATGGCTACTAGTAATACTCGTTGGATTACTATCAGTAACGATTTTCTCTAAACCCGAGACATCATTATTTTATATAACCGAAGGAATGTTCCTTTTTGCTAGCTTTAGGATAGGGCTTCTTACAACAACACTTGGCACAAGTCTAAGAAAAGCTTGGTTAATTTGCTTCATTCAACCATTGGCAATGTTTTTGGTATTGATTCCTCAAAATATGTGGGTGTCTACTCTAGCCGATCCAGAAACATTAGTCTATGGTTTTACCTTTTTAATTATCGCATCAGCATGGTCTGTTTTAACTGACAAGGCCGGTAGACCAGGTGTAAAAAGCACACACAAAGTTATACAAGCCTATCTTGCGTCTATTGGGGGAAAGAATTTATCTGAAGTAGAAACAATGATTGCGGAAAGCTCAAAACCATCCAATGTTTCTACTTCACAGATTAGATTCAGCTCGTATGATAAAGAAACTGACTTTAGATTAATTTTGCCAGATATACACCCAGGTCCATATCATCCTGTGGGCGGTAGTAACATCCCATATCTAATCTACAAAAAAATGAATTCGTCAGCAATGGTGTTGCATAGTGTTTCAGATCATTCTCTTAACTTGCCTTCACAACAAGAAGTTGATAATTATCTGATGAGTTTAGTCGATAGTACTGTTTTTCAAGAAGGGTTGAGCTGTACTGAGCCGGTTGTGGTTCAGATAAACAAGGCAAGAGTAACGGGAATGCTATTTGGTAAAATTTCACTTTTGTTTTTATCATTATCCCCACATGGTATGGAAGATCTCCCAAGTTACATCAAAAAGGAAATTGAACAATTTTCAAAAAATCGAAAGTTTGAGAGAGTAATGGTCGTTGATTGCCACAATGCGATGGGAAGAGAGATTTCCAAAATTGATTCAGAAGATATGATAAAAGCCGCAAAATCATGTCTTGATTCTTTAATTGCAAAGAAACACTATCAATTTGTATTTGGTTATGCCAACTCTGATGAAATGAATTTGAGCACTCCAGATCTAGGATTAGGCGGATTAGGTGTTTTATGTTTGAAAATTAATGAGAAAAAATATTTTCTTGCTTGGGCAGATGCAAACAACTTGGAAAATGGTGTGAGAGAACATGTGGTAAATCATTTCTCCAAAAATGGATACACTCTATTAGAAATTTGTACTTCTGACACTCATTACACACAAACAAAGGTCAGAACACGAATGGGTTATTATCAATTCGGCGTTCTTACAAAGATACAAAAGATTGCTGATTGGTATTTGAAATTAGCAAAAATAGCAGAAAATAACATGACTCCTGCAAAATTTGAAATTTTGGAAAAAGAATCCAATGTAAGAATTATGGGCCCAACAATTATACAAAATTATTCTACTGCACTTGACAAGTCAATGAAAATCTCAAAAGGGTTTATGATTGGAAGCTTTATTTTATTTATAATTAGTATGATTTGATTGTTTTAAGTTCATCAAGATTTCCATAAAATTCATCCACAAATGAAGAAAATTTTTGGATTGGGACTATTGGTACTTTTTTTATAAAATCCACCTTTTCTTGATATAAGGTCACAATTGTTGGAATTGCGATGCTGTCCTTTGTATGAGAGATATACCGTTTTGTTCGTTCAATCTGCTTGTCAACTGCTGTTTGAAGTGACGAAATACTTGTTCTTTTCCAATGTTTACAATCAATCACTATAGATACCCCCATCTTTGTGCCTACCACATCTATTTCCCTTCTGGGATTTTTTAAAATCAAATTTCTTATTGTCTCAAAGCCCTTAGATTCTAACATGCCTGAAACAAGGCTTTCAAAATCCTTCCAATTTATTTGAGCGGAAACCTCATCAATGGCAGCTCCTCTTTGCAAAACTAAAAGTGCTGACTTGAGTTTATCGCTTGAATTAAAATTAAATGAGTTTCTTTTCTTTATCCCAATTCCATTTTTAATTAATTCATCAAGAATTTTTTCTGCAGTTGATAGATCAGTCTCAGCTACGTGGGCATAATCTTTAATTGAAATTCTGCCTGGAATTATACCGTTTAGCCCTTGGATGAAAGGTTTAAAGAACAATACAAGAATTTTATTTTTATTTTTATTTTAATGTTAATCAAAGATGAAATTCTCGCTAATTGATGACCTTTAATTATATCTGTATGAAACAAATTTCATGAAACTATTGCTAGTCTGTCTACTAGCAATCATATTAGGAATTTCTAGTATCGATTCAGCTTTTGCAGACAAGGGTTCATTTGTTAATGAAATTAAATTCATTCAATATCTTGATGAGAATACTGCTTTAGAAGAAGTAAGAAACGGTAATTTGGATATGTATTATTATAGAATTTCTTCAGATAGGATTAAAACTTCTTTATCAAGAGAAGGACTTCAAGTTTTCGAGTCAACTGGCGGTTCATATAGTATACTTGTAAATCCTGCAGAATCAGAAAAATTTAATCCCTTTTCGATCAAACAAGTACGTTTTGCGCTAAACTATCTCTTTGATAGAAAATTTATTGTAAATGAATTAATGGGCGGGTATGGTGCAGAAATGATTTCATATTATGGCCCACATGATCCTGAATACATGTCCATACTGAATCAATTGGAATCATTTCATTTTAGATATAATCCAACACTAGCTGATTCCATGATTTCAGAAGCACTTGTTGATTATGGAGCTGTAAAAAGGAATGGTATTTGGACAGCTGATGATGAACCTATTGAACTAACAATTCTCATACGAAGCGATGATCCTGTGAGAAAATCAATCGGTGAAATTCTTTCATCGGAACTCCAAAAAATTGGATTCAAGATAAACAAAGACTATGGAGATTTAAACAAAGCATTTGTTGTTGTTTATGGTTCTGACCCAGCTGACCTCAAATGGAGTCTTTACACTGAGGGTTGGGCACAGTCTGCGTTTGTACGATATGATTCTATTGGCCTCAGCCAGATGTATGCTCCTTGGTTTTCAAGCATGCCTGGATTTAACGATCCTACCTATTGGAATTACAAAAATGATTTTCTTGATTTGCTTACTCAAAAAATCTATACTGGTGATTTTACTTCTGCTGAAGAAAGAATTGGTCTCATCCAACAAGCCATTGTTGAGGGATTAAATGAATCGGTGAGGATTTTTCTTGCCAGTAAAATAGATCAATATGTTGTAAATGAAAAAGTTGAAGGTGTGATCAATGACTTTGGAGCAGGAGTTCCTACCAGATTTACTCCAATAAATTCAAGGAGTGATGACGACACTCTTGTAATTGGAGTCAAACAAATCTATCAAGGGGCTTGGAATCCCATTATGGGATTAAGTGATAGTTATAGCAGACATATATGGGGAGTTATTTCTGATCCAGGTGTTTTCAAACATCCATACAATGGATTAACGATTCCAATCAGGACTATATGGAATGTAGAAACAGAAGGACCAGAAGGCAGAATTAATTTGCCAGATGATGTCATTATCTGGGATCCTTCTCAACAAAAATGGAAAAATGTTCAAGAAGGAACTCAATCTATTAGCAAAGTAACGTTTGATCTTTCCTTTAGCAACTGGCATCACGGGGAAAAAATGGACATGAATGATATCCTTTATTCTCTTTATTTCACATATGAATGGGGTACAGTTTCTGGAGAAGATGATAAGACGTTTGATACAGAGTATACTCCAAGAGCTAGCCAAGTGGTAAATACACTAATTGGTGTAAAACCAATTGATGATGATATCATAGAGGTCTATGTAGATTATTGGCATTTTGATGAATCTGAAATAGCCGATTGGGCTTCTGTGTGGAGTGTAATGCCATGGGAATTAATTTCTGCAATGGAACAAGCAGTTATTGATGGAAAAGTTTCATTTTCACGCTCAGGAGCAACAAGCAAGAATGTTAACTGGCTCTCTTTAATAGTTCCAAACGATGCAAAAATCATCCAAGAATATCTTTTAGAATTTCAAAATTCAGATTATGTTCCATTTGCTCTAAAAACTTTTGAAACAGATTCAAATTATTATGATTCCAGATACGAGGCTGCGATAAATTGGATTAAAGAAAACAATCATGCAATAATTAGTAATGGCCCTTTTATACTCGATGGATATTCCCCAGAATCTCGTACTATCACCATCAAGGCGTTTTCAGATCCGACCTATCCAATTGACATGGGAACTTGGTCAGAATTTGAGAGTGTCAGATTTCCTCAAATTATTGATATAGGGTTGCCTGAGATCGTTATAAAAGGTAAAAAACTAACGATTCAGCTCACAACCAAAGATTCTTCAAATATACAATACTTTCTTATAAATTCTGAAGGAAAGTTGGTGGGCACAGGAATTGAACAAGTAAAAGATGATCAAATCATTTTTTCTTTACCTGAAGAGCAAACAGATCAATTATTGATTGGTGCCAACGATCTTAAAATATTTGCAATGTCAGATTCTGTTTTAAAGCCTGACATTTTTAGTACAAGCATTCTGGTAGTTGATAATCCATATCAAGCTTTACCAGAACCAAAACTTTCTGAATCGGATCAACGTACAGTGTCCGATAACAATTATGGATATCTCGCAATAATGGTCGGTGCCATCATACTTGGAATAATTTTGTATGTTAAAGCTAAAAAAAATTCAAGAAGAAAGGCAAAGTCTATTTTGTTCCTATAATAAACAAAGTCCCAAATTCTCTTTTCCATTTTTTTCTATTTTTAGGATCTTTAATTTGCCTAGTTTTTGTTTTAAAACCATGAGCTTTGAATAATTCTCTCCATTCTGTTTTTGATTTCAAATGCATCGGAATTTTCATTTGAATAGACCATCTTGCAGTTGCTTTATTTTCTTTGTAAAAATCAGTTCCACAAAAAAATTGTCCCCCGGATTTTAAGAGTTTGTATACTTTTGATAGTGCCAGATCTAATGATTCTAAGTAATAGATTGACTCCATTGAAAAAATAAAATCAAATTTTCCTTTATAATTCCATGATTGAATGTCTGCTTGAAAATATTGTTCTTTGGGAAATTTTTTCTTTGAACGAGAGTTTTTTATCATGTTTTTACTTTTGTCTATCCCAACAGCTTTTTTACATGATTTCTTTTCAGCAATTTTTCTAACGACCCAACCATTTCCACATCCAATATCAAGAAACGAGAAAGATTTTTCAAATGAAATTGATTTTAAAAATTTTAGAACTGTTTTTGCATGTTCTTTTTCCATTAATTCGTCTTTTCCAATTAATGCCCATTTGTCAAATGTTTCCTTAACTTTATCCATGGCAAATTTTTCACTTTTTTCAATTTTAGATCTTTTCACTGAGCTTTGATATGAACAACTTGTACGTTTTATTTATATTCAAATTTTGAAACGCCTTATTGAAAAGAATTGCCCAATGAATTATGCAGAATTTGTGGCGGAGTGTTGGTAAATTGTTCTCAATGTGCTGAATGTAAGGAAGTAATTAGCATGATTTGTCAAAAGTGTGGTAGAAGGACAGGGGAACAGTTCCATGATTATTGTATGTATAATGTAAATTGTATTCAGATGACCACGGACCAAAAAATCAAGGTTATGACAGCTTGAATGTAATATCTGCCTGATTTCTTGATAATCTGATTCGTATTTTTGTATCTTCTGGATGATTACTGCCAAATCCTTAAGTACAATTCTAAGAATTTTTTGATCCCTGTGAAAAAACCATTCATTGTCGCATTATTTTCCCTAATCCTATTGATGCCTGCTCTTGGTAATGCACAAAACTCGGATAGAATTTCACTTTTGGATAATTTTGGCTCTTTTGACAAGGGAGAAAGTCTTTTTATCTTTGGAAGTCTTGCAATGGTGCTTCCTGACGCATTCTTAATTTTGCAAATCATTAATCCCAACGGAGATCTTTGTCAGATTCAACAATTAACCCCCTTACCCAACGGCTTGTTTGTTACAGAATCAATACCTCTAAAAGGCAAGGTTTGTGGCAAAAGCGGTGAATATGAAATAAAAATCTTTTATGGTGATTATTTTAAACAATCATCTTTTACAGTTTCTTCCTCAATTTACCAAGAACCTGATGGTTCAAAATATTTTGATTTGGCTACTAATTTAGTTTCTGAAAAAATCAATTCAGTTCAAGAAAAAACAAATGCAAGCTTGGAAGAATTTACGGCTAAATTAGAAACTTTGAATTCTACTCCTTCCACTAACACCATAAATGAATTGGAAGAACTTTATGTTGACTTGTGGAGTTCGTTTTTTGTTGAAGAGGATCTTTTTGAACTTGATCCAGCATTTAGGCCACCTATTACATCTTTCTTAGACTCTACTTCTGAATTGATTGAAAACGGAAAAATCTCTTTTGATGTTGCAAAGGCTATTGATGAGGAAATATTTTCATCTGTTTTCTATTATGAAATTGGTAACACCAATACTGCTATCCATAAATTAAACGACGTTTTTGTGTCTATAAAGAATGTTAATCCCATTAAAATTGAAACAAAACACACTCTTACATTTCAAGAATTAGAAGACCTTCTTCTAAATTTGATGACAAAGAATTTTTCTCTAATGAATAGAAACGTCAAAGAAGAAATTGCTTTTATCTTTGCCCGTGGGACTGGTCCAATTTACTCTGCTGAATTAAATGAGCTAGTAGATCTTCTTTCTAAATCAAGATATCTTGATGTCATTACAAGAAAACAAAGCCCGCTTTTCAAACTTGTTCAAATAGAGTGGGAATCGACCAAATCCTCTCTGACAAAAAAAGACTCGATTGAAGAATTAGTGGAACCAATAGACAAGGTTTCAAAACTTCATCAGGCAGCCTTGCTTCTCAGGGAACTTGAAAATGTTGACCGATTCATTACATCTGATAAGAAAAGTAACTCTGAGCTTGCAAATCTCATTATGCCTGAATGGAAAAATCTGGCCTCTAGTTTAGAACAGGCAACATCTGTAGACAATATTTTGGATTCTGAGATAGAAATCAAAAACATGAAAAATGTAATTGATGCTTCGTCAAGAATATCTAAAGCAGTTGAAATTTCTCAAAAAAGTAATATTGGTTCTTACTTGATTGATGGATGGGAATCACTTCTAGTCAAAGTAGAAAACGCAAACTCTGTAAATGAAATCTTGGAAATCGTTTCGGAATTTGATAAATCCATTAACGAAATGAGAGAAAAACGAAGCCCAATATCGATTTTAAAATTTGAATATGAAACAATGAAACATAAAGCCGAAATTCAAGCTGATCAAAAAAATCTATTTCTCATAAACAATGCTTTGAAAATTCTAGATACTGCTAAAAAAATGGCAGATGGCAATCCTACTGTTAGTAGAATTGATAGAATTGAAGTATTGTTAACTTGGGCTAGTGAAATAGCTCCTGAAATTAAACAAGATTTGAATTCATATTCAAAAGATGCATTCAAAGTTAGGGCTAGTGACATTTTACAACGAGCTAAATCAATTGAAAACTTGGCTGATCTAAGCTTACGTAAGAACAGATTCCTACCCGGATATATTGACTATATTGATTCAATGAAAGAAAGAATTAACGTTGCAAGAGATCTCGTAATAAGAAATGATCTTGATTCTGCAGACAATATGGTACGTGATTTATTTTCAGAATGGCGTCAAGTCTCAAATGCATATGTAGATGATCCATTTGGTTCTGATGTTGGTTATAATGCAGATGAACTTAAAAGAATTGAATATCGAAAACAACTTGATTATCTTTCTGAAACTGTTTCCAATTTCTATAATGCTGATTTTGCTCAATATTCCGATGAATTTGTAAAGATGACTAATGATGCATATGAGCTAATTGATTATAGTAACTTTATAGATGCAGAATCAAAGCTCAGCGAAATTCGCCAATATCTGAGTGAATATCTTCCACTGAATAATGCCAATATTTTCTATGATATCAGATATGACCAGGAAAAAGACATTTGGATAATTGACGGTGCTGTAAACAAACCTGATGGTTTAAGGAAAAAAGACAGGAGGCAAAATTTGTATTTGACAATTAATGATGGAGCGGGCGAAATTCACAGCACACTAAAATTTACAGATAACAGAGATGGTGAATTTTTTACACAGTGGCAAGCACCAACTAAACCTGGATTGTATGTCGTAACTTTGCAATTTATGAATTATAAAGCCTCCCAAATTGTTAACATTGAAGAGAAAATTGAAAGGAGCTATTCTGATATAGAACTTGATAGTGTGGAACTCGCAAGAGAATTTGAGGAGCTTGAAGTATTCATTGAAAAATTTGGCGGCGAAAAATACAAAGGCAATTCAAAATTTGAATCCATTATTAACGAAATTAAAATTGGCCTAGCTGATAGAGATTCTGAAACTGTCAAGAAAAACCTTCAAGAACTTAGGAAATTCATTGAACGACATCTGCCAATAAGATCAAAATATGCTGTCATTAAAGCCGAATACTCTGATGACAAGTTGATAATTTCAGGCCAAGTGTACAAACAACTTTCCTTCAGAGAAGACCTGTTTGTAGATATTTTTGACCAAAAAGGAAATCACATAGAAGAAATTGCCTTTGATGATCAGGGCGGGCGCTTTAATGAGGTTTTGTCCATTCCCCTTACTCGTGGGACCTATGTTGCACAGTTAGAATTCCATGATCTTATTGTTACTGATTTTTTTACAGTACTTTAGGCATTCCTTTTTGATACGCTAAATTTACTTTTTTAGAATTGGTTTGCCTTTAGCATCGTCTTCACGTTCTTCATCAAATGGATCTTGGTGAGAAGCATCTTTGTGCATATAGCTATGAATCTCTCCCTCCTTTTTTCTACAGAATTTTTTATGAACCGCTTCTTCAATTTTCAAGGTATCTTCATTTTCGTGAAACAGTCGTTTTCCACAATCTTTACAAATAATTTCAGGCATGGGCCTTGTCTGCCTTCAAATATATTTAGATGTTAACATTTGATACGAACTGTAAGAGTTTTAATGAAATAATAATCAAATATTGAAAATTACGATCATGCTTAAATAAAAATCTCCGATCTAATGTATCTTGGGCATGAGACTAAAACAATTATCCTTCAAGAATTATCTGGTACCTTTCTCTTTCATTCTTCTAATTCTATCAATTGGAATTATACCGACTTTATCATTTGGTGGCCTCATAGATTTTCCATTAAAACAGATGAAAGCTGGTGTAGCACCAGAAGATGTGGTATGTAGATTTGGACTAACTATGATGATTCGTGATACAGGAGCAGCAGCATGCGTTTTTCCAACATCAGAGGACAGATTAGTTGATGTTGGATGGACAGTGATTGCTGAAGGTCTTCCAATGATTAAAGAAATGGTGGAAGAAAAAACAATAGAAATTGATGGACTTACTATTTCCTACAAAGAAGGAGGCTCACCAGATTCCCCAACTATACTTTTGCTGCATGGTTTTCCTACATCATCATACATGTTTCGAAATCTAATTCCAGCTCTTGAAAACGAGTTTCACCTAATTGCGCCAGACTATATAGGTTATGGAAAAAGCTCCATGCCTTCAGTTGATGAATTTGAATACACATTTGATAATCAAGCAGATATTGTAGACAAGCTCACTGAGAAACTAGGTCTTTCAGAGTACAGCATATATGTTATGGATTATGGTGCACCAGTTGGATTTCGACTTTTCGACAAACACCCTGAAAGAATACAGGCAATTATAGTACAAAACGGTAATGCCTATGAAGAGGGACTAGAAGAATTCTGGGATGATTGGAAAGTATGGTGGAATGATAAAACAGATGAAAACGAGAAAAAACTGCACTACCTTGTGGCTCCAGACACAACAAAATGGCAGTACACTTTTGGAATGAGTAATCCAAATTCAATTGATCCATCCACTTGGATTACTGATCAAGCAGGATTAGACAGACCTGGTAACGTAGCAATTCAGCTTGCAATGGCCTATGACT
>Ga0209980_10001634_pt1 | contig 12260 bp, 13 predicted proteins | sample CR02metaG_FD_183611 | JGI IMG/M metagenome (GOLD analysis project Ga0209980, IMG submission 183611) | Deep subsurface microbial communities from Mariana Trench to uncover new lineages of life (NeLLi) - CR02 metaG (SPAdes) (version 2) | ecosystem: Environmental > Aquatic > Marine > Ocean trench... | reverse complement strand
GCGGTGGCCACCTCCTTGGCCATCCAACCGACATAATTAAATTCTGGACATACAATCAGTTTGGCGTTAGCGCACAGTTTGCGGAGTTCTTGCGTGGGGAACGGCCTCAACGATCTGATTTTAATGAGACCAGCTTGAATGCCCTTATCCGTACACAGACGAATGGCTTCACGACATTGGCCCGCCATACTACCGGAAGCAATGAGAAGCACATCAGCCCCTTCGACGTTTTGCGCTTCAATTAGTCCGCCCATATACTGTTCAATGTATTTGCGCGACCGCTGAACTGCTGCCCACACTTCCTGCTGCCACACAGCATGGATGTTATAGGCCATGAAGTTGGACTTTTGAACTGGCGCATCGCGCGACAGTCGCGCTGGAGGATTTTCAGCATCCAAGACTGGCACTGCCCCTCGCCACGCCTGACGACCAGGTAATTTGAGTCCCTTATCCTGCATCGAACAGTATCCCCGTGCATGGGTCACGAAAAATCCATCACAGCAGACACCCACAGGGAGGGTCACATCATTCTTTTCGCTAATGATAAATGCCATCATGATGTAATCAAACAGATCCTGTTGATTCTCTGCATGCCATATGATCATCCCGCAATTCAACAGGTAGGCAATTTCAATATTGTCCGGTTGAATGGCTAATGGAGCATTCACCACACGACAGGTAAACATCGCCACGATAGGCAATCGATGTCCTGGCCAAGAAGCTATAGGCTCCAACCCTCGGAGCGTTCCGGGACCTGCTGTGGCGGTAAAACAACGAACCCCAGCACGAGACCCCCCAGCCATCGCGGACATCACACCATATTCTTCTTCACCACGATAAAATTCTTTCACATACCCTTCTCCATATAACACCCCAATAAGCTGCAGGGTTTCACTTTGTGGTGTAATCGGGTAGGCAATCGACATATCAACGTTGGACCGACGAACTGCTTCTTTCGCACACTCACTGCCAGTGATAAACTCTCTTTCCCGAGGAGCTTCCAAAAACATATATTCCGGGGTGACTACTTTTTGCTTTTTCGCAGCGGCATGAGGATCTTTTCTCCCCCCTTGCGTGGCAGGAGCTGAGGAGGGCGCTGGTGCAACGCTCGTAATTGGGTCGCCTTGTGGATTGGTTTTCACTTCACTCTCTAATGCATCACTCATGGCTTAACCCCTTTATGGGTGGGTACAATCCTTTCTGAACGAAAGGACGACATTGATCAAAAATTTTTCTCTAACCTTCTTGCTGCATGTTTTCCGCTTTATGGCCGAATGCGGCGGCACTCGCGGTTCCTTCCCCCCCGAGTTGAATATCTAGTGGGTTCGTATGGGTTATCCCGCCATGCACTACGGACTGGAATCCCGTAAATCGAACATTTTCGCCGTTCTCCGGTAACGTGAGGCCCATTTCTTCACGCACTCGCTTAAAGACTTGGGCGGCCATCCGAATTTTTGTGGCATCGGAATCTCTGATAGTAAACATCGCATCTTCATGACCTTGTTCAGCACAAATCGCCGATGTCCAGCAATTCGTACCAGCACGAATCATTTTCAACGTCAGATTGGCATAATGACAGTGCACGCCAATGAAAATACAGACTTCAATTTTATTTCCCCAAATCGTGAGATTCGGGTGATTCGGATTAATCATTTCCTCTGGCTCGATTTTCGGATATTTGGGACGATAGTCAGGCATTGGAATGATTAAAACATCTGGAATTTGTGCCGCAAGCTCGAGAACGGCTTTCGCTTTATCCGCTGCATGATCATTCCAATTCCATAAAACGAGTGGACCGGGAAAAATAGTAGCGTTTTTTCTGGTGAACATGGCTTTTGCCATTTCTTCCAGGGCTTTAACTTCTGGAACCTCATTACCAAAAATCAGACCATAGTCTTCTTTTGGAGGGAGAACACCCAATTCGGCGGCTGATGGAGGATGAAACCCAGCCGGGCCTGGCTCAACAATTCTTTCTAACTCAGTTGCTCCCACGTGTTTGCTCCAATCATTAGGTCGGGAAGGAATGGTATATTGACGTCACAACCTACCCGCGAACCGGACTGGCTAACACGGCAGTACAGTTCTTTTCAGAATACGTCAAATTTTCCGTCAACGCTTGGTCACCAATCTGGTCAATCATTTCCATTTTGATGGCATTATGTTTGGCCATATTGTCACACACCCAAACACATTGAGCGCAGCCCTTACAACGATCCACGGCCACATAGGCTGATCCATACTTCAGGCCTCTATCTTTTCCCGCCTCGGTATTATAGAGAATCGTATTGGCCTCGGGACAAAATTGCGTACATAACCTACAACTCGTGGCAGCACAAATATCTACATCAATATGCGCAACTAAATACATAATATCCTCTCTTGTTTTACGCTATGCCGTTGCAACCGAAGCAGCCTCTTTACTCTCCTTCGCCCAGCCCTTATCGACTGCATATTCCCAGGCCGCTCTTACCACGGCAAGATTTTTATCAATTAACTCCGCCTTTTTCTTAAACTTTCTTTCCACAACACTATCTAACGCCGCCGTTCCTCCTGAGACCACAAAGCCTTTACCAAGAAAACGATCTTTCACCGCTTGGGCCAACGCCTCCATATTTGTCAATCCCGTAATGGCACCAATAGCCCCGACCATCGCCATATTCGTGGCAAGGTCAATCCCAGCCACATCAAGGGACAGTTTTGTTGCTGGCAAATAGTACAATTGGGCATTGAGTTCTTCGAGTTCCCGCGCCTGATCCGGCTCCAACTTCATCGTCCTCTCATGATTGATCAATGCCACTCCATCTTGCTTCAGTCCAAAATAGAATGGATTGGTGTAGCTTTTGCCATGGGTAATGACCTGAGGATGAAAAATCATGATAATGTGAGGAAAGGTGATTTCGCCAATTTCATAAATTGGCTCATCAGACACTCTCACGTAACTTTCCACTGGCGCCATTCGCTTTTCAGACCCATAGAATGGGACAATCGTGCTCTCTCCGCCCGCGTTAATGACCGCGGTGCTAAAAATATGCGAACCCGTCACCACACCTTGCCCACCGACACCAGCCATGCGGATGTTAAAACGAATTGCCATATCCCAACCCTCCTCTTACTCCTTAAGCATATGCCTTCAAAAAGCCTGACGTGCTTAAACCAGCGTTACTTTTGTTCTACTGCCTTCGCCGGTTTTGGCAAATATTCTTTGTATCCATACAATTGCGACAGACATTCCTTGGCTTCATCCGTCATATATTCCTCAAATTTATATCGATCTTTCTCGACCACATTACAGTCTTCCAACACCTTTTCCGTTGGAATCGCATATTCGATATTACAGGAGGTATAGGCCTGAATATAGGTAGGGCCAATCTCCCGAGCGATTAACACAGCCTTCTTTATCACGCTTTCCACCCGTCGTGGATTATTAGGAACCACAGTGGCCACATACGCACACCCTGCCACCTTGGCCATTCCCAGCATATCCATCTTTTCAAATTTTTTCCCAAGAGGGGCCATTTTTAAGACTTGGCCTTGATTGGTCATGCCGCTTTCCTGGCCACCCGTATTTCCATACACCTCGTTGTCCAACATGATCGTCGTAAACTTTTCTTTTCTAAACCATGAATGCAGCGTTTGGGCAAACCCGATATCAGCCATACCACCATCACCCGCCATCACGACCACATCTTTAGGTTTATCACCAAATCGAAGACGAAGGCCACGGGATAAGCCACTGGCCACACCATTCTGATCTCCATAATTTCCATACACAAATTGAATGGCTGCCTGAGAGATGGCCAACCGACCACATCCGGCTGTTCCCACCGTGATGGTATCCTCAGGGTTCGGAAATGCGATCACGGCCAACCGAATAAATAACGTCATGGCACAACCCGCACACATGGGATGTTCTTCCATAATTTCTTTAAACGATCCAACTTGGGAAACAGTAGTTTTCTTCCCAAATGGACCATGATCCACCATATCACGATATTCCTTTGGCATAAATTTTCCAAAGCCAGGTGTAAATTTCACATAATCGAGGCTCATCGTCGACCCTCCCTTTTGTATGGTTTAGCTAAAAGTTTAAACAATTGTATTTTTCGCTCTCTTCTTACTTTTTCGTAGGAAAAATGCCTTACCGTAAACTGAGAAGAATTATAGAGGTATTACACTAACAAAGCATTGAAAATAATGTCAATCTTGAGACATTTCCATTTCTCCACTGACTCCTGAGAATACCCGACATCAGTGACTTGTAATCCTAAGGCCGAAGGACAAAGAAGGCAACCAAAAAGAAGACCCAGCACTCCAAAAAGAAGGCCTACCATTCTGCATCGCACCTAGGGCTTTGGGCCTACCCCCTTCACAACCTCGTATGATATAGGCTCGAGGACGGATGAAACGATGGGAAAATGACTTTGTGGAAGGAATTGATTGTCAGAAGGAAAAAGGAAAGCAACTTATTAATCCAAAATATATTGTACAGGATTCACAACCTTATCGTTAATGGCGACCTGGTAGTGAAGGTGAGGGCCAGTAGAGAATTTACCTGAACTACCCACCAACCCAATGACATCACCACGTTTAACCTTTTTGCCATATTTCACCAACATCTTGGCCAAGTGGCCATAGGTCGTCTCAATCCCAAATCCGTGGTTAATGCGAATAAAATTCCCCAACCGGGTATCATAGGCAGCCACCACAACTTTTCCCGAAGCTGGCGCCCTTATCACACGCCCTCGTGGAGATCCAATGTCCAGACCTGAGTGAAAGGCCTTTTTCCCAGTGAAAGGCGAAATTCTTGGACCAAACTTTGAGGTAATATGACCTTTGACCGGCCAAATAGAGGGCGTTGCTGCCCATCGCTCCACACGTTCACCAGCCCTCTCAGCCAAATCATCCAGGATTTGCTGTTCTTTCAAAGCCTGGCGGTCCAGCCAAACTAACCCTTGTTCAATATTGACAACCAACGAGAATTGTGTGGTCCCTTGATTTGGCGTGATCTGACTCTCGACCCCCGAAGAATCCAAGGATTGACCCGGCTCACCATAAATGTCGCTCTCATAGGGAAATTCCTCACCACCCTGTCCATTCACTTCAACACCTTCAACATTATCGGGCTCCAACCCAAACATGGTTTGCAGTTTGCGATTGAGCTCTTGCATCACCAGCATCCGTTGCTTCATGCCGTCGATGGCAGACGAAAAGTTTTTGGTCTGGTCCCGAGTTTCCACAATCTCTGTTCGTAATGTGTTGAGTTCAGAAACCTGGCTAGTTTGGACCACATAGTGAGCCATAATCCCCATTTGCACCACAATGAGAACCGCCGCCGTGATCAACACCCGTCGAAGCGTGACTTTTCGTAACCTCATCCGAAGAGGGTTTGACGTCGCTCCCCGAAAGATCATGATGGTATAGGCTTCGTCAAGGGTCTTCATACATCTCCTCTTAATGGGAACTTCTTCAGTTCATTAAAAGTTTGAAGTACTCTACTGGAGTCGATCCTAAGGGTCAATGCCAAAATACAAAAGTTCGATTTGGCTTGTATTATGGAACATTGATCACAAATTAACGACTATCGTGATTTCTGGTCATATCATGAATCCAAGACAAATACGATGGCGACCCTTCCACAATTGGCAACGCAATAATTTCAGGCACATCATAACTGTGCTGGGCAATTATCGTTTTCTCTAGCGCCTTGAAAAGTGGTTTCCTGGTTTTGAGAATCATCAAACACTCTTCTTCTTCGGATATTTTGCCATCCCACTGAAAGATTGACTTCACTTTAGGAAGGACATTCACGCAAGCCACGAGCCGGTGCTCGACTAACATTTTACCTAAAGCGGTGGCCTCTTCTTCAGAAGACGTGGTGACCAATACAACAATTGCATCCACTTTCAGCCATCCTAGCTCAAGCCCACTGTTCCCAAAATACTGTACTTACACACGGCACATGCGTTTTCAGGTGCACTTAGGACTCGTTTCTGTTCTACCATTGCCGAATCCTTCACTCTGATAAAAATTATCGGCAGTTCCTGCTGAGACCTGAAGATTAAAGCGCGAAAAAAATAAGTAAGTTATTGTACCTAACTATTTAAACTTAAATAAGACTTAAAGTATGTAAAAATAGGCTATGACCCAGAAAAACCTTGGCGCGAGGCTACAGGCATTTAAAATTTGGCCCTATCTTAGATTAAGGCCGCCGTGATCTTCTTGCCCTTCCAGGCGAGCTTTTGCTTTTTCAGCCAAGTCACGAATGGCTGGACGCAACGCATCTTGAAGTGCAACGGGATAACTCTGTACTGAATCTCCCAACCCATAATACACCCCATCAATTTCCGCCCCACGAAATTCCATGGCAAAACTCCACAAGACCTGGGATGGATCACCCGTGGGAGTTAGCCGCAGATCCATGTTCATTTCAGTAGTGGTTTCCCCCATTGGCAGTCCAACCATCCAAAGAACTGTTCCAACCGGACCCAAGAGGTAGGTGGTGAGTCGCCGTTCCCACCTGGTGGAATAGAGTCGTCCCCGCAACACATAATCACTTGGTGGAGGAGTCTGATCTTCAGAAAATGTCACTGTGGAATAAATATTGGCTTCCCGAATTTCATCAGCCAATGCTCGGGCAAAATCTCGAGGGGGGTCAAAAATGACTACGTCCACTGCCTCGGGGTCCACCGCCGCTTCAGGACGATCATATGACGTCATCCCATGAGGAACTAAAGGGATAGCGACGCGCCAATATTCCTCTTTCACTTCAGTTCCACGAAGATCTTCAAGAGGGAGGACCGCAAGTCTCGCAGGAATGGAATCCGTGACCTGAACATTCAAATAGGTCTTGTCCGGAGGGGGTGGATAGCTCCACTCTCGAGGCCCTAAACACCCTGAAATACTAAGAGCCCCAGTAATTATGAGGATACACCAGACTTTGAAAAATGATGACGAACGAATCATGTCATGCCTCCTTAATAGCAACAGACGGCACAATTGGGAATTTTGGCACATCCGGCAGGTAAGTTTCCAGTGCTTCTTAAGTCCCAACGCAATATCTACCCTGCCTATTTATGAAGAACTGCTCCACAGTTTAACCTCAGGTCTCACCAAGCTTCCAATCCTAATTTTGTCTATGCCCTGGACCCGAACCCGACGGTCCAGCTAACAGTTTGCCTAAATAGCCGCTGGGATGACGAATGACCTGAATTCCTTACGAGACAAGTCCCCCGACACGGCAAAATTCATCTTGGAGTTCGCTATAGGATTTAACCACAGAAAATTGAGGAAATTCCGACTTGATTAAATCCGGTGGGCAAAATAATACTCCCGCATCAGCTTCTTTCAGCATCGAAATATCGTTATAAGAATCCCCGGCCGCCAGGACACGAAATTTCAAATTTTTCAAGGCCGCCACCGCATGGCGTTTTTGATCAGCTTGGCGAAGGTGATAGTTTCGAATAAACCCTTCCTCGTCAATGTCCAAGGTATGACAAAATATGGTCGGATAATGAAGCTGCTCCATCAAAGGCGCCACGAGATCATAAAACGTATCAGAGAGAATGATCACCTGGCATCGTGCTCGGAGCCAGTCTAAAAATGCCAAACCCCCTGCCAGAGGTCGCAACCCAGCCACCACATTTCTAATATCAGCAATCCGCACCTGATGATCCGCCAAAATTTTGAGCCGTAATTGCATCAACTCGTCGTAATCCGGAATATCACGTGTGGTGACTTTCAGATCCGCAATGCCCGTTTTATCCGCAACCGCCAGCCAAATCTCTGGGGTCAAGACCCCTTCTAAATCTAAGCAGGTGATGACTGGTTGTTTCATAAGATCCTTCACGTCTTTTTTTTCTTCTATCGTGCGACAGTGGTCAGTCAAAAACAAAACCCATGTATCTTAAAGAACCCACACCGGGACTACAATCATCGAGGGCTACCTCTCGAACACTTCAGGATTCACGCAATGTGGCAAGAGTTGGCCGACTAAACCCGCACGGAGATTTTCTGCGGCCATCACGGCCATTTTGGTCCGAGTGGCCACCGAGGCACTCGCGATATGAGGGACGATCAAACAATTGGGCAACATCACAAGAGGGTCCTGAGCTGAAAGGGGTTCGGGATCGGTGACATCCAGGGCAGCATACGCAATGGTTTGATCCCGGAGAGCATCCAGCAAAGCCTCCGAATCCACGACCTTTCCTCGTGCCGTGTTGATCAGGATAGCCGTCGGCTTCATACGATTGAAGACCTGTCGATCGATCAAATGCTGGGTCTCGGGTGTCAGCGGAACGTGCACACTCAGAAAGTCGGATTTCGCAACGACTTGATCAAATGACATCTGTTCCACGTGAGTCTGGTTAAGAATTCCATTAGCAATGGGTCGTGAATGGCTCACCAATACTCGCATCCCAAATCCAGCGGCACGACGCGCCATGGCCTGACCTATTCGACCGAATCCAATAATGCCCAAGGTAGCGCCATGCACATCGTGGCCGACCAACAGTGTGGGATCCCACGCTCCCCAGCACCCGGCCTTCACAAACTCAGCGGCCTCACCAATTCGGCGGGCTGCAGCCATTAACAACGCGAACGCACAATCTGCCGTGGTTTCAGTCAATACTCCGGGAGTGTTCCCCACAGGAATCTTCCGTGTCGTGCAGGCATGCACATCAATATGGTCATACCCAACGGCCATGGTACTGACCACACGAAGCCGTGGGGCCTGAGCCAACAACGCTTCATCGACTGCATCGGTCAGCAGGCAATAGAGGCCTTCAGCAGACGCGATTTTTTGAAGGAACACATCGCGAGGAATAGGACCCTCTCCCTCCCACACCTCGACATCGGCACAGTCTTGCACGGCTTGCAATCCGGCATCGGGAATCCGTCTGGTCACCAGAACGCGTGGTTTAGACATGGAGACTATTGAATAATTGGAAATTTACCAATCAGGTATTTAGGCTGAAGACTGAAGGCTAACGCCCATAAGACCTGCAATTTTGTATGATCTCGCTATAATTGACCCCTAAAAGCCTTCAGCCTTCAGTCTAATCACCTGAGCAGTGCCCTATTTACCCATTACCCACGCCCCTAAAGAACCGTCAATAAGACCACGAAGGCCACATAGCACAAACCATTGAGAATAAGGTGAGCCGGTTTGATCTCCTGGCGCCTGGCCAAAAGCCAAAGGTAGGTGGTGGCAAAAAATGTCAATCCCATGCCGAGAAGGACTTCGGTGCGAGGCACCCAAGGAGTCAGCATGATGCCTAACGCCGGAAGCAGGCTGCCTTGAAATACCATGGCACCGGTGATATTCCCAAACGCCAGAGTATCCCGGCCCCGCCGAATCCAAATGATGCTATTCACTTTCTCCGGCAACTCAGTCGCCACCGGTATAATAAGGAAGGACAAGGCTAACGTCGAGATTCCTAACCAAGACGCTAAATGCTCCACACCGTAAACAAACCCTTTCGCTCCCCCCACGATCAGACCAAGCCCCAACAACAGCTGCATACTGATGGTGACAAGATTGTCCGGTAAATGGACCCGGCTAAGAAAAAGCGGATGATCGGCTTCTGTCCCATGGCCTTCCTCGACCAGTCCACGTGAGGCGCGAATCGTCAACGTGAGGTAGATCATATAGCTGAGGACTAACCCCAGAGCTAACGTCCCGCGAGTCACCCGCCACTCGACGGGCACGAACACCGCAATCGTCGCCAAGGTAAACGCAAACAGAAACCAATTCAGATCTCGTCGCAATCCCGTTGGTTCAGGACGAAACGGACTGTTCCATCCACGGCGGTGCGCCGCAAACATCCCCATCAAAAACAACGTCAAGGTCGAGAGCATGAGTGGAGCCCCTAAAATAGCCCCCACGCCAACTTCGTGCCGTATTTCGAGACTGCCGGAACTCGCCAACACTGCCACGATAGGAACCATGGCTTCAGGCAACGCCGTTCCGACGGCAGCAAAAATCGACCCTGTCACGCCTTCGGAAATACCTAATCGTTGGCCAAGATGTTCCAACGCATTGGTAAAGGCTTCCGCACCGACCAATATCAAAATTAACGCAATAAGGAGAATCCAAAGTTCCATCGTAGTCTTATCTCTCAGTTAATACGGCTATCTCACGAACTCCATATTTTGCCTTATGAAAAGGCCTTGATCCTTACCCAGACCATCCACTAGACTAGAAGGATGGCTGATTGGATGTTGATTGGGGTGCTTGGATGCATCGCTATGGTTGCCTATCGGTTCGGATACCGTTGGTGGCGCGATCGACAAGCGGGGAAACAAGCGGATGCCTTACTCGCCAATATTCTGAAGCGCAAGGATTCCTTTCGTCGATAACCGTGCCGGCCATTGGTTCTAATCTCATTCCTATTTCTAGATTCTTCGTAACTACACAGGTATTTAGGCTGCAGGCTGAAGGCTATCACCCATAAGGCCTGACGTTTTGTATAATCATGCATGATTGTTCCCTAAAGCCTTCGGCCTTCAGTCTATCCACCTGAGCAGTTACGATTCTTCGAACCCCACTCTCTCGGAGGCTCGAAATTAAAGGCAAAACGAGGCCTGTTTCCTGACTCTCATTCCCCATGACCACAAACGCCTCCCGACAAGGTGAAATCTACCTCCATCGAGGCAATCTCACGCAGGCTCAGTATTGGTACGCACAGGCCGTGGATGAGGCCCGAGCGGAAGGCACGTGGGACTTGCTGGCATCGGCGCTAGGAAACCTGGGGAATGTCTATGCTTTGATGGAAGATTTCCATCAAGCGGATACCTGTTATCAAGAAGTCCTCACCATCCAACGCACACAATCCAACCCGAATACGATCGGTGAAACCCTGGGGAACCTTGGAAACTTGAAAGCCGATGCGGGAGACTATTCTAAAGCCCGCGCCTATTATTTAGAAGCCATCGACGCGTTAACCGCGACCGACAACCATCGAGGGCTGGGCATTCTGTACTGCAACTTGGCCTTACAAGAAGTCGCAACCAACCAACTACCGGATGCGATTGGCCACTTTAAATACGCACTAGAATTCCATCGTGTGGTTGGTGATGAGGTCAGTCTCGCCAACACCTACAGCCAACTGGGTCAAGCTTTTCTCACGCGGGGAGAGATTCGTCAAGCCGAGCGCTGCCTCAACAACGCAAGTGAGCACTTTATTAAACTGGGCAATGAGCCAAGCGAAGCAGCAGTCCTGCGGGTGCTGGCCGACTTGTATCAAAAACGGGGAGACACGATTTCAGCGGCACGATGCCTGGAACGGACAATTCAAATCGATATTCGCTACCAACTCCCGGAACAGAATAATGATTATTCTCGACTGGCCCAATTACGAAAAGACACCACCCCAGCCTCAAACAGCCCTCCCGACGACCCAAAGATAAAAATCAATCCGACATAAACGCAAAGGCCAGTTGAATCGGTTTGAGTACACCACCTCCATGACCAGCCTGCTGTTTTGATTTCACTTCCCCATGCAGGCTCCCCCACTTGGTACCCGCACTCACTTCACAAAGTTCGCCCCGACAATACCCACATCGATGGGTGTATGAAGAAAGGCTCTTTCGTTGCCGAAGATACGCCCGCCCACATTGCTGGCATTGCCATGCGTACTTGGATAACGCCTCCACCTCTTGGGTCAACGCGTGGTAAATCGTAATGCCCAGACCATCGTGATTCATGATGTTCATCACTCGCCGAAATTCACGACCGTGGGAAGGATGACATTTTTTCACATCAAACTGCCATTGATGAATCATCTCATGGGCCAAGGTGCCACGAATTTCAGCCAAGGGTTGCGCACGAAGAAGCGGGAGGGATAACCGAATGACCCGACCTGAACCATGACGTGTTTCAGGAGCAACCAGGTGAGTGCGTGGCCCGCTTTGGGTGACAAACAGGCCAACGGAGGACGTCAAGCGCGTACTCCATTGAATCTCAATCGAAGGAAGCCGATTATCAAAATACGAAGCATTGAGCGAACTCCACATGCTCTGGAGTTCGCTCGACGAGAGCGGCAGGCGGGATGAAAGAGATGTGGTGTTCACATGTTTTATGATGTTGTTCCCAAGTATACGCGAAGCGGTCCATATGGTACCATGCCTGCGGTCCCATCCCAACCCCAAATACGACGCAATTTGAACACACGTAATCAACTAGGAGCCTGTCCGAGATTAGTGATCGTGACGAGGAGGTGCTGGTTTGAGTCAGATGTTTCGATCATTTGAAGCGAATAGTG
>Ga0209980_10001632_pt1 | contig 12269 bp, 11 predicted proteins | sample CR02metaG_FD_183611 | JGI IMG/M metagenome (GOLD analysis project Ga0209980, IMG submission 183611) | Deep subsurface microbial communities from Mariana Trench to uncover new lineages of life (NeLLi) - CR02 metaG (SPAdes) (version 2) | ecosystem: Environmental > Aquatic > Marine > Ocean trench... | reverse complement strand
CGTAGGCATTACGCCGGGGAGTATCCACGGCATCTCGATCGTGTGGGTAAACTTGTGAATCAGCTCGTCCACTAAGCGGTCCTTTCCAACAGTGCGAGCAACCGGTACGATCTCGGTGTCCGGTGGATGACCCGGGATGAAATAAGTGCTGTAGAAGTGGCGGACTTCAGTGGAGCCGACGCCACCTGTCATGACAGGGACATGATTGACGAACGGATCCGACGTCATTGTCTCCATGGTCTCACTGATACTCTTCTCCTCGAACTCGGCGGCCATGTGCCGCTCCCACATATCTGCCATTACCTGTTGCTCCGGAGTAAGGTTATAACTATTCATGGTTTTCGAACCTCCTTCTGTATATAGGACCTGACCCCCTACAATAGGTCCATAGTATAAGTTAGATTTTTGACAGAAAAGCTTATATATAGAAGGTCATCAGAATGGCCAAGAAGCGTTGCGTTATTCATAATTCCACCTTAAACCGAGCATGGCAAAAAGGGGGTCCAAAAAGCAATGAATCAACCATTTTCCGACTTCTGTTGCTTCTCAATCGCATCTAACCTTTTCTCTATTTGACTGAGCTTGTGCAAAATCAAAATATGTGTTTTCTTGGCGTCTATACCGACGGGGCTATCGTCACTATGAATCATTTCAGCTATTTGGGCATATGTTTTCTCATCTATATCCATTTTAATCTTCTCCTATCTAGTTTTAATATGAGTATAGCACCAAGAAAGCGAATGAGTGAGACTTCGCAATTTCTATAGTATAGAGGAGAGAGGTTTTTAGAAATAGTGTGGGAGCACGCCGTACGTGTATGGCACGGTACGCGGAGTCTCCTACATTCTTGGCGATCTTAGGGTTGAAGTCATTTGCTGTCAATATCACGATTCCTTCGCCTTATCAGGAAATATTAGCCCTCCCTTTGTTAACCACGATATAGCGAAAAACCAAACAGCTACAGTTTCCAAAACCAAGACCGGCTTGATCCATTCTATTTCTTTACTGTACTCGCATGAGATAAATATAAAATTTATTGCGAGGAGAATAATGCACACTGCCATTACAATTCCGCAAGCTATATATATTTTATTTCTTATTCTCTTCTCAGGAGTACAATTGCTCATCTTCTTCTTATTAGATTTTGTAAATAAGTACATGGAAAAGAAAATCAGCGTTAAAAAATACAATGTTGCAAAGACAAAGTGCACATGACTTATGCTAATGGTCTCATACCAAGGTACAGGAAATAATTCTAATTGCTCTTCGCAACATATTGTTGCTTCCTTTGCAGTGGGAAATATGGCTGTGCCTACAACAAAGAGACAAGCCAAATAACCGGCAATATCATCAATAATGCAATCGTATGCTCTGTATACGAAAAAGAATGAGCCAGTAATAAACATAACACCTACAAACACGCTCCCCATCTTTGTGTAATAGTAACCACTGATTGAACCGGCAATAAATCCATCATTAAAAATCAAAGCCCCGATAAACACAACTATAGGTAAGCCAATTCCCAAAAAACCTACAATTCTTCTTAATTTTTTATAAGACATTACAGACAATTTATCGTCAGAGCTGTCTTTTTTACAATCCTAGTTCAAAATAGGACTCCTTTAATTAATTATAGATCTAATGTATCTCTGATAATAAAATAAGCAATCTTTATAAGATATATGAAAAAGAAAAATAAATCACATGAGATACAAGAAAAAAGAAGCTAAAACCGAATATGGCTGCATCTTTAATTGCAGAACTCGTTTGCTTGCGGGTGCTACCCGCTAGCTGACTTCTTTTATTAGAATGATTTACATTCATGTTTGTAGATCAAATCACAGTTATAGTAATTAATAGTATTAAAATAGTAGAGATAGAGGGATTTCAATGAAAAATATCACTAAAGTGTTTAAGAAGTTTTCAAGGTTTTTCGTATTAGTATTAATATTTGGATTTATTACTATTGGAAGCATTGGCGGGTGCAACAATAACAATTCAGGCAGTAATAACACGGGCGGCAGTGATAACGGCGATGGCTTGAGCGCTGTATTAATGAATATATTTGACGGAGGTCAGTTCGGGGTAGATTACTCATGGACGAGCATTTCCCGCTGCAGGAATAATCGGGATATTACGATGGACGGATGTGACGTAAACGCCGCCTTTATAACCAACCCCAGCGCGCCAATGCCAGCATGCACCGGGAGCCCCAACCCCTTTTGCACCCTGGATGAGTGCGTAGCCTGCTATGAAGTGGACATGGAACAGATGAAGTCTGTAGATGCAACGCTACTGAGACTCTATTCCCCTAACTACAGCGTGACTGATGCGGCAAGCAAACAGGGCGTTAAAGTAGTGGTAGGAACGGAGAACGGGACAATCACAAAGCTGGCAGACGACGCAACTTTCGCCGCTACTTTTCTAAAGGGCCAGTATGATCCTTACATAACCCCGCTTGAACCGCACATTATGGACGGAACCATAGTCGGCATCATTTTGGGAAATGAGGTGAACGGGAGCTTCGGATGCACGCCGTGCAGCCCGGCGCTTTTAGGAATGGCGGCCACGAACTTGCGCGCGGTTCTTAATACAATTTCAGGGGGCAGCAACGTTAAAATCGCTACAACCTTAGTCGGGATCCCAACCTCTCCGGCTACACCCACAGCCGAGGAATATTGCAATACGGCAAATCTTGATGCGGTAGGATTTGATCTTTACTGTCCTCTAAAAGGCGAGAGTCCCCCAGGAACGACTATAGTATGCACGGGCAAGAATATCCCAACGGGATGTAACACTCCCCCCGAGTGCGTCGATGTCAGCATTACGGAATGGTACGAAAACAATACTCCCACAGCGTGCCTGGGCAAGTCATTTATGGCAGAGACCGGATACACCACGGGAGATACGAGTACCCCGGGATCGAACGATAAATCCCTCTATCCCGATCTGACTACGATGCTAAATACCTACAAAACGTGGGCATGCATAAACCAAATCCAGTCTTTTTATTTTGAGTGGTTTGACGAGGATGAGACTAATATCAGTGCGCCGAACAAATTCTTTGGAATTTATGAATGGACTACAACAGCGGCTACTCAAAATTACCCGACATCAAAGTATCAGGACATGGTAAGCAATCTATTTAATTGCCCATAGAATATCCGGCGGCTCTTTATTTTCATATATTGTGTATCGACAGGTAAGCGGAGTCACCTACATTTTTTGAAAATTTCTCGGCCGAAATGAATTATACTGTAGTTTTATCTATGACTGTGCTCCTCTTCGGCCAGGCGTTTAAGTTTTAAACGGTCAATTTTGCCTGTTGGGTTAAGGGGCATCTCTTGGAGAATAACTATATCCTCAGGGGCTTTGTAGCCTACTCTCTCGCGAGCGAACTTTATTAGCTCCATAACTTTTGGTTGCCGAGCGCCTTCTCTAACAGTTATAAATGCGCGTACATTCTCACCGTGCATCACGTCGTGAATCCCCACGACACCCGCAAGCTCTACTGCCTCGTGCTCCAAAAGAGCTTCCTCTACTTCCTGCGGGCAGATGTTGGAGCCGTCATGCACTATGATCTGTTTCTTTCGCCCCTTAAACCAGAGGTATCCGTCTTCGTCCGCTCTAAGCACATCTCCTACATTAAACCAGCCGTCCGTTATAACCTTCTTTGTAGCCTCAGGGTTTTCCCAATACCCTACCATAAGACTTTTAGTCTTTATCCAAGCGTTTCCGTCTTCGCCTGTTTGGAGTTCATTACCATCTTCGTCTCTTATGGAGAATACAAATCCTTGTAGTGGTGGACCAATTGAGCCCATTTTTATTACACCTGAGGGCGGGTTTAAAGTAGCAAGCCCTATTTCACTTGAACCGTAGCCTTCGTCAATTGGATGTCCGGTAAGGTCCATAAACTCACGCTCAAGCTCAAGAGGAACACTGTCTGACCCGGAGCGGCAGAGCCTGATGGTTGTGAAATCTTCACGTGTGGCGCCATGGTCGCGGATGACACGGAACATAGCTGCCGGAATCATACAAAGAACAGTTGGTCTGTTCTCTCTGAGAAGCGGAATTATCTCATCGGGATCGAATCTCCTGGCAACCAGCACTCTTGCACCTTTAGATAGAGCCATGAACGAAAATATAAACCCGCCGATATGAGAAATTGAAGAGCCGGGCAAAATGGTATCATCTCCGTTCATTTCAAACCCCTCTGCACAGCTCCCGAACATCCACCTTAAAGACTCATAAGAGTGCGTAACACCTTTTGCGGGCCCTGTGCTGCCTGAGGTAAAGAAAATAAACGCAGGCGAGTTAGGGTCGGGGGCAAGAAGTTCAACTCCCTCAATATCGTTTGTGACGAGCTCCTCAAAGCTCGGGCTTGCACTATCTTTAGCACCGTAACTGATAGTGCCCAGAGGCAGCTTGCTGACATTTTTACAATTTGAAATATCCTTTGCACGCTCAGCATGCGCGATTAAGGCAGACGCCCCGCTTACTTCAAGCGCGTGGTCAATCTCTGGGGACATGTAGCGGTAATTAAGAGGCACACCGATCAAGCCCGACTTCATGCATGCAATGTAGTGAACGATTAGAGCGGTCCTGTTGGGCATAAGGGAAGCAATACGGTCACCCGGTTCTAGCCCGAGCGCAAGATAGTTTCTAGCCAGACGGGTTGAGGATTCATCCAGCTCACGCCATGTATGTCCAGTATCGAGAGAGATAAGTGCATCTTCGTCAGGCTTATTCTCTAGTCCGTATCTAAGCAGTTCAGGAATACTAACAGGGTCGTCGAGCTCTGGTCCGTAAATCGGCATTAATAATTGTCCCTTTTCGTTTTGAGTTAGCAAATAATATATCTAAGAAATATATTATGACCCTACTCTTCTGCCGAAGGAGGAGTAAGGGTAAACCCGAGCTGTTTGTAAACGGAAGCCATGTTTATATAAAGCCATTCTTCTGATATCTCACCATCAGTAATTTGGGAGATCAGTACGGCTGAAACCTTGACCTTCTTATTGGTAGGGGGCAAATCTCCCCTGGGACCGCTATTGGTTCCGGTAAAAGTCATCTCGGTTGTAACTTTATTGCCGTCTATACTCATATGATCGGGCTCGAACTTCATATCGAGATAAGCGATCCTTAAAAACCTCAGGTAATCCATAAGAGCAGTGGTGCCCTTAAGCTCTGAATTATCCTGGTCGACGAGGTGTACTATAATATCGGGTGAGTAGAGCTGCTCGGCTATAGCAGTGTTACCTGTGTTCCACACCATAAGACTCTGCTTAACAAGGGACTCAACATCCTCTCTTGACTCCGCATTAGCGTACTCAAAATTGCCTAATACCAAAATAACGAGAACTATATATAGAGGTATTACACCTCTTAGAAAATACTTTTTCATGCTACTTGACCTCCGCTGTTTCGTTATCCAAAGCCTAACAAATGGAGGATTTAAATGCAATAGTTATTTCACGGGCAGCGCCCGGCGGACAGTGTCCGCTTCCATATGATTTCTAAGATGCTTAGCAGGATAGGTGGAGCTTATTAGCTTCTATATTACAGAGGAGAGAGGTTTTTAGAAATAGTGTGGGGGCACGCCCTGCATGCAGTGTCCGTTTCTATATGATTTCTAAGATGCTTCGCAGGATAGGATTAATTTGTACAGTTTCAATCCGGTGATAGAGATACGTATAGCTCGTATGCCCCCGGGTGCTATCCGCTAGCTGACTATTTTTAAATTACTTCTGAGGTATGGTGAGAGCCCGGAGGTTCAATTCAGCTTGGGAGGTTTTTAGAAATAGTGTGGGGGCACGCCCTGCGTGCAGTGTCCGTATCATCATTCCCTAAATATTGATTTTTCCAAAGCTGGGGGTTTAATTAATACTCCATGGCTATGAAGTTAAAAAAGGTGGTTCCTCTTGGGAGGTCGTTTGATGAGTACCGCCTCATGTTTAACCTTTCAAAACAGGACCTGTGCAAGCGCATAATTGGCGTAGGGGACGGTCCTGCCAGCTTTAACGCCGAGATGTACGCTATGGGAAAACCGGTGGTTTCGATAGACCCCATATATATGTTCAGCGCAAAGGACATTCAGCGTAAATTCGATAAAGTAGTAGACAACATAATAGAGCAGGTCCGCAACACTCCCGGAGACTGGACATGGACCTATCATATGTCCCCAGATGATTTAAGAGATCACCGTAAAGAGGCGCTAGATAATTTCACCTCCGACTTTGAACAGGGAAAAGAGGATGGAAGATATCTGAGGGGAGAGCTGCCCTCGCTGGAATTCCAGGACGGGACTTTTGATATAGCGCTCTGCTCTCATTTCCTTTTTTTATACTCCGATCACTACGATTACAACTTCCACAAGGCGGCTGTATACGAAATGCTCAGGGTATCGGAAGAGGCTCGCATCTTCCCTCTTCTTGATCTTATGCTGAACCGCTCACCCCATATTGACCCCTTGATCGAAGAGCTTGAAAGAGACGGTTTTGTAGTAAAGATTAAGAAAGTGCCCTACGAAATACAGCGCGGCGGCAACCAAATGATGTGGGTCTTCAAAAAACCGGCCCATAGAAAACTACTTATCTAAACTCTAGCCATTCACCTGAGTTTTTCTGACAACATTATGCGTCTATGAGACTCTATAGCTACGTATGGGTACCCCATGCTCACCCATCCCCCCCGTATAGTTGGGGTAGGGGTATTTATGGACAGGTCAATACGTACATTGCACTCTGACCTGCCCCCCCCTTATAATAGGTCCATAAGTTAGATTTTTGGCAGAAAAGACTATATATAAAAGGTCATCTGATTGGTCAGGTAGCTTCGGCTCCCTTGCGGGTAGCACCCGCCGGCATATGAGTTCTATTTATCTCTACTGCCAGATTGAAACTATACAGCTTGACCCTATCCTGCGAAGCATCTTAGAAATCATATGGAAGCGGACACTGTCCGCCGGGTAGCACCCGCCGGCATATGAGTTCTATTTATCTCTAGCACCGGATTGAAACTATACAGCTTAACCCTATCCTGCGAAGCATCTTAGAAATCGTATGGAAGCGAACACTGTCCGCCGGGCGCTGCCCGCATTCCGACTTAAACCGAGCTTGACGGTCAAGAAGGGGCGAGCATTTCCATATAATCAGACATCCTTTCTACAGTCATTTCCGGATCGAAATTAAATTCAAAAATTATCTCACTGACTCCCAGCTCATCATAACGCAGGATATCCTCTTTAATTTCATCCGGGGTACCTGCTAGAGGCGTTCTTTCACCTCCGGGAGATTCATCCATAATAGCCGGTACTGATCTGCATACTATCTGGAGTTTACTGAAATCACGGTTATGTGAATCAGCTGACTTCCTAAGAGTATCTATAACACCTTCCATTTCATCAAAAGGCAGCGTAATTCCATTATAACCATTACCAAGAGTAACTGCTCTTACAAATGTACGTGGACTAAATCCTCCAATGGTTATAACCGGGTAAGGCTTTTGAAGGGGCTTAGGATATACTATTGATCTCGGTACTTTATAATAAGTGCCGTTAAATTCCGGCTCCTCTTCTGTCCATAGGATTATTAAGCATTTTAAAAATTCGTCAATCCTATCCCCGCGGTTTTTAAATTCAACATTCGTAGCCTCATACTCATCTTCGGACCATCCAAGACCTACTCCGAAATCAAGCCGACCACCTGAAATATGGTCCAGAGTTGCAAGCTGTTTAGCAAGAACCGCAGGTGTATGATAAACCACGTTAATAATAGAGGTTCCTATACGAATATTCTTTGTGTTTGCGGCTGCATAACTAAGAGAAATTATTGGGTCTAATACATATTTGTAACCCTCTGGTAATGATCCATCCGGAGTAACGGGATAAGGTTTTTTAGGGTTTAATGGAAAGAGTAGCCTTTCCTGCACCCAAACAGAGTTGTATCCTAGTTCTTCTGCTTTTTGAGAAATTGCAATTATATTTTCGGGAGTAGCCCAGTTCCCAAGTTGAGGTAATGCAATTCCTAATTTCGTTTTATACCTCCGTAATAAATTGTACTATCTATTGTACAATACATTTCTGAATAATTTAACCTGAGTATTAAAATACACTGGTGAAGAGATAGACTTTACCAACACCCTACTTAGTGTCTGTCCCATAGAAATTTACGGTCAGATTCTTTGATCGGAAGGTCATTTATACTGGCATAACGTCTCTGCATAAGTCCGTTATCAGCAAATCCCCATTGCTCGTTACCGTAAGACCTGTACCATTGGCCTGAATTATCGTGCCACTCGTATTCAAAGCGCACGGATATTCTATTATCCCTGAAACTCCAGAGCTCCTTTTTGAGCCGATAGTCTAATTCCTTAGTCCATTTACGTTTAAGCAGTGATTTTATTTCTTCCCTGCCAGTTACAAACTCTGTACGATTGCGCCATTGTGAATCCGGAGTATAAGCAAGCGATATCTTTTCCGGATCTCTAGTATTCCAAGCATCCTCAGCTGCTTGAACTTTCCGTGTTGCTGTTTCCAATGTAAACGGAGGTAGTGGTGGTTTTGTTTCCATAACTCTCTCCTGAAGATGCGTAGCTGCACAAACGACAGAGCACAGTGCCTTGTTAGACCGCAGCTCCAGTTGCTCCTGCTATAAAGACTTTAATTTACTCAAATCCCCCAAAGGTTCAGATTAGCTGTTCTTTATATTCTCTATAGCTTCATCTGTAGTCCAAACTGTATTCGCTAGAAAACGATAATTGATTACAGCTGCTTGATAACCGTCTCCTTCCGGTACTATGGCAGCAGCTGTGGCGTCTTTTACAACCGCAACTTCAAATCCTTGCTCTAACAGTTCTCGCATATGGGATTCCACACATAAGTTAGCCGACATCCCACCTAGTATTACTTTGCCAATCCCACGCTTTCTCAGTTGCAGTACCAGATCGTTTGTTTCAGGTCCGTAAACTTTGTGCGGACTTACAACAATAGTTTTTCCGTCTTGGATATATGGTTTGTATATATCCAGCCAGTCAGCGCCCGACCCCTCGAAGTCGTCTAAGTCTAGAGGACCCGCGCGGTCAAACATATTTATATCGTGCATCACCTTTTCTAGTGCACCTTCAAATTTCCAGCCGTGATCCGTAGGGTAGTAGTAATGAGGTGATATGAATACGGGCAAGTCATTGTCTTTGGAAGTCTTCAGTAGCGACTCGATATTATTAACAGTGTTGTTGTCGGTTACACTTTTTCCTACGAGCCCCCATGTGGCCCCGTCCGGACTCAAGAAATCATTCTGAGGGTCTGTTATTACCAAAGCTGTACGTTCTTTATCTATTTCCATACCAGGATTTGGCAAAGCCATATAAATTCACCTCCTAACGGAATTTTAAGAAAATCTAAATAGTTATCGGGTTAAACAGGTATATTGTGATAGAATACGAACCTGAGACCGAGCAACCCAGTATATTTAAGAACCTGTGAAGCTGAAACAACAAATGACCCATAATGTTTGTTTCATACCTAATTCGATATTAGCATAAAATCTAAACCTATTCAATAACTTTTATAAGTGAATTAAATATTAGTTGAATGTTAGAAAAAACAGTCGATTATTTTAAGTAATAATTAGGTCTACCTGTACTGCTTCCCTAATATTTACATGTCTTTTATTCAATATCTCTCAAACAATTACCTTCGTGGCGGCAAAATAGAGCTATAATATTTCATACAAACGTTTAATTGAATAAGCATATTTGACTAAGATTACAGCTACTTATATAGTTATATTGATGGTTAAATGGAAGCGTAAAATGATTAAATCATTCATTTGTAGGACATTAGTTTTATTGTTAGTAATATCCACCCATGCAATTGCACAACAACCAGAAGTAAACATTACAGAAGTATTCGTAAATTTTGATAATGGGACATTTGAAATCTTAGGTGAGAACTTTGACTTAGATCCTAATGAACTCCAAGTTACACTAGGAAATTTTGGCAGCCTAGTCATATCTTTCGCCGACGCTAATTTGATAGTTGTCGGCTTTCCAGAAGGTCTCGTGCCTGCCGATTATCTTTTAACAGTATTTAGTGGTCCTGGTCCAAGAAAGAATGATGATCATATCGTAACTGTTGGCGCAACCGGACCCGAAGGTCCAGAGGGAGCAGAGGGACAAACCGGACCTGTTGGAGCAACCGGCGCTACAGGACCTCAGGGGCCGCAGGGTGATATCGGTACAACTGGGGCAACCGGACCGCAGGGAGACAAGGGAGATACGGGAGCAACTGGACCACAGGGGGAGCAGGGTGAACCGGGTACAATGGACATTGTGGTGGAAACGGGGAGTGGGACCTGCATTGATTTCTCCACCGATTCTACATGCTTTGCGTCTGCAACGTGCAATGGGAACGATGAAATAGCAACTGGTGGAGGGTGCAAGTGCACGTACCTCAAAGCGGACGGCTCCTTCGATGGACCGGCACCGGTTAGGGAGAGCGCCCCGGGCGAATGTGCATGCCACTTCGAATTTTGTCCCGGCGATCCATCGGTTTGCCACGCTTGGTTCTGCGAGTGTTTCAACGACCGAGACCCGCCGGCTATCCAAGTGAAGGCAGAAGCCTCTGTCATATGTACAACACTGCAGTAGGCTTACCAGCGACGTTATCAACCGATCCTAGCATTTCGACTTAAGCCAACAGTAGAAAGAGACCAGAAGCCATACAGGTAACACACACACGAACGCACACAACGCCACGGACCTTCACACCCCACAGCCGTACAGCCCACCACCCAGGCGTGACCCTTCTACCCTCGAAATACCACACACAGGGTGCGACCAAGCACGCCCCTACCCGCCTGACCCAACGTACCTTCTAGCACCGCCACATTAAGAACTACTCTATTCTAAACACGACGCCCACCGGACCAAAGAGGGTTACAGGGGAATGGCGCTCCGTAGAAAAATGTCCTGGACACACTATTTAATAACAAATAGGATTATAAAGAGATATGAACGTTGAAAACACACTCACTCCACGCACGCTCAGGATCGAGATCTGGAAGAAGGACAATATGGAATGGTCTCTTGAGGGGGACGGCTCCACGCTCCAGTATCAGCAGGCGGGAATGAAAATCCGCTCACTGTTTAAGGATGAGGACGAGCTTAAACTGGTAATAAATAAGGATAATGTGAGTACGGTGCAAAAAGATGAAGCGCTTGAAATAATCAAAAATAGTCTTGCAAATGATAATCTCATGCTTTGCGATGAGAATTTCACCCGGATGATGGTGTTTTTTTACTTGAGTAAGGTAAAATAAAATTCAATACTATATTTAATACCGTAAACGTATCAAACCACTATGTTGCTACTAACTAAAGCGGATAGATAATTGAAATTTGCAGCGATAGATGTCGGATCAAACGCCGTAAGGCTCCTATTCACACAAGTCTTTGAGAACAAAGATGAAACGTACTTTAAGAAAGACTCCCTATTCCGCGTACCTATCAGACTTGGGAAAGACGTTTTTGTAAAACGGAGAATATCGGACAAGAAAGCGGACAGCCTCGTAAAAACCATGATAGCGTTTAAATATCTGATAGAGGCATACGAACCGCTGGATTATATGTCTATCGCGACTGCTGCAATGAGGGAGGCTGAGAACTCCCGGGAGGTAGTAAACGCCATTAAGTCCGAATCGGGGATTGACCTTGAGATAATAGACGGCCAACGCGAGGCTGAGATTCTTTATTCAACTCACATAGCTGAAAAACTCGACAAAAAAGGGAACTATCTTTATATAGACGTAGGAGGCGGAAGCACGGAGCTTACGCTGATATCGGGGTCTGTCATCGTTGATTCACATTCTTTTAAATTAGGGACCGTGCGGCTGCTGGAAAAACAGGTTTCAAAAGCAGAATGGCAGAGAATGAAAGACTGGTTAAAGGAAAGCACTTCCGAGTACCCTTCTATTACCGGTATAGGTACAGGGGGGAACATAAATAAAATCCTAAGAATGTCCCTTAAAGAAGAAGGCAAGACTCTATCTTATAAAAACATTAAGAAGATCTACGACTTAGTAAACTCATACAGCTTTGAGGACAGAATCTCAAAGCTTAACTTAAGGCCCGACCGAGCCGACGTTATTATTCCGGCAACAAACATATTTCTTAGGACAATGAAATGGGCGGATATTAAAGAGCTCTATGTGCCAACTATCGGGCTCTCAGACGGCATAATACACGTACTGTATGAAAAGCAGAAGAGAATG
>Ga0209980_10001631_pt1 | contig 12275 bp, 11 predicted proteins | sample CR02metaG_FD_183611 | JGI IMG/M metagenome (GOLD analysis project Ga0209980, IMG submission 183611) | Deep subsurface microbial communities from Mariana Trench to uncover new lineages of life (NeLLi) - CR02 metaG (SPAdes) (version 2) | ecosystem: Environmental > Aquatic > Marine > Ocean trench... | reverse complement strand
CCTACCTGACCTACGATGCACAATTGTTCGGCGGGATCTTTCCGAGCGCCCCTAGATTGCAGCGGAAATTTTCCTGCACCTTCGACCCCGACGCGCTCCCGAATTAGGGTTCGGCGGCGTCGAAACGGATTTGTCCTTTCGCCCGCTAGGTTAGCGCTCACCGGTTCATGCGGTTCTCGATCAGGTCGTCGACCACGGCGGGCTCGGCGAGGGTCGAGGTGTCGCCGAGATTGCCGAAGTCGTCTTCGGCGATCTTGCGCAAGATGCGGCGCATGATCTTGCCCGAGCGGGTCTTGGGCAGGCCCGGTGCGAACTGGATCAGATCGGGGGAGGCGATCGGGCCGATCTCCTTGCGCACGCAGAGCACCAGCTCCTTGCGCAACGCCTCGCTCGAGGCGACCCCGGCGTTGAGCGTCACGTAGGCGTAGATGCCCTGGCCCTTGATGTCGTGGGGGTAGCCGACCACCGCGGCCTCGGCGACGTCGCGGTGGGCGACCAGCGCCGATTCGACCTCGGCGGTGCCCATGCGGTGGCCCGCGACGTTGAGCACGTCGTCGACCCGGCCGGTGATCCAGTAGTAGCCGTCGGCGTCGCGGCGGCAGCCGTCGGAGGTGAAGTACTTGCCGACCGGGGTCGAGAAGTAGGTCTTCACGAAGCGCTCGTGGTCGCCGTAGAGGGTGCGCATCTGGCCGGGCCAGGAATCGCGTATGCACAGCGAACCCGCGCCCGGGCCCTCGACCTCGTTGCCGTCCGCATCCAGCACCAGCGGCTGGATGCCGAAGAACGGCCGGGTGCAGGAGCCGGGCTTGAGCGGGGTGGCGCCGGGCAGCGGGGTCATCAGGATGCCGCCGGTCTCGGTCTGCCACCAGGTGTCGACGATCGGGCAGCGCTCCTCGCCGACCACGCGGTGGTACCACATCCAGGCCTCCGGATTGATCGGCTCGCCGACCGTGCCCAGGATGCGGAGCGACGCGCGCGAGGTCTGGGTGACGAAGTCGTCGCCGGCGCCCATCAGCGCCCGGATCGCGGTCGGCGCGGTGTAGAAGATGTTGACTTGGTACTTGTCGCAGACCTGCCAGAAGCGGGCGGCGTCCGGGTAGTTGGGCACGCCCTCGAACATCACGTTGACGGCGCCGTTGGACAGCGGCCCATAGACGATATAGCTGTGTCCGGTAACCCAGCCGGCGTCCGCCGTGCACCAGAACACCTCGCCGTCGTGATAGTCGAAGACGTAACTGAAGGTGATGTTGGTGTAGACCATGTAGCCGCCGGTGGTGTGCAGCACGCCCTTGGGCTGGCCGGTCGAGCCGGAGGTGTAGAGGATGAACAGCGGGTCCTCCGCGTCCATCTCCTCGGGCGGGCAGTCGGGTGAGGCGGCGGCCACCAAATCGTGGTACCAGACGTCGCGGCCCTCGGCCCAGCCGATGTCGCCGCCGGTGCGCCTGAGCACCACCACCTTGTCCACCGTCGAGCACTTCTCGAGCGATTCGTCGGTGTTGGCCTTGAGCGGAATCTTGCGCCCGCCGCGCAGGCCCTCATCGGCGGTGATCACGATGTTGGACTCGCAGTCGTTGATGCGCCCGGCGAGCGCCTCCGGCGAGAAGCCGCCAAACACCACCGAGTGGATCGCGCCGATGCGCGCGCAGGCCAGCATGGCGATGGCGATCTCGGGCACCATGGGCATGTAGATGGTGATCCGGTCGCCCCTCTTGGCGCCGATCGATTTGAGGCCGTTGGCGAAGCGGCAGACCTCCTCGTGCAGCTCGCGATAGGTGATCTTGCGGCTGTCGGCCTTGGGATCGTCGGGCTCCCAGAGGATCGCGGTCTGGTCGCCCTTGGTCGCGAGATGCCGGTCCAGGCAGTTGGCCGAGGCGTTGAGCGTGCCGTCGTAGTACCACTTGATGTGCACGTCCGTGCCGAAGGACACGTCCTTGATCTTGCTGTAGGGCTTGATCCAGTCGATGCGCTTGCCCTGCTCGGCCCAGAAGCCCTCGGGGTCGGTGACCGAGCGCTTGTACATCTCGAAATACTGCGGCTCGGTGCACAGCGCGCGCGCCGCCACCTCTTGGCGCACGGGAAAGACCTGTATTTCCGACATCTCGTTCCCCTCCCTTTTCCGTCCTCATTCGCCCGGCCGTGCTATGGGCGCGCGTTATGGCCCAGAAGATGCTGTGATTATTTACGGAATCACGAGGGGTGACAAGGTGTGGCGGAGGGTCCGGCCCAGCCGCGCCCGTCAGTCCCCGATCAGCACCACCCGGCCCTCGGCGTCGAGGGCGACCGGCACGGCTTCCAGCGCCTGCCCGGCGCAGGGACCGGAGATGCAGGCGCCGTCCTCGATCTCGAACTGCGCGCCGTGGGTCGCGCAGAGGATCAGCCCGCTGTGGTCGCTGATGAAGCGGTCGTCCTGCCAGTTCAGCGGCGTGCCCAGGTGCGGGCAGGAGTTGACGTAGCCGAACACCTGGCCGTCCTCGCGCACCACGAAGATCTCGCGCGCATCGCGCCCAGAACCCAGGGTGAAGCCCTTGGCCTGGCCGTCCTCGATATCGTCGAGCCGGCACAGCACGCGGCCGATGGGCGCGCGGTCGTTGGCGGCGGTTGCCTCGCTCAAGGTTTGGTCCCGCCCATCTGGCAGATCAGCTTCCACTCCGCGGCGCGCAGCGGCAGCACCGAGAGCCGCGACTGGCGCACCAGGGCGATTTCGGCCAGGCGCGGCTCGGCCTTGATCTGGGCGAGGGTGACCGGCGTCGCGAACGGCCTGACCGCCTTCACGTCGACCATGCCGAAGCGCCCGCGCGCGTCGCTCGGGTCGGGGTAGTACTCCGTGACCACCTCGACGATGCCGACCACCTGCTTCTCGTTGACCGAGTGATAGAAGAAGGCGCGGTCGCCGCGCTTCATGGCCTTCAGGTTGTTGGACGCCTGGTAGTTCCGCACCCCGTCCCACTCGGCGGCGCCGGTTTTGAACTGATCGTCCCAGGACCAGGCGCCCGGTTCGGATTTCATCAACCAGAAGGCCACGTGTTCATTCTCCCCGCCAGATTCTTGCCCGGCCGCAAACGGCGGGTAGAGTGTTAGCCGCCGGGCCGGAGATTACAACCGCAAGGCCACCAAATGCGGCACAGCGTCGAAGACCGGCACCGCCGGCGCCTGGCCCCTGTTTGACATCGGAAAAGCAACTCCCTAACCTCCGCTCTAGCGCCGAGTTGAATCTCCGCTTGCGGGCGCCATAAAAGTGCGGCTAAAGCGAGTGACAGTCCCATCGAGAGCTTTGGCTGCGATGCGTTTGCCGTCGCCGGCCCCATGGTCGGACGCGGGCGGCACGCGCCCTCGTGGAGGGACGAACACATGGACGCTCGGGAACTTCGGTCGATACAGGCGCCGCTCAAAGCGCGGCTTCGCGAACAGCCGGATGCGGCGCGGATCACGCTGAAAGCCACCGGGCGAATCGACGACGAGGACATCGTATGCAAGGTCGACACCGCCCGCGAAGTGGTGCGTGCCGGTCTGCATCCGGCAGCCGGCGGGAGCAAACAGACCGTCTGCTCGGGCGATATGCTGCTGGAGGCCCTGGCGGCCTGCGCCGGCGTCACCCTGAAAGCCGTGGCGACAGCCCTCGACATTCGGCTGAAGAGCGGCACCGTGCGGGCCGAAGGCGACCTCGATTTCCGCGGCGCGCTCGGGGTCGATTCCGATACGGCGGTCGGCTTTTCGGACGTGAGGCTCCGCTTCGATTTGGACATGGACGTGACGCCGGCGGAGCGCGACAGATTGATCGAGTTGACCGAGCGTTACTGCGTCGTCTACCAGACCCTCCGCAAGTCACCGCGGCTCGAGCTGGAAACCCATTTCCTGGAGCCCGGCCAGGAGCCGATGCCGGTCGGAATCGAGGGCGTCGAGGACGCCGAGGCCGCCCTCCAAGCCCGGATCGATGCCTTGAAGGCCGCGGCTTCGCACGCCCTGTAGAGACAGACGAACATCCTCCCGAACCGCTATCGCCGTCCCCCTGCGATTCGAGTTGAGTCGGGATGGCCGCGCAGTCGGACCATGGCCCAGACGCCGAAGAAGGGGCCGATGGCGAGGGCGGCGAACGCGAAGCGCCAGCCGACCGCGTCCACCAGGGACGGCACCAGGTGCACGGTCGCGAGCGTCAGCAGGAAGCCGACGCAGGTCTGCATGGTCAGCATGGTGCCGACGGTCCCGGGCTCGGAGAGCTCGGCGATCGAGGCCGAAAACTGGGCCGAATCGGCGATCACGACCACGCCCCAGAACAAGGCGAATGAAAACACCAGCCAGGGCGCGGCGCCGAACAAGAAGCCGATGACGATCGCGCAGGTTCCGCTCGCCACCATCGCGCCAATGGTCAAGGCCGTCCGCCCGATCCGGTCCGCGAGCAGGCCACCGAGAACGGCGCCCAGCGCCCCGCCGACGCCGATGACGGCGAAGGCGGCCAGCCGCGACCAAAGCGCCGCCGCCTCAAGGTGCACCGAGAAGCTCGCCTGCAGGAAGACCGCGATCCAAGCCCACATGGCGTAAAGCTCCCACATGTGGCCCAGATACCCGAAATTCGCGAGCCTGAGCGCCGGCCTGGTATAGGCCTTCAGCGCCATCCCCGGATCGAACCGTCGAGAGGCCGAAAGGTTCGGGCCGATGCGCACCAGATTGATGGCCAGGGCGGCGACCAGCGCGGCCAGCGACGTCGCCGCGATGGTGAAGCGCCAATTGACGCCGCCTAGGGCATTGAAGAGATGCGGCGCACCGGTGCCCAGGGTCAAGGCGCCGACGAGAACCCCGACCAAGAGACCTAGGTCGCCCTTGGCCCAGGTGGTCGCGAGCTTCATGCCGACGGGATAGATCCCGGCCATCGCGGTGCCGGTGAGAAAGCGACAGAGAATGACCGTCGCCGAGGTTGGCTCGACCACCAGGATGACGGCGTTGGCGCACGAGGCCAGAAGGCACGACGCCATGAAAAAGCGCCGCATGTCGAGCCGGTCGGCGAGCCCGAGAAAAGCGCTGAGCAAGGTCCCGATGACGAAGCCCAACTGCACCGCAGAGGTGTAGAGCGAGGCCAAGGTCGGCCCGACATCGTACTCGGCCTGGAGCGATGGCAGGACCGCCGTCGCGGAGAACCAGAGTGCCAAGGCCGCGACTTCGCAGAAGGCGAGCAGGACCAAGGCCGAGGTTTTTGAAGACACCGGGTGCACCTCACTGGCGTGTTTTAGGATAAGTCCATGTCTCGACTGGGAACGCCAGCATCATCGGTCGCGGTCGCGGCCGGCATTTCTCCCTTGTTTGACATCGAAAATGCAACTCCCTAACCTCCGCTCTAGCGCCGAGTTGCATCTCCACTTGCGGGCGCGATAAAAGTGCGGCTAAAGCGGGTGATAGACCCATCGAGAGCTTTGGCTGCGATGCGTTTGCCGTCGCCGGCCCCATGGCCGGACGCGGCACGCGCTTTCGTGGAGGGACGAACACATGGACGCGGCAGAACTCAAAGAACTTCAGACTCCGATAAAGGCGCGTTACCGGGACGACCCTGACGCCGCGGTTATCACTCTCAAAGCCCAAGGGGCGATTGGCGAAGGCGTGACCTGCTCGGTCGAAACCGGTCGCGCGCTGGTCGAGGCGGGCCTGCATCCGGCGACCGGCGGCACCGGGCTGCATGCCTGTTCCGGTGACATGCTCCTCGAGGCCCTGGTCGCTTGTGCCGGTGTCACGCTCAATGCGGTGGCGACAGCGCTCGAACTGGATGTCCAGGATGCCCGTATCACGGCCGAAGGCGATCTTGATTTCAAAGGCACGCTCGGTATCGACAAGCAGGCCCCGGTTGGTTTTCGTGATATCCGCCTGTCCTTCGATATCGATGGTGAGTTGACGGATGAACAACTGGCGACCTTGATGAAACTCACGGAACGCTATTGTGTCGTCTACCAGACACTCAGGTCCGCCCCTCCGATCGATGTGCGCGCAACCAAGGTTTCATGACCACCTGATCGCTTAATTTGGGGGACACAAACCTTAATTATCGCCGCGTCTCAGGGGAACTCGGCGCGGAACGGACGGGCGAGGAGGGCCTCGATGGCGGCCTCGATCGGGGCGCCCCGGTTGAGGATCCCATCGACGCCGCCGGAGATCGGCATCTGGACGCCGAGTTTTTCGGCCAGCGCCACCGCGGCGCCGGCGGAGAACACGCCCTCGGCCACGCCGCGCCGCCCGGCCATCAGCGCGTCCAGGGTCTCGCCCGCCCCCAGCGCGACCCCGAGCGCGTAGTTGCGCGACCGACCCGAGGTGCAGGTGAGCGTGAGATCGCCCAACCCCGAGAGCCCCATCAGGGTCTCGGGCCGCGCGCCCCTGGCCCGGCCCAGACGCGCGATCTCGGCCAGGCCGCGGGTGATCAGCGCGGCGCGCGCGTTGTCGCCGAGCCGGCGCCCGGCCACGATGCCGCAGGCGATCGCGATCACGTTCTTGACCGCGCCGCCGATTTGCGCGCCGACGATATCGCCGGAGAGATAGGGCCGGAACGCCCGGCTGCCCAGCGCCTTGACCAGCACCGCGCCCAAGGCCGCGTCCTCGGCGGCGAGGGTGACCGCGGTCGGCAGGCCGCGCGCCACTTCGAGCGCGAAGGTCGGGCCCGAGAGCACGGCCGTGGCCCGGCCCGGCAGCACCTCGGCCAGCACCTCGGTCATCAGCTGGCCACTGCCCCGCTCGATACCCTTGCTGCACACCACCAGCGGCCGCGCGGGGGCAAGGTGCGGGGCCAGCTGGCCGGCGATCGTGCGCAGCGCCTGGGCCGGGGTGACCAGCAGCAGCGCGTCGCAGGTGGCCGCCTCGGCGAGCTCGGCGGTGATGCGAATCGCCGGATCGAGGGGGATCTCCGGCAGGTAGCGCGGGTTTTCGCGGCGGGTCTCGATCTCCTTCGCCAACGCCGGATCGCGGGCCCAGAGCACCACCTCGCGGCCGGCGCGCCGCGCCGCCATGGCCAGCGCCGTGCCCCAGGCCCCGGCCCCGATGATGCCGATGCGCTTCATGCGCCGCTACTCCCTGCTGCCTAACGGCAGCGCGGTCGCGAAGGCGGCCGCGTAGCCGGCCTGCCAGGCGGCGAAGAAAACCAGCGCATGCCAAAAAGTGGCCCCGTCGGCGAGCGCGACGTCCAACAGGGCGCCGAGCAGGCAGCCCGCGGCGAGCATGAGCGCGATCGGTCCAATGCGCCGCACGAAGGGCAACAGAGCCGCCGCCGTGGCGGTCAGGCAGGCGCTGCCCGCCAGCCCGGCGATCATGCCGGTCAGCCAGGCGACCTCCAGGTCGTCGATAACGTGAAGCGCCAGATTGACCGCCACGAAGTAGGAGGCGGTCGAGGCCAGGGCGTAGAGCATGGCGGTCCCGGTCCCCGCCAAGCCGCGGTACCTCAAGAGGCCGCCGAAGAGGACGCCAAACGCCAGGCCGGCGTCGATCGACATCGGCGAAAGCATCGCCACGTCCGCGACTTCGATTTTCCAATCGAGTGGAGATACAAAAGGGGATCCGGCCGCGATCGTGCCGGAGACCGCGCCGAGTCCTGCAAAAAGCAGCAGGTTTCGCCGATCGCCCATCATGCCCGTGGCGCCACGGCCTGAGCTGCACCCGCGCCCGCGGGCCCGGCCGCGCGCAACTCCTCGAGCGGCCAGCGCGGGCGCGGCGCGAAGTCGAGCGGGTCGGTGAGGCCGGCGCGCAGGCGCTCGACCCCGGCCCAGGCGATCATGGCCCCATTGTCGGTGCACAGCTTGGGCGGCGGCGCGATCAGCGCGGCGCCGTTCGCCGCCGCCACGCGCTCCAGGCGCGCGCGCAGATAAGCGTTGGCCGCGACCCCGCCGGCCACCACCAGCGGCCCGCGATGGCCGGTCTCTTCCTGGAAGCGGTCGAGGGCGCGGGCGCAGCGGTCGGCCAGCACGTCGCCGACGGCGGCCTGGAACGAGGCCGCCATGTCGCGCGCGACCTGGGAATCCGGGCCGGCGCCGAGCGCCCCCGCCGCCGCGGCCCGATGGCGCACCGCGGTCTTGAGGCCCGAGAACGAGAAATCCAGATTGTCGCGCCCGCGTAGCGGCCGCGGTAGCTCGAAGCGCTCCGGATCGCCGTTCCGCGCCGCGCGTTCCACCGCCGGCCCGCCGGGATAGCCCAGGCCGAGCATCTTGGCGGTCTTGTCGAAGGATTCGCCGATCGCGTCGTCCAGCGTGCCGCCCAGTTTGCGGTAACGGCCGACGCCTTCGACCACGACCAACTGGCAGTGGCCGCCCGAGACCAAGAGCAGCAGATAGGGAAAATCCAAGTCGTGGGTCAGGCGCGCGGTCAGCGCGTGGCCCTCCAGGTGGTTGATGGCCAGGAACGGCAGGCCGCGCGCGGCCGCGATCGCCTTACCGGTCATGACGCCCACGAAGACGCCGCCGATCAGCCCCGGCCCGGCGGTCGCCGCGACCCCGTCGAGCTCGGAAAAATCGATTTCCGCCTCGGCCAGCGCACGCGCGACCAGCCCGTCGATATGGTCGAGATGGCTGCGCGCCGCGATCTCCGGCACCACGCCACCGTAAGGCCGGTGCTGGTCGAGCTGGGAGAGCACCAGATCGGCGAGAATGCGCCGCTCGCCCGTCACCACCGCGGCCGCGGTCTCGTCGCAGGAGGTCTCGATGCCGAGGATGTTCATGGCTCGCGGACACTACCGCCAATCCGCAAGCCCCGCCACGCGCGAGTCACGGGCGCTCGGCCGGTCGACCATTCAAAAATCATGGGCAAAAGTCATGGATCGATCCTCGATTGCTCGGCGGCCTCGTCCATCCTGGACCTGAACAGTGAGAAGAGCGCCCAGATCGATGCTGGTATCCAGCCGGTCGTCGTCAGCACCAGGACGAAACAAAGTATCGCGGCCAGGCGGCGGCCAATGCTGTAGAAGTGCCACCACGGGAGAAGGATGGCGACGAGAATCCGTCCTCCCAGCTTCGGATCGGAAAAGGGAAACACGAACAACCAAGAAACCGCAACCAGGACGAACAGTAACAGGTCCAATACCTGCCCGATCGGTCCGCCCATCCAATCCGGGGCACGAAGATCGATTCCAAAACGCCAGGCTATGCCGTCCATGGCGATGAATGACGAAGCGTCTCCGCCGTCAACGCGCAGCAAGAACGCGGTCAGAAGGACGAGGTGGGATATGAGAATGACCCGGACCTGCGGCCGTTTTCTTATCGCCTGGACATGAACGAGACAGTGGGCAAACAAGAGAACCGGGAAAACGAAGATGCCCACCAGGGCAAGGAACCACCCGCCGGTGTTGAGAATGATCGCACCGGATAGGAGAACAACGACCAGTAACGTCGCATAAAGGCCCGCGATCATGCCGATGGGCGCCCGAGCGCTTTCATCGCGGCATTCGTCGCCTCAGCTGTCATAGGCCCACGATAATCGTAGGTGAATTCGGCGTCTACCATCGGTGGTGGGGCGATCCCGGACTCCCGGGCAGCCTGTCCGAACTACTTGGCGGGGATCCTTGGGCCGCCGGCTCGTGACTTCCCGGGTCCATATGGTGGCGCTTTGGCACAATTTGCCGCCGCTTTCCCACCCTGTACGAAGCTGTACTTGCACCGTACGCGTTCACGCCGTATTCCTTGTCCATGAGCGAGTCTCCGCGGCTTCGGTTGGGTACGCGCGGCAGCCCCTTGGCGCTCGCCCAGGCGAACGAAGTGTGCGCGCGCCTGGCCAGCGCCGATCCCGAGCTCGCGGGCGAGGACGCGGTCGAGATCGTCGTCATCAAGACCACCGGCGATACCATCCAGGACCGCACGCTGGCCGATATCGGCGGCAAGGGCCTGTTCACCAAGGAGATCGAGGAAGCCCTGCTGGCGGGGCGTATCGACGTGGCGGTGCATTCCATGAAGGACGTGCCGACCTGGCTGCCCGAGGGCCTGGAGATCAGCACCATCCTGCCGCGCGAGGACCCGCGCGACGCGCTGATCTCCGCCGGCGGCCAGGATCTGGCCGGCCTCCCCGCGGGCGCCGTGATCGGCACCGCCTCGCTCAGGCGTCAGGCCCAGGTGCTCTTGGCGCGGCCGGATCTCAAAGTGGTGCCGTTCCGCGGCAACGTCCAGACCCGCCTGCGCAAGCTGGCCGAAGGCGCGGTCGATGCGACCCTGCTCGCCATGGCCGGGCTCAACCGCCTCGGCTTGGGCGGCGAGGTCAGCGCGGTCTTGGCGCCGGAGGACATGTTGCCGGCCGTGGCCCAGGGCGCCATCGGCCTCGAGATCCGGCGCGACGATGGGGCCACGCGGGACCGGCTCGCGCCGCTCGACGACCGGGACTCCGCGATCCGGGTCACAGCCGAGCGCGCCTGCCTGGCGGTGCTCGACGGTTCCTGCCGGACCCCGATCGCCGCCTTCGCCGAGCTCGAAGCCGGGGGCGCGAGCTTACGCCTGCGCGCGCTGGTGGTCTTGCCCGACGGCAGCCAGGTGCACCGCGCCGAGCGTCGCGGCCCTGCGAGCGAGGCCGCAGCCCTGGGCCGCGACGCCGGCGCGGCGTTGCGCGCGGCCGCGGGGCCGGCCTTCTTCGCCGCGCTCGGCGTGGGCTGAGACGGCGACCGAGGGGGGAAAAGCCATGCGCGTGCTCGTGACCCGGCCCGAGGAGGACGCCGTCGCCCTGGTCGCGGCGCTTCATGCGCGCGGCCACGAGGCCCTGGTCGAGCCCATGCTGACCGTCACGCCGGCCCCGGGTGTCACGCCGCCGCTCGACCTCGACGGCGTGCAGGCGCTGCTGTTCACCAGCGCCAACGGGGTCCGCGCCCTGGCCCGGCTGGCGCCGCGCCGCGACCTGCCGGTGTTCACCGTCGGCGACGCCAGCGCCGAGGCGGCGCGGGCCGCCGGCTTCGTGGCGGTCGAGAGCGCCGGCGGCGACGTCGACGAGCTCGCGCGTCTCGCGGTCGGGCGCCTGAACCCCGCGGGCGGCGCGCTCTACCAGGCCGCCGCCAGCCGGGGCGCCGGCGACCTCAAGGGCGCGCTGGAGGCGGCCGGCTTCACCCTGCGCCGGGAGGTGCTCTATGAGACCGTTCCGGCCAGCGATCTCTCCGCCACCCTGCGCCGGGAGCTGGCGGCCGGGGGGTTGGCGGCGGCGACCTTTTTCTCACCGCGCACGGCGGCGACCTTCGCCGGCCTGGTCGAGGAGCTGGGGCTGTCCGGCGCGTGCGCCAAGACCACCGCGATCTGCCTCAGCGCGGCGGTGGCGGAGCCGCTGCGCGGGCTCGACTGGCGCGCGCTGCAGGTCGCCGAGCGGCCCAATCAGGCCGCGCTCCTGGCCCGGCTCGACGAACTCGCCGGCCCGGCTCCTGCGACCGAGTCTCCGGCAGCCAACGCGGCGCCGGAGGACGACGGCATGACGCCGGGCCAGAGGGTCATCGCGCGCTTTGGCGGCATCCGCCCGATGGCGGCAACTTTGGCGGTCGCGGTCAGCACGATCCAGGGCTGGCGCGAGCGCGGCGCGATCCCATTGCGCCACCATGGCCGGGTCCTGGAGGCGGCCCGGGCCGCGGGCATCGAGATCGGCCCGACGGACCTGGGCGCGGCCGCCGGGCCTTCGACGGCCGCGGCGGCAAGCGCGCCGGCGCCCAAGCCCGCGCGCGCGGCATCGCGCGCCGCCCGGAAAGCAGCATCCGGACCCCCGTCCAAGCTCGAACCCAAGCCCGAAACGAAACCCAAACCCGAACCGAAATCCGATCCGGCACCGGAACCCGACCCGGCACCGGAACCCGAACCCAAAATCGCACAGCCGCCGCCGAGGCCGGAACCGTCACCGCCGGTGCGGTCGCGATTCGAGACCGCCGCGCGGCCCCGCGGCGACCGCCGTCTCCCCGCGGCCCTGTTCGGCGCCCTGCTGGTCATCGTCGGCGCGGGCGCGGTGTTGTTCGCGCGCGATCTCTGGCTGCCGCTGGTCGATCCCGAATACGGCCGGCCCGACGGGGGCGCGGTCATCGCCCTCGAACGGCGCTTGGCGGAGCTGGAGTCGGCCGTGTCCCCGGCTGCGCTTCGGGCCGGGCTCGGCCCCGAGGCGCTGGCGCCGCTCGCCGAATCCCTGGCGGCGCTCGAGGACCGGGTTGCGGCGCTCGCCGACCCGGAGGCGGGCGCGGCCGACAGCGTGGCGGCGGGGGCGGAGTCGGAGGCGCGCCTCGCCGCGCTCGCCGAACGCCTCGACCGGCTCGCCGCCGCGATGCCGGATGGCGTGGCGCTGGCCGCGGTGACCGAGCGCGCCGAGGACTTGGCCGCCCG
>Ga0209980_10001630_pt1 | contig 12275 bp, 11 predicted proteins | sample CR02metaG_FD_183611 | JGI IMG/M metagenome (GOLD analysis project Ga0209980, IMG submission 183611) | Deep subsurface microbial communities from Mariana Trench to uncover new lineages of life (NeLLi) - CR02 metaG (SPAdes) (version 2) | ecosystem: Environmental > Aquatic > Marine > Ocean trench... | reverse complement strand
CGACCATCATGTCCACCGATGACGCTCGTTGGCGACGATCCCCGAAGCGGTGACACGCCCGTGACACATCGACGCGGCTGATCACTACCCTTTAGCACTCGTATCTCGACCCGCGGAACCTCCTATGCTCGAAGACTTGAGCGTCGTCAGCATCTCCTGGCGCCAGGACGGTGTCTCAGGACTGGAGCGGTTCGCCCTGTCCGAGGACACGCTGGCCGACACGCTGCGCGACTTCGCCCAGCGGGCCGGCCTCGCGGAGCTTGCCTATCTTTCGACCTGCAACCGGGTCGAGCTGATTTTCTCCCGCACGCCGGGCACGCCGAGCCGGGACCTTCGCCCGCTCGTCTACGAATTGCTGACCGGCAGCCCCGCCGCACCGGGCGATGCCGAACGCACACTCAAAGCCTGGCAGGGTGAGGGCGCCTGTGAGCACCTGTTTCTGGTCGCGGCCGGACTCGACTCCGCAGCGGTCGGCGAGACCGAGATAGCGGGCCAGGTACGCCGCTGCCATGAGCTCGCGCTGGATCTGGGCCTGAGCGGCCCGCGGCTCGAGCTGCTGTTCGAGGAAGCGCTCAAGATCGCCGCGGTGGTTCGCGGCGAGACCGGCCTCGGGTCCGGGCGCATCTCGCTCGCCGAGATCGCCGTCGCGCATATCCGTGAGCGGCTCGAACACACACCCGGCAAAGTCGCGCTCGTCGGTGTTTCGGCGATGACCGAACGCGCCGCGCAGTCGCTGGCCAAGCTCAAGATCCCGTTGATTTTCGTCAACCGCACGGCGGACAAGGCGGCCGCGTGCGCGGCCAGGTTCGCTGCCGAACACCTGTCGCTGGCTGAGTTTCTGCGCGAGCCGCCGGCTGTCGAAGCCGTTCTGTCTGCAACAGGCGCAAGCAAAGCGGTGCTCGGTATGGCGGCACTCGAGCGACTCGCCGCCAGAACGCCGTCCGGCCAGGCGCCGCTGCTGATCGACATGGCGATTCCGGCCGACATCGACCCCGAGGCTTGCCGCAAACTCAAGTTCGATCGCATCGGCATGGATCAGATCACGTCCGCAGCCGAGCGCAGCCGCGAGGCACGTCTGCTCGAAGCCGGGCAGGCGCGCGAGCTCGTCGATGAGGCCTTGTTGAGACTCAACGACCGCTTCGCCGAACGCCTCTACGGCCCGTTGTTCAGCGCCCTGCAACAGCGCTACCGGCATACGGCGCGGGAGGGCGTGCAACGCCTGTTAAAGAAGGAACTCAAGGGCCTCGGTCCGAAGGAACGCGAAGCGATCGAAACCTGGTGCGAGGTGCTGGCGCGACGCTTCGCGCACATTCCATGTCTGGGACTGCGCGGACTGCTCTATAACGGTCCCGATGGCTCATTGGATGCGTTCCTCGACGGTCTGGACCCTGAGTTCGCCGACGAATTACGCCAGGCCCTCAAGCAGGTACCGGCACCGCGACGGATGGCAGACGCATGACGCAGTCGAGGAAGCTTAAGATCGGCACGCGCGGCTCACTGCTGGCGCGCACCCAGGCCACGACCGTGGCCGCGGAGCTCGCCGAACTCGGTCACGACACCGAACTCGTCATCATCAGCACCGCCGGCGATCGGTCCGCTGCAACAAGCTTTGCCGAGATCGGCCCGACCGGCGTGTTCGTGCGCGACATCGAACAAGCACTGCTCGACGACGTCGTCGACGTGGCGGTGCATTCATTCAAGGATCTACCAACCGAGTCGCCGCCGGAACTGAAAATAGTCGCGGTGCCGCAACGGCTGGACGCCGCGGACTCTTTAATCATGACGCGCGAGGCGTGGACCGAACATCCGGAGATACTGCCGCTTAGGGCTGGCGCGCGCGTCGGCACCGCATCGGCGCGACGCGAGGCCTGGGTCAAACATCTGCGACCGGATCTAAAAGTCGAACCGATACGCGGCAACGTACCGACACGCATCGGCCGCCTCGATGACGGTCTCGACGCCATCATCCTCGCCGCCGCCGGTCTTGAGCGGCTGCAAGCCTCGACGCTAACGGCTGGCCCCGCCCTGCACCTCGATCAGCGAATCGTCTGGCGGCTCGAGCCGAAGACCTTCGTGCCCGCACCGGCACAGGGCGCCCTGGCGTTGCAGTGCCGCGCCTCGGACGAGGAGTTAATCAGCACGCTGAGCGTGTTGGCCCACGGTCCCACCCAGCTCGATGTCGGCGTCGAGCGGGCGTTGCTCGCCAAAGTCGAAGGCGGTTGTGATCTCGCGTTCGGCGCGTACTGCACGGAAGCGAGCAGCAGCGACGGCACGCTCGAACTGATCGCGATGCTCGAACGCGACGGCGCACTGATCGTCGCAGAGGTTCGCGACAAGGACCCCCATGCCCTGGTCGACATGGCATGGCAGACGCTGCGGGACGCATGAAGCCGCTGGCCGGACAGAGCGTTCTGCTCACGCGCGACGCCGAGGACTGCGCGCAATGGGCGCGAGAGCTCGAAGCGATGCACGCGACCGCCGTGATCCTGCCGTGTATTCGCTGCGAGAATATCAACGCCGACGAGATCCGCGAGCGCATCACGAAAGAGCTGCCGCGGACCGATTGGCTGGTCTTTACATCGCGGCGCGGCGTCGCGGCGTTTATCGCGCTACACGACGCACCGTTACCTGAGCAGATCAAGATCGCCGCGGTCGGTACAGCAACCGCGGACGCTGCGGTCGTCCGCTTCGGTCACGCCGACCTTGTCAGCGAACTGGGTACGGCCGCGTCGCTGGCGCAAGCGTTGGACGCGACGTTGACCGATCCGGGTGCGCGGGTGTTGATCGCCGTCGCCGAGAATGCCGGGCGGACGCTCGAAGATGTGCTCGGCCCGGCGGGCGCGATCTGCACGCGGCTTAACGTCTATCGTACCGTTGCGGCGCGCGAGCTAAAACCGAAACGCGCGTTCTCGACCTTGGGCGCGGATACTATCTTTCTGACGAGCCCATCGGCAGTCACGGGCTTGCTCAATCAGGTCGAGCTGGACCGGCCGGCGGCGGTTTTTACGCTCGGTCCGGCAACGTATAAGGCCGCAGAAGCGGCGGGCCTGGCCGTGACCGGGCAGGCGAGGAGCCCGAGTCTGAAAGGATTGCTGGAGGCCATGAGATGCGCGATTTAGACCTAACCATGCCCGGACGGGTGCGGCCGCGGCGCCTGCGGCAGACCCAGGCCATGCGGGACCTCGTTGCGGAGACGCACATTGCGCCGTCGCAGTTCATCGTGCCGCGCTTCGTACTGCCTGCCGAGCAGGCCGACGAGCCGATTCCGTCGCTGCCCGGGATCTCGCAACTCGGGCTGAAGAATCTCCTCGCCGAAGTCGCTACCGATCTTGAGCTCGGCATCCGCGCAGTGCTCGTGTTCGGCCACCCGGCGGACGACGCTGCGAAAACGCCGGACGGGCAACTCGCGTGGGCTGCGAACGGCGCGGTGCAACAAGCCGTGGCGCGGCTCAAGGCGGAATTCGGTGACGATCTCGTCGTCATGACCGATGTTTGCCTGTGTGCGTACACCGATCACGGTCACTGCGGGCTGGTCGAGGACGGCCGCGTCGTCAACGATGCGTCGCTCGAACCCATCGTCAAGACCGCGCTCAGTCATGCTGAAGCCGGAGCCGATGTCGTTGCACCCTCCGACATGATGGACGGCCGGATCGCAGCCGTTCGCGATGCGCTCGACGACCAGGGGCAAGAAAACGTTGCGCTGCTCGCCTACGCGGTCAAGTACGCGTCGGCCTATTACGGGCCGTTCCGCGATGCGGCCGACTCAACTCCGGCACACGGCGACCGGCAAAGCTATCAAATGGACGCGCGCAACGTACTCGAAGCGCTGCGCGAAGCCGACCTCGATGAATCTGAAGGCGCGGACATGCTGATGGTCAAACCGGCGCTCGCTTATCTCGATGTCATTCAGGCCGTGCGCAGTTCCACGACGCTGCCGTTATCGGCCTACAACGTCTCGGGCGAATATGCCGCGGTCAAAGCGGCGGCAGCGCAAGGCTGGCTCGACGAAGCACGAGTCGTGCGCGAGAACCTGTACGCCATCCGCCGCGCCGGCGCCGATCAGATCATCACCTACCACGCGCGTGATGCGTTGCAGGGACGCTGGTTGTGACCGAAGGCTCCGCGGAATGGTTTGCCAAGGCGCAAAGTCTGATGCCGGGCGGTGTAAGCTCGCCGGTGCGCGCGTTCGGCGCGGTCGGCGGCACACCACGCGTGATCCGTACGGCCAGCGGCGCAGAGATCACCGACGAGGACGGCCGCACCTATCTCGACTTCGTCGGCTCCTGGGGTCCGCTGATTCTGGGCCACGCACACCCGCAAGTCGTCGCAGCCATCCATGAGGCGGTGCTGCGCGGCACATCCTACGGCGCGCCGTGCCGTGCCGAAATCGAGCTCGCCGAAGTGCTGGTCGCGTCTTATCCGGGCATCGAACAAGTGCGCTTCGTGTCTTCGGGAACCGAAGCCGTCATGAGCGCCGTACGCCTGGCCCGCGGTGCGACCGACCGCGACCTGATCGTTAAATTCTCCGGTTGCTACCACGGTCATATGGACGCGTTGCTCGTGGCCGCCGGTTCGGGTCTGGCGACCTTCGGCCGGCCGTCGTCCGCCGGCGTGCCCGAGGACTACACCAAGTTGACGCGCGTGCTGCCGCTCGACGACGACCAGGCACTCGTGGACCTGTTCGCAAGCGATGGCGCGCGCATTGCGGCGGTGATCATCGAACCCGTGCCGGCCAATAACGGCCTGCTGTTACAACGCCCGGAATTTCTCGCTCTGCTGCGCGCACAGTGCAGCGAACATGGTGCATTGTTGATCTTCGACGAAGTGATCTCCGGTTTTCGTCTCGGTGCGGGCGGCGCGGCCGAGCACTATGGGATCACGCCCGACATCGCGACGTTCGGCAAGGTCATCGGTGGCGGCATGCCGGTCGGGGCGTTTGCCGCCTCGAGCGACATCATGGCCCATCTGGCGCCCCTGGGCGGCGTCTACCAGGCCGGCACGCTGTCGGGCAATCCTGTCGCGATGGCCGCCGGTCTGACGACGTTGAAAATACTTAAAGACGATGACGGCTGGCGGCAGCTCGAGGCGCGCGGCCAGTACCTTGAGATCCTGTTGAACGCCGTGCTCGAGAGCGCGCCGATCGAGGCGACGCTGTGCCGAGTGGGATCGATATTCTGGATCGCCTGGCACACCGACACGCAACCGCGAAAGTCGGAAGCGCTTGCGCCTGCGGCTGCTAAAACCTATGCCGGCATCTTCCATGCGCTCCTGGATCGAGGCGTCGCACTGGCGCCATCGGCCTACGAAGTCGGTTTCCTCTCGTTAGCCCATAGCCACGAAGACCTCGACCAATTCGCCGCTACACTCGGGCACGTGCTCAACAGCGTCGTCCCCGCAAACAACTCTGGAGAGGCCCATGTATCTCAGGCGTGATCCTATCAAGGCGCTACAGATCGGTTTTTTCGCGCTGCTGCTGATCTCGATCGCGCAGGTTGCATGGTGGATCACGGCTGACATCACCTACACCCGTAACGTGCACGACCAGTTCGTCGAGCTGTACGAAGCCGACGCGCTGGTCGTGACCGCCTTTTACGCCAACGACGCGGAAACCTGGGAGGCGCTGCTGCCACATCTGGATATCTCAGCCGAGACGAACACGGCCAGTGTCAACGCGGATGTGGCTGCGGTGCTCGATAACGAAACCTCGTCGCGTATCAATCGCGTCATCTGGGAAGGTGGCTTTTTCCTGCTGGTGTTGCTGGGCGGTCTGACGGTCCTGACACGCACGATCCGCCACGATGCGGAGCTGCGCGCACGGCAGCAGAACTTTCTCGCCGCCGTGTCACACGAGTTCAAGAGTCCGCTTGCGAGCATGCGGCTGTCGACCGAGACGCTGCTGCTACGCGTCAGCGATCCCGATACCCAACGCTTAGGACGCCGGCTGCTCGACGATGGCGAGCGGCTGCTGCGCATGGTCGATAACCTGCTCGACACGACGCGTGTCGAGGAAGGCCGTATGGAGCTCGCGCCCGAAGATCTGCAATTGCGCGGCGTAGCCGAATCGTGCGTCGAAGAATTCGCCGATCGCGCCCGGCACAATAATATCGAGATACAGATCGACGTACCGGCAGATCTGCGCATCGAAGCCGACCGCACGACGCTCGAGACCGTATTGCGGAATTTGCTCGACAACGCCGTGAAAGCCTGCATCGCCGGCCACGGCAACACCATCCGGCTGCACGCCGCGCGGGCTGGTTCGCGGGTGGAGTTCTCCGTCGCGGACGATGGCCTGGGCTTCCCGCCCGAGGACGCCGCGATGATTTTCGAGAAATTCTATCGGCTCGGTGACGAATTGCGCCGCTCGACGCCGGGCACCGGTTTGGGCTTGTACATCGTCCGACGACTCGTCGAGCTGTCCAACGCACGGATCACGGCCGAAAGCGAAGGCCCGGGTAAGGGCGCCACGCTGACGGTGTCATGGCCCGGGACGCGGGGCTCATGAACCGCACCCCGGCACGGATACTCGTCGTCGATGACGAGGAACATTTAGCCGCTGGCATCCGCGAGAATCTGCAGGCCGAAGGCTATGACACCGAGATCGCGCATGACGGTGAGCAGGGCCTGAAAAAGATTCGCGCCGGTTCGTTCGATCTGATCCTGCTCGACGTCATGATGCCGAAGCTCGACGGCCTTAAGGTGTGCGAAGAAATTCGCGCCGACGGATTGCAGACGCCGGTGCTGTTCCTGACCGTGAAGGGCGATGCCGCCGATCGCATCCGCGGGCTCGAAGCCGGCGGCGATGACTATCTCGCCAAACCCTTTCATCTTAAGGAGCTGTTGCTCAGAGTCGCCGCAATATTAAGACGCAGCGACTGGTACAACCGCAGTACGGCTCGTTTAAGCTTCGGCGGCAACGAAATCGACTTTCATACCTATCATGCGCGTGCCTGGGACGGCAGCGAACATGCGCTCACGCATAAGGAAGCCATGATCATGAAAGTGCTTGCCGAGCAACTCGGCACGATCGTGCCGCGCGAGGAGATCCTCGATAAGGTCTGGGGCTACGAAGTGTTCCCGTCGACGCGCACGATCGACAACTTCATCGTCCGCTTACGCCGCCGTTTCGAGCGCAACCCCGAAGCACCCGAGCACTTCCACACCGTACGCGGCGTCGGCTACCGCTTTACTCTCGAACCCGAGACTGCCACAGAATGAGCCCCGCGTTGTGAGCAAGCTGCTGTTACAAGCGATCGACTGCAAATCGACAGCGCGCCGGCCGGTATGGATCATGCGCCAGGCCGGCCGCTACCTGCCAGAGTATCGCGAGCTGCGGCGACGGTATTCGTTCAAGGAACTCGCCTCCTCCGCGGATCTTGCGACCGAAGTCACGTTGTTGCCGTGCCAACGCTTTCCGCTGGATGCGGCGATCGTGTTCGCGGACATCATGAGCCCGCTGCCCGCGTTGGGCGTCGAGTTCGAATTCGATCCGGGACCGGTTGTCGCCAACCCAATCCGCGACCAGGCGGGTGTGGATGCGTTGCACGATGTCGATCCAGAAACGATTGCGCCCGAAGTCATGACCGCGCTGAAACAAACGCGGGCGGAGTTGCCCGACGAGACTGCGCTGTTGGGTTTCTGCGGCGCACCGTGGACACTGGCCGCGTATCTCGTCGAAGGCCGCGGCGTCAAAGACTTCCCAACCCTGCGCGCCTTCGCCGCTGCCGAGCCCGCCGCGCTAGACGCACTACTCGCGCGGCTCGCCGATCTGATGGTGCATTATCTGCTCAATCAGGCGCGCGCCGGCGCCGACGCCGTGCAGATCTTTGACTCCTGGGCCGGCTTGTTGTCGCTGGCCGATTGGGACCGGCTGATACGGCCGCACCTGCGGGCGCTGCTCGAGGCTGTCGGTAATGCGGGCATACCGAGGATCTTATTCCTACAAAACGCTCCGCACCTCGTGGAAGCCTACGCCGACCTGCCTGCCGAAGTTCTGGCCGTGGATTGGCGCGTCGATCTCGCCGCTGTACAGAGCCGCTTTCAAGACCGGCGCGCTGTACAGGGCAATATCGATCCGGCCATCCTGCTCGGCGGCGCCGCACCGACCCGTGCGGCCGTGACCGAGTTGCTGCAACGCGTCGACGCCTTAGGTCATATCGTCAATCTCGGCCACGGCATCCTGCCGGACACGCCGCTAGAGAGTGTCGAGGCCCTGATCGAGACGGTGCACAACGAATCCGAATTGTCCCGACCGTAATCGATGTTGACCGGAGCATGAGATGAGCGAACCGCAAGCCGATCACCTGGATCTCAGCGAGAAAGGCCTGAAGGATGGCCAGCCCATCTCGCTCGATCGGCGGCTGTTTATGAAGTTCACCGCGTTCGGTGGCTGCGCCGACGCGACCGCGGCCGGCGCCGCGCTGGCCGCGGCCGGCGTCGAGGGCGCGTTGTATCTCGACGCGAACGATCCGCAAGGTATCGGCCTGATCGTCCTCAGCGAGGACCCCGAGTATTTCGTCTCGACGCTGCGCGACGTATTGAACGCACGGCCGTTTTCGAAGTTAGACCGCAAACCCGAGTTCGATATGCTGGGCCGAACCTATTCGATCGGCTACGAACCCGACCTCGAAGACGCGCTGTTGATCAAACCCCGCAGCAAGACCTTGAACCCGGCTTATACATGGGCCGTGTGGTATCCGCTGCAACGCGCCAAGGCTTTTCCAGCCCTGCCCGCGGATAAGCAGCGGCAGATCCTCGCTGAGCATGGCACGATCGGCAAGCGTTTCGGCGCGGCCGGTTTCGCGGCCGATGTACGGCTCGCCTGTCACGGCCTCGACAAGCACGACAACGATTTCATCATCGGCCTGTTAGGGCCGGACCTGTTCCCGCTCTCCGCCGTCGTGCAGGAGATGCGCAAGACCGAGCAGACTTCCCAGTATCTCGATAGTCTCGGGCCGTTCTTCGTCGGCAAGGTGGCCTGGCAGAGCCCGGCGTAACGCCACAGATGGCAGACACGCTCGTCGACCACGAGGCCCACGATTACGACGCGGTGCTCGTGGTTTCTTTCGGCGGACCGGAGGGGCCCGACGATGTCATGCCGTTTCTGGATAACGTTTTACGGGGCGTGACGATCCCGCCGACAGTCAAGGAACGCATCGCACAACGCTATCAGCACTGCGGCGGTGTGAGTCCGATCAACGCCGCGACCCGCGCGTTCATCGTCGCATTGGAAGCGGAGTTAGGTGCGCATGACATCGCATTACCGGTGTATCACGGCAACCGCAATTGGCACCCGCTGTTACCGGACACGCTGAAGAAAATGCAGGCTGACGGCATCAAGCGTGCGATCACGCATGTAACGAGCGTGTTCGCCTCCTATAACGGTTGCCGGAAATACCGCGAGGATCTGTATGCAGCGACCGCCCCGTTAGAGGCCGCGCCGATCATCGACAAGCTCCGCCTGGGCTTCAACCACCCCGGCTTCATCGCCGCGGTGATCGACCGGGCTCGCGCGACGCTCGCGATGCTGCCGGCGCGCCGCGAAGCCGATGCCGCGCTGCTGTTCACGGCCCACAGCCTGCCCGAGTCGATGGCCGCGCTGACCGACTATCAGGCCCAGTTACGCGAGGCGTGCCAGCTCGTCGCCGCCGGCCTCGAACGTCAACAATGGGAACTCGTCTACCAGAGCAACAACGCTTCCTACGGCGAGCCCTGGTTGCAACCGGACATCGGCGAGGCGTTGCAGCAGCTCGGCAAGGCCGGCGTGGCCGATGCCGTGGTCGTGCCGATCGGCTTCGTCTGCGATCACATGGAGGTGGTGCTCGATCTGGATGTGGAGGCGCAGGCGCAGGCCGAGCGCGCCGGCGTGAATATGTTGCGGGCCGCGACGGTCGGCACGCATCCGGCCTATGTGAGCATGGTGCGCGAGCTCATCAGCGAACGCATGACATCAGGCGCGCAACGCCGCAGCTTAGGCTCGCTTGGCCCGAGCCATGACTTCTGTCCCGCGGAGTGCTGTTTGTCCGGCCGGCCCGGCCAACCGAAGAGCGCGCTGTGTGGCGCGGCGGAAGCTTGAGCGTGGCCGAACGTCATCGTCATGAGGTGATCGTCATCGGCGCAGGGCTCGCCGGACTGGCCGCGGCGTGCAAGCTGCAGGCCGAGGGCGTCGACGCCCAGGTGCTCGAAGCGCAGGAGCGAGTCGGCGGCCGCGTGCACTCGATGCGCCAATTAGGGAGTAACCAGGAGGCCGGCGGCACGTATATCGGCGCCGGTTATACCCGCATCATCGGCGTTGCCGAGCGTTTCGGTGTCGAGCTGATCGACGTCACGCCGATGCTTGCGTTCTTCCGTGAGCAGGAACTCGTCCTCGGCAACGAGATCATTCGCCAGGCGGACTGGCCGGATCATCCGGCAAACCTGTTCAACGGCGACGACCGGGCGCTGATGCCCTGGACCTATTACCGCATGCTGACGGTGAAGGAGAATCCACTCGCGCAACCAGCCGATTGGCTTGCCCCGGCCTCGGCCAGACACGATGTCTCGGTCTACGACTGGCTCAAAGGACTCGGCTTCGACGACGCCGTGATCAAGCTCGCGTATGGCATCAATGTGAGCTTCGGCAAGGACGCCGGCGATGTCTCGGCATTGCTGTTATTTTTCCGCGCCGCCTTCTCGGTCGCGCAACGCCGACTTTCTCCTGAAGGCGTCGCCGGTTACACGGCCAAAAACGGCGTCGCACGCATTCCCGAGGCGATGGCCGCGGCATTGGACCCGCCGGCGCAGTTGCAGAAGGTTGTCGTGGCCATCACGAGCGAAGCCGATGACACTACAGTGCATTGCGCCGACGGCAGCGTCTATCACGCCCCGCAAGTCGTGTGCTCATTGCCGTTCGGCGTACTGCGGCACATCAAGATCGAACCGCCGTTGCGCGGCCTGCAAGCCGAAGCCGTCAACACGCTGCCGGCGCAAGCAATGACGCAGGTTTATCTCGCGCACAAATCCAACTTCTGGGAAGCCGATGGATTCTCGCCGAGTCTTTTTACCGACGGTGTCGCCGGCATGCTGGCTGCGGCGAGAAACGGCACCGATCCCAAGGAGGTCACCAGCTTTACCGCCTGGACGCTGGGAGCCAACGCAACCCGGCTCGATGCGCTGCCGCCAGCCGCTGCGGGCCGCCTGGTGATCGATGAGATCGAGGCGATTCGGCCCGCGGCGAAGGGACAGCTCGAGTTTCTAGGGATCCAGTCCTGGGGCACGGATCCGTTCGCCCAGGGCGGCTGGGCTTACTTTAAGCCCGGCCAGATCGCTCGCTTCGCCGCCGCGATGGGAGCCAGGCACGGTCAGATCCGCTTCTGCGGCGAGCACTTAGGCCGCGCCAGCCGTGGCATGGAAGGCGCGATGGAGTCCGGCGAGCGCGTCGCTGCGGAGATTCTCGCGCTGTAGGCGCGGCCGCCCGGCCGAAGCCTCTGGCACGACGGCGCCTTATGCGTTTTAGCTATACGCGAATAAATACTTAGCCGTTCACGTCTGCGCTCATTCCGCCTACTGTACGTCTCCCGACAACGAGGATCCCGTCCACGGAACCCGCCACGGGGCGACTCCCGGGGACAAGCTAGTCAGATGAGCGCCACAACTGCCGCAGTACAGCAAGACACCGCACGCCTGCCCGTGCGGCCAGCGCTCACCAGTGTCTGTGACGAAGCTGCCACCCAGGAGGCGGCACTGGCGCATTGCAACAGCAAATTCGCAGCGCTCGCGCCGACCGAGCGTATCGAATGGTCGCTCACGCATCTCCCCGGCAACCACGTCTTGAGCTCGAGTTTCGGCGCGCAGGCGGCCGTGTCACTGCACCTCGTCACGCAGGTCTATCCCGACATCCCGGTCGTACTGATCGATACCGGTTATCTGTTTCCCGAAACCTATCGTTTCGTCGATGAACTGACCGAGCGGCTCAACCTCAATTTGAAGGTCTATCGCAGCAAGCTGTCGCCCGCCTGGCAGGAGACCCGTTATGGACAACGTTGGCAGCAGGGCATCGACGGGATCAATGCCTACAACGAACTCAATAAAGTCGAGCCGATGCGCCGCGCGCTGAAGGAACTCGAAGCCGGAACGTGGTTCGCGGGCTTACGTCGCCAGCAGAGCGAGAGTCGCGCGAAAATACCCTATCTCGATTTGGCCGGTGACCGCTGGAAAGTCCATGCCATCGCCGACTGGACCGATCGCGACGTGCATCGCTATCTCAAAGAGCATGATCTCCCCTATCACCCGTTATGGGA
>Ga0209980_10001629_pt1 | contig 12276 bp, 10 predicted proteins | sample CR02metaG_FD_183611 | JGI IMG/M metagenome (GOLD analysis project Ga0209980, IMG submission 183611) | Deep subsurface microbial communities from Mariana Trench to uncover new lineages of life (NeLLi) - CR02 metaG (SPAdes) (version 2) | ecosystem: Environmental > Aquatic > Marine > Ocean trench... | reverse complement strand
ACAAAATCGCCTGGAGCGATTTTGGACCGCAGAGCGACCCGTAGGGTGGCGGGCAGGACGCCCGCCATCAAATCTTCGCACCCCGACCAGTTTTCTCCCAATTAATCAAGTACTTAATAACTCCACCGTGCGTTGTCGGGGTTACCTAAAGAGTGCTTGTCACAACTTTGTCACACTCGTTCTCTAGTGAGGATTGAGCGATGGCATGCACCCTTGCTTTGGCACATTATTACAATTGGCGGGCGGGTGGCGAACTGCTGAATAATGAGGGTTCACGGCGATTATTGTCGGTTTATCGCAGGTATCTTGGGCCAATTCGCACCACCGATGGAGTTTTTGCGCCCTACAAGGATGGTGAGGTACCGGGAGATCAGCTCATCGGCAATCAACTGCAGCGAGTTATGTATCCGGGGCTCGAGGCCATCATCTTTAACTTCAGCTATCGTTTTGCACTTCGTTGATAGAAAACCCCTTGATCGAGCCTGCGCTCTAATGCGCAACAAGTTCGGCCACGGTCGCCTCTCCTGGCGGATGCACGATGAATACCTGCGTTAACTTTACGTCGAGCGCCGTGGAGATCGCCGTGTTGACGCCGGTTTCCGGATCAGGATAAGCATCCGCCAGCCGGCGCAAGGCTTTGTACAGGGAAATACCGGAAATCTGCCCGTTACTCAGGTGGTGCGTGGAATCGTTCCTGATCAGCTGCTTGTACCAGGTATCGACATCGGCATATCCCGCGATCAGCCCCTCGGCGCCTGTGGGCGACAACTTCAGTTGCAACCGCATGTCGCGAATGATCTGGAAGGTGGGAACATTGAGGTTCATCCACGGGATCACAACCTCGGCTATCGGTTCGGTCGTGAGTACGGAATCGACTATTTTTCCCTGGGTCTGCCGGATGAGTTTTGCGCCCCATCGCGTGTCGACTCTTTGCGATCCGCCCGACATTACTTTCATGCCAGTCGCGTCGGTCAATAGTCGATCGAGTCCTCGATAGAGAGTCACGGTGACATTGTCGTCGTTGGTCAGATCATCGACGCCGGTCAGCTCGATCATCGTCCTGTTGTAACGTCTGTCGGCAATCGCCTTATTCTGGAAAATGTATTCGACCCCAACCGGGCCTCTGAAGCCAATGATGCAACCGACGGCACGGTAAACCTCATTATCGATGCCCTGCTCACCATCGGGATGGGTAAAATCATTCGGCCCTGTTTTGCCGTCGAGATTCAAGCCGTAAGAGAGCGGCCCCTGCGCCTCATAGAAAGGAAAGGAGTCCGGATCTGCCGTCGGATGCCACGTCTCGATCTCTTGCTTCAGCTGCGTATCGACGACCGTCCTCTTTTCACTATCGGGGAACAGCACCTCGAATTGTTCGCGAGGTCCGGCGTTGAACCCGTTCGGGCATTCTTCCTTTGCGTCGGGCGTTTGATAGACGGCCCAGAACAGATCGGTCATTACATAGCCGATCGCCCCTTCTCTGGGCACCATCGGAGTGCCGCCATCAGCCTCTGCTGCAAATGACATAAGCAATGCAATGCATATCAGAATCGCCGGCGACCGGCTTGTTATTGTCTGCTTCCTGATAGCGGCGATCATCAGAGCGTGCCTCCCATGTAATCGTCCCTTAACCAGAACGCCTTTAGGCCGTTACGCTGCGCCCGCCATTCGCCGGTACCAGCACCGTTGACATCTCCCGGCTGCCGGTCACCGCCGTAGGTGTACACGGGGCGATCACGATAGGCCCACACACTGAACGCGTCGGCTTGTTCTGCAGCCGCACGATGGCCCGTTTTCGGATCGATATTGATGACACTCCATGCTCGACTGTCGCTCATTGTGCCGATATCCGCTCGCACGTACGGCCAGGTCTTCAGGCATTTCCCGGGGTCGCCGCCGCCGCACATTGCGAGACGGTAGACCTGCGTATCATCGGGATGCTCGCAGCTCAGTTGATCGACGGAGTCATCGCCACAGACATACGTGTAGATGGTCATGCCGCGGGAATCGGCCAATACCTGACCCACCAACGTGTCCTGAACGGTGAAGTTTTCAGGAACTGATGGGGCCAGTTGTGTGTAAACGTTGCTCCAACCGGGAACGTCGCTGCCCTCAACACTCCAGGACCGTGGGTCCAGGACGTTCGTGTACAGCGGCTGTTGCCTGAAGGCCCACTGCCGCACACCGGGGGAGCGCTCTATGATTGACCACTCACCCTGCGCCTGAGCCATCGCAGGAGCGGTGACCGGGACCCAGGTCCGCGCGCAATCGGCGTGACACATTGACGTATCCGGCGTATCCCGGTCGTAGGCGTAAACAGAAAAATTCTTATCTGTCGTGAGCAGGCGACCTACAGTGGTCGTTTTGACAGCGAATCCCGGCGGGATCCTGGGTGGCGGGCCAACGGGGACGCGAATGGCGGGAGAATCACCACCGTAGCGACGCGTCGTGCCTCCGATTACGTCACCGGGCTCATTATCGAGAACCGAAACGTATAGCGGCTGCTCGTCAAAAGTCCATTGCCTGGTGCCATCCTTGCGATCGACCACCGTCCATTTGCCGATCTCCTGCGCATCGTCGGCGGCAAGTACCGGCGGCCAAAGATCCGTACAGCTCGGCCGGCTATCGAGTTCGGGCAGCAGTATTCCCGGCGGATAGGGGCTCATCAGGCCGGCAGTTACGGTACGGACTTCATCGTAGCAGGCCGGATTCCCCTGAGTTTCGCCACTATAGCCGTTGCGCAATTTATGCGATGGCCAGGTGTACAGCGTGCGGCCGCTGGCATCGGCAAAGACCGGCCCCTCGAGCTCGGTGGCCTCGACACGAAATCCCGGCGGCATTGGAACAATGACATATTCTTCCACCACGGATGGCGAGCTGGAGTCGTCAGTGCGCTCGGCATTATCAACAACTGCAGCCGTCGCTGCAGCCGACGCGCAGTACATCGCGGCGATGAAAGCGTTAAAGCCGCCCGTCATCACACCAGGATCTCACCGATCTCACTGGATGTGTTATTGCTCTTGTCACCCCATGACGGTACATCCAGCCCCATCAGGCGCATCGCGGTGTAGCCGAGGCGGGTGCCGGGGCTGCCGCCGCCGTCGATGTGCAGACCGGTCTTGACCCTGCCACCAGCGCTACCGGCACTGAACATCGGAATGCCGTCGATCCCATGAATCTTCGCGAACGACTGGTCGGTCGTGGCGTAGATAAAAGCGTTGTCGAGCAACGTTCCATCGCCTTCCTTGAAATCCACCAGGGCCTGCACATAGTAGGCCCATTCCTCCATCGCACGCCGGGTATACCACGACACGTTGGGTTGGCATTGCTCCGTCTCGACGACGGCTTCCTCATGCGTCGCGGTGTGGTGCGGCTTGTCATAGCCGGGCTTGGTCGTGGCTGAAAATGCGGACGCATAGAACATATTGAAGACACGGGTCTGGTCGCAGGCCAGCGCCATCAGCATGAGATCCGTCATCATGCGGTGTCGCTTCGACACCAGGTCCGCATCGAGACCGGACGGCAAATCTTCGGGACGATCGGTAACAATACAGGCCTCCCTCGGCTCGGGCTTGGTGAGCTGCAGATCAAATCGACGCTCAAGATCGCGCAATCCGGTGAAGTATTGATCCAGTCGGGCCCGGTCATCGGTGCCGAGTTCCCTGCTCAACGAGCGCGTCTCTTCAAGCACGTACGACAGTGAGCTCTTACGAACCATGACGCGAGGATCCGGCGTAAACCCGGACGCGTTGGGATCCTGGAAATCCCCGCCAAACAGCCGCTGGTAAAATCGCAACGGCGACCACTCCGGTGCATTCACAGAATTACCGTTCTCATAGCTGAAACTGTCACGAACATCTCCAGTAGCGGTCGCGCTCAGGCTCTGGAAACGCGTTTCGTTACCGATCTTCCTGGCGACGGTCACGTCGATGGTCTCGCCGGGACGATTCTCGGAAGTCATCGGGGCGATCCCGGATCGCAAAATAACCCAGCCGGAGTGATGACAGAGGTTCGGGGCAGCGTCCTTGAAAACCTTATAGTTGGTAAACAGGTTGATGTGCTTCTGAACCGGCGCGAGCGATGCAATTTCCAGCGGCAAATCAAAATTCGCCCCGGTCTTTTTCGGTACGAAAATAGCCTCGCTCATGCCCAGTCCCCAGGACCAGGTGCCAAAGCGCAAAGGCATCGGCGCCCCCGACGCCAGGGCAGTCCCGTTTTCATTCAAAAAGCAATCGAGAAGGGGAAGTGCGATGGTCACCGCACTGCCGTTCAACATGCCTTTTAAAACACGGCGTCTGCTCAGCTTGCTCACGTGACAATCTCCTCTTCCGTTACCTTCACTGCAGGTCCAGGGCAATCCGCGCCGGCGACTTGCCGGCTGCGTTCACAACAGTTTCGGCAGGTTGCTGATCCGCCCTGACTCGCGAGAACGCCCGGCTCAGCGCAATATCCCGGAGCAGGTTCGGCACCTTATAGCCATGCCCGGAAAATCGCTCCAGGAAATTTGCCAGGATCTCCCGATCATACCTCAATGAGACCGGCCCACCCGTCGCATAGGCGTACAAACGGTTGACCAGGCAGTATGGCAGTTTCGGGTGGTCCCGCATGGCCCTGGTCAAACCATCCACATCTTCGTAAATCACACCATCGAGCTCGCCGCTCGTGTCGAGTGCAACACCGTTCTCTGTTGCCCGGTAACGACCCGCGCCATCAAAATTCTCGAGTGCAAGACCCATGGGATCCATGATCAGGTGACACCCGGCGCATGATGGATTCGTGTTGTGAATTTGCAGCCGCTCACGCGCGGTCGCCACATCACCGGCGTCCTCCAGCAATGAAAAGTCCACGTTCGGCGGAGGCGCAGGCACCTTCTGGCACAAGAACAATTCTCGCAGCGCCTTGCCTCGAAGTGTCGGCGAGCTGCGCACGGCATGCGAATGTGCAGCCAGGAAGCTGACTTGCGTGAGCAAGCCTCTGCGGGAGCTGCCCTCCGAAAATTCGTAGGGCACCCAACCGTTGGCAGTGGGCGTGCCGTAGACCGCTGCCAAATTCATCGACATGAACGTGCGGCGGGTGGTAAACAAATCGCGATAGTCGAGACCCCTCGTAAGGACGTGATCAATCACCGTTCGCAGGGTCTGCTCTCGCGCATCCGCCAGCGTCGCGCCGGTCACCATCGGATAGACGATGGGGTCCTTGGCAAGACTGCCGAATTCATCGAATTCCATCATGTCGTCGAAGAAAGCTCGCATGCCGTCTTCCAGACGCGAACTCAACAGCATCCTGTCGACGGAGCGCTGCAGGCCTTCCCGGATGTGGAGTTCACCACTCGCGGCAGCCAGCAACAACTCATCGTCAGGTGCCGTGTTCCACAAGAAGAAACTCAAGCGCGACGCCAGAGAGTAGGCATCGAGGCGTTCCTGCCCCGGTCTCTGCGGATCTGGCTCGGAGACATCGATTATGAACAACACCTCCGGACTGATCAGTATTGCCTCAAGAGCCAGGCCTAAGCCCGCATAGAAATCTTCCGTCTCTTCGGCCGCCGCATCAGCCACACCAACCAGCTCAGTCACCCGTGTCTCGTCCAACGGACGGCGATACAGCAGACGCCCGGTTTCTCTGAGGAACCGGGCTGCACATTCGGCGTCGGCTTCCGTCGGCGAGACCGGCCTGCAGGGAATGAGAAAATCGCGGTGTTTTTCGTCGACAACCTTGGCCGCCACGGACACGGCGGCCTGGTGAATCTGCTGCGTCTGATCCGCGGTAACGCCGACGAATGCGGCGCTCGAAGCCAGCAGTCCATCGGTCCTGGTGAGCGGCGGCAACGGCGCCGCCACGCTGTCACTGATATCGGCACCAAAAATCTGGGTGATCGTATTGGAATACTGTTGTCCGCTCATCAGCCGGACGCGCAATGGGGACGCACTGTCTTTCGGTTCGACCGGGCCCCTGGAGCAAGCCGCAACGAGTAAGACTGCCGCCAAAACAGGCGCAAACAGCAAGCGCCCGCCGGGCGCGGGGCTGAAACGCAACCTGTCGCAATATGTCAACAAGCCGGTACTGACCTCAGGCAAACGAATTTGAAATTATATCATCAGAACGGCCCGTTGCTCGCCGTACAAGGGTAAGCCACAAGCTGCCTGTTAACGCTGTTCGGCCACCTGTTTTGCCGTAACTTCGCCGCCCGTATTGCCCCAGGCGCTGCGCAGATAACTGGCGAGCGCAGCGATTTCATCATCGTCGAGAATATAGCGGAAGTCTTCCATGGGCTTCCTCCGCCTGGTGGGTAGCGGCGGATCGGGCAACTCCGGACCATCGAGAATTACGTTGATCAGGGAGGCTGGATTACTGGCTCGTACCACCAGGCTGCCACCGCCAAGCCGCGGCGCCGATTCCTCATCACCCAACCCGGTCGGTAGATGACAGGTGCCGCAATGCAAGTTGTACAGCGTGCGCCCCATTCCCAAAACGCTGTTCTTTGCTGTTGCCCTGGTATGCGCTTCGTTGGACGGCAGACTCTTCAGATAGACGGCCAACGCGTTCACATCGCCGTCGCTCAGATGCCGCGTACTGTTCAGGATCACTTCATTCATGGGCCCGAACGTCTCTACGTACGAGTTTCTGCCGGTCTTGAAGTATGCTACAACTTCCTCGAGCGGCCATAGCCCTAAGCCGCTCGGCGCCGACGTCAGATTCGGAGCAGACCAGGTACGCAAGGTGCCGTTGGGAACTTTGTCGGTATACACGCCGCCGGTCATCGCCATTTCGGCATGCTCGGCACCAAGGTAATTCCTGGGAGAATGGCACGCTCCGCAGTGCGCCAGCGCCCCGACAAGATAGGCGCCCCGATTCCATTCCGCCGATTTTGCATTGTCTTCCTTATAAACCCCCTCATCGAAGAACATCGCTTTCCAGATGAACATTAGCGTACGCTGATTAAATGGGAACCGTAGCTCGTTCTCCGAAGCCTCCTGACGTAGTGCAGGAATGCTTTGCAGATAGGCGAAGAGCGCAGCGACGTCCTCGTCGGTGACTTTCGTGAAAGCTGTATAAGGGAAGACGGGATACAGATGCTCGCCATCAGGGCGCACGCCCTGACGCATCGAATTAAGGAACTGCTCCCCCGTCCAATCGCCGATGCCCGTCTCCACGTCTGGCGTGATGTTGGTCGAGTAGATCTTTCCGAAAGGAGTTTCGAAAGCCAGTCCGCCGGCCATGAAGCCATCACTCCGCGCTGTATGACAGCTGGCGCAGTTACCGGCAAGCGCCAGATACTTCCCGCGCTCGATTTGCGAACCGGCAACGGTTGCAGAGTCCGTGTCGTTCGCCGGGCTTGCATCCGTTCTGCTTGCGTCGTCCGCCTGGAAAAACATTAATGCCGCAACGACCAGGAGCATTAATGCAGCAACGGCCAGGAGATGGCGTGAGGATATCGACAAGTTAATTACTCAGCTCAAGTGAATTTGAACAACTATCGCCTGGAACTCTGCAATGTAATTCCAGGACTCGAATGCGTGTAGTCGGAATATTCTGTCCTTTCTGGCGGAAACAACATGACGGCCAGGATTCGCAGATCTTGTTGCATCGAGGTTGATCTTTCCATCCATCAATTACGCTTTAACACCGCTCGACTTGTCAATACCTGCCGTAATTTAGCACTGACAGCACTCTCAGGCGCGGAACTTTTGCGGGAGTCAGTCCTGCATCGTTATGCACCGTGCTGCTTTTATATCTGTGGACGCCTCCTGATAGAACAATAAAAACAATCAGTTAACATCGGAGATCTGGTTTCGGGAGGCAGGGGCCCACTCAATGTTAGCTGAGATCGGAACGGGCCTGCTTAGCTCACGGCGGTCAGGTCAGGAACAGGCCGAACTTTCTGTCCTCTCCTTGTATTAAGCTATAATCAGGAAAGCGAGGACAAATCCAAGCATATTTGTTTGTGAGAGGACAGGTAATGAAATATTCGGTCTATCTGGTCATTTTCCTTGTTCTGACTGTGGCACCTCCGTCGTTTGCGGCGCAGAGCGGCTCCACCGGCGGCGGCTTCTCCCAACAACAGCCGATGAAAAGACTCACGCCGGAGGAAAAGGCATTGGCCAGCTACCAGCGCGGACTCAAACATCGTGATAAGGCAGCGAAGTTCGAGCAAAAATCCGTTGATGAAAACAACGAAAAGAAATTTGCAAAACTGCAAAAGAAAATCAACAAGGAATACAGAAAGGCGATTGACGATCTTGAAAAAGCTATTGGCTATTATCCCAGGTTTTACCAGGCGCACAGCAGCCTCGGTTATGCACTTCGCAAGATCAATCGATACGACGAATCTTTGGCAGCTTACAACGAGTCATTAAGGATAAACCCGACCTACCACGAAGCAATCGAGTATCGTGGTGAAGCGTATCTGGGTCTGAACAGACTTGATGAGGCAAAAGCGGCCTACATGGAACTCTTTCAAAGTAATCGACCACTGGCGGACCAGCTTATTGCGGCAATGCATTCCTGGGTCGCTGCACGACGTGATGACGCAGGCGCTCTGGATGTAGCATTGGTCGAGCAGTTTGCAACGTGGGTTGATCAAAGAAACAGACTCGCGTCGTACATCTATCCACTGGACGACGCCGCGCGAATCCGCTGGGCAGTATCAGACTAATTCATTGTTTTTGGCGGCGACGCAGTTTCATTGGCTGCGTCGCACTACTTGCAACTGCCTGTACGACCGTTGGTCAACAATACGACGACCGCTCTGTTCCTAAAGTTGTATTCGATTGGCATTTACCGCCTGGTTTTGTGCCGCCACCGGTACCCGATACAAATCTCATTACTGTGGAAAAGGTCCAGCTTGGCAGGCGCTTGTTTTATGACAATCGTCTTTCGGTAAACGGCCGCGGCAGCTGCTCAAGCTGCCACCAGCAGCACCTGGCGTTTACCGATGGTCGACCGCACGCAATTGGTGTGACCGGCGAAGCGCACGCGCGTTCCAGCATGTCACTGATTAACGTGGCGTATAACAACAATTTCACCTGGGCCAGCCGGAGGCTGCGGACGCTTGAGCAACAGATCCTAATACCATTGTTCAATGAGCAGCCGGTCGAGCTTGGGATGACCGGGCGGGAGGCGCTGCTGGCCACAGATCTCAAAGCCGATTCGACCTATGCACGGCTTTTTCAAAGCGCATTTCCAGAGCCTGGCGATCAGGTCAGCATCGACAACATTATCAAGGCGTTGGCATCTTTCGTGAGATCGGTTATCGCGGCGGATTCGGCATTTGACCGTCTCTTGTATCTCGACGATCAAAGTGCAATGTCGGCATCAGCCCTGCGTGGTATGGGGCTGTTTTTTTCTGAAAGACTCAACTGCAGTGCCTGCCACCAGGGACAAAACATCGCTGGCGGTCAATACGTACAGGGGAAGCTACAAGAGCCAACAGAATTTCATAACACCGGTTTGTATAACGTCGGTGGGCGCAATCGCTATCCCAAGGCCGATCCCGGCCTCCGCAACGAGTCTGGTCAAGTCGACGATGACGGCAGGTTTCGCGCGCCGACCCTGCGCAATATCGCAGTGACCGCGCCTTACATGCACGATGGCAGCATCTCCACGCTGTCCGGAGTAATCGATCATTATGCGGCAGGTGGCCGCAGCATTGATAACGGCGAGAACGCCGGGATAGGAAGTGCCAATTCAAGAAAAAGCCAGCTGTTGACAGGATTCGAGCTCAGCGCGGTGGAAAAGAAAGACTTGCTTAGTTTTTTGGATAGCCTCACGGACCATTCAGTGCTTGACGAGCAGCGATTTTCGAAGCCGGAAGATGATTGGTAATACTGAGTGCCGCAAAATTGCCGGGATCAGTCCGGACCCGTAATGACGGTATTGACAAGTTAATGAGTTCGGTGATCGGGATGTGGGGTTTTCAGGCGTATTTCAATTAAAAAATGCGCTTGCAGTGGACGCTAGCAACAACATATTGGCCATTACGACCCCTATCCTGGAGCGCTAGCCCACACCTGCAGGTTAACTTGTCAATACGCGGATTTACATTGTGGACCGTGGCTTATCAAAAGCTGTTGCATCTAATTTATAGCTACCTGCACGGGCAAATCCGATCAAGCTTGGCGCGTGACAGTCATACCGCAACGTCGGCACTTTACCTTCTCTACATTACCTGAGGCGCCGAACCCGAAAGTTGTGTCGATGACGTGAAAATCATGCCATCCCAACCAACAAAAGAAACGACCGACTCTAGGAGGTACTCTTGGCATGGCCTGACTGCCTGGGATGCAATGTACACAATTCTGCGCCAAAGCCGTTAGCGAATATCTTCATGAATCACCTCTCGCAGCAGCTGCATTAGCGTCTCATCCTGATAGCAGGTCTTGTTGACCAGTTCTCTTGCTCGTGCGGATAGGCGCCGATAGCCCCAGCTTGATCGCCGTTTGGTCTCCTGCCAACCCTCGCGTTGGTAATAGAGTGGGAGGTTGACATCGAAATAGGAGATGCTGTCTGCATCTTTGAGCAGATCGGAGCGGTGATCGCCACCCACCTCATGGACCTCCACCAGGCGGCAGGCCTCGTCCACAATATCCGCCTCAACGTCGCAGCGAATCAGAATCGAGCGCAGTATTTCAGCCCCGTTGTGAGCATGCGCGGACTTGAAAGCATCATAATCGTCGAAGTCAGCACGCTTGACCTTTCTGACGTCGTCGGCCCGGTCGATGTCATGGGCCAAGGCCGCCAGTTGCAGGGCCTGATCGGCATCCAGATCCAGACGCAAAAGCCATTCCAAAGTGTTGTCGGCGTGACGGGGATCTTCAGGCACTCGCGAGCCCGCTATAACCGCACGGATTTTTTGCTTGGCGCAATCAATGTTATCCATTCCGCATAATACTCACCCGGCGCACGGTCTCAACATTCATTACTACGGCGATCAAAACCAACACCGGCAACACCATATTGGCCACCGCACCCAGAAAGATGAGGAACACCCGCACGTCACGCCCCATCCGCAACCCGGCCTTGCCGCCGGCTCTGATCCGCTCACGCATCAGATTATCGTACTTGTCGGCCGTGTAACTCAGCATGAACGAGCCGATAATGGCCATGAACCCTACAAACAGGATCCAGCCGTTGCCGTCCACTGCCAGCAGGTGCCAGGTCAAGCCGAACAGCAGGAAGGCGTCAGCATAGCGGTCCAGCACCGCATCGAACCAGCCGCCGAAGTCGCTGCTTTGGTACTTGAGCCGTGCCACTTCACCGTCACAACCGTCAATGATGGATGCGAACTGTGCCAGGACGCCGCCCAGGAGCAGGGCAAAATACCCACCCAACGCAAACAGTCCGGCGGCCAGCACGGAGCACAGAAACGAGAACAGGGAAATCTGATTGGGCGTCATATCGCCTTGCACCAGATATCGTGAAATCCGCACGGAGATGGGGCGGTTCAAATAACGTGCGACAGGCCCGTCGTTGGGCTTGTCACGCAGTCGCTTTAGCAAAGCCTGCTCCGCTTTACGGAATGCTGCCGGATCGTCCACATCGATCCAGAAATCATCCGTCGGGATTGCTTTAGCGTGCCCTTCGGCGGCCAGCACCTGTACCGCCGCGGACAGGGAGGTGTTGGCATCCTTTCCTTTGCTTTGCTCCAGCACCTTGAAGATTGCGGGAGAGCACAGGAAAAACCCGGTGTCGAAGCCATTGAAGTCGGCCAGTCCCTTGCCGATGTCATGGATTTTTCCATCCTCCATCTTGACCCGGGTGACATCCTCCATGTCGACGAGGGGATTGCGGGTGTTGCGGTCCACCACTAGCACGATGTTTCCAGCGGCCGCATTGGGTGTTGTCAGTAGTCGAACCAGGTTGGGATCAAAAAGGTGATCCGCCATGAGCAGCAAAAATGGTTCGTGCAGAACGTCCCGCGCCTTGAGTACCGAAAGGCCATTGTCTTTCTCCCAGTCGTCATTCACCAGCGAAGTGATCCGAATCGCAAGACGTTCCGCCAGCCGTTCTAGAAAAAGGCGAACCCGCTGGCCCTGATAGCCGATGACGACATAGAACTCATCCGCACCGGCCTCCATGGCAGTGCGGATGACACGTTCAATCAGGGGCACGCCCAGGATCGGGACGAGGGGCTTGCTGTCACCCCTCTGCTGCAGCCGCTCGCCTTTGCCCGCTGCGATAATCAAGCACTTCACCCTTGGCTACTCCTTCATCGCTGATGAACTCTTCCACCATTTTAAAAGCTTCTTCATCGGTGAACTGGACCAGTGGATGTTTGCAGAA
>Ga0209980_10001628_pt1 | contig 12276 bp, 8 predicted proteins | sample CR02metaG_FD_183611 | JGI IMG/M metagenome (GOLD analysis project Ga0209980, IMG submission 183611) | Deep subsurface microbial communities from Mariana Trench to uncover new lineages of life (NeLLi) - CR02 metaG (SPAdes) (version 2) | ecosystem: Environmental > Aquatic > Marine > Ocean trench >... | reverse complement strand
GCATCCTCAGGTCAGATGTAGCGTTCTGAGCGCGGCGAAGCAAGCGTGGCGCGGAGGGCGAAGCAGGCGTATCGCCGATACGTCGATGCTCTAAAGCGGCTCCGTTGGAGCGGGTTTCCCGGTTCGACCCCTATGACGGATGCGGTGAGGGCGGGGGGTCCGGGAGGCGCCCGGGCTCGATCTTGAGCGGGGTGAGCTCGGGGACTTCCCGGGGGGCTTCGTCCGAGATCACCAGGGGCGGGCCGTCGTCGGCGCGCGATTCGGCGGGCCGGACCGGCACCGGCGCCGGCCGTGGGTGCTTGTCCCGCAACAGCTTGACGCGTCGGGAGCTCACCACCACCTGGAGACCCGCCGGCCACTGGTAGGTCCTGCGGCGGCGGTCGGCGGCGCGGATCGCTTCGGCGACGGGCATGAGGTGCCGCTGCCCGATCGCGTCCAGCCCGGCCCCGGCGTTCCCGCGGCGATTGAGCTCGTCCGCCGCGGCCCGCCTTAGTCCGGCGGCGATAACCGCCGCGGGCATGCGCTCGAGCCGGGTGCGGGCCCAGCGTCTTCGCGACGGGTCGCCAAACGATTGCTGAAGCTCGTTGTGCAGCGCGGCCCGAGCTGCCTCGAGGATTGCGGCGGCGTTGGTGGCCCGGGATGCGGCGTCCGGCCACAGCTCCTCCAGCACCGGAAGCACGTCGCGGCGGAGCCTCGATCGAACCTGACTGGGATCGAAGTTGCCCGGATCCTCCTGCCACTGCACGCCGGCGGCCCGGCAGAAGGACTCGCAATCGATGCGACGCACCCCCAGCAGCGGCCGAAGCAGGGTGACGCCCTTTCCGAGTGGCCGCAGCGAGGACATTCCGGACAGCCCGTCCATGCCGGCGCCCCGGCAGAGGGACATGAGAATCGTCTCGAGCTGATCCTCGCCGTGGTGGGCCACCGCGACATACGGAGCCCGCAGGGAGCGAGCGGCCTTGGCCAGCGCGTCGTAGCGGAGCCGGCGGGCGTTGGCCTGGCGGTTGCCGGGCATGGCGGCGGGCTTGACGTGCTCGATCCGCAACGGCACGTCGAACTGCCGGCAGAGCTCGGACAAGAAGGCGGCGTCGTCGTCGGCGCTCTCGCGAAGATGATGGTGGACGTGGACGGCTATGGGCTGGACCATCGCCACGCCCGCGCGCTTGCGGGCCCGAATGACCACGCACGCCAACAGCAGCGCCGTCGAGTCGGCCCCCCCGCTCACCCCGATCACGACCTTCGCCCCCAGCGCCAGCCCGCCCCGCACCCGAAGCTGCCGGTCGACCTCGGCGATGAACCAGTGGCGGCGCGCCGCCAGGGGCAGCCTCGACCCGGGATGGTCGGCGGCATCGGATTGTGGCGGCCGGGCCATCACTAGATAGTATCTCGTAAACGCGGCTGGTCCTTCTCGAAATCTCCTGTGAGCCCACGCGGCGTGACGATCGAGCCCATATGTCCCTTCCCTTGATGCTCGGGATTGCCGTCACCGCCCAAATCGTCGGGACCACGGGTCCCACCGACCCAACCTTCGCCGGCGCCTGGCTGGCCCCGATCCTCATCACCGTCGGGGTGGTCCTGCTGGGCGTCATCCTGACGACGTCGATCCGCGCCAAGATCGCCAGCCGCCAGGCCGAGCAGCCATCGCCCCGGGAGTTCATCGATCAGATCCGGGCCGACCGCGCTCGGCGGGACGATGTCGACACCGCCACGTCCGAGCTGCTGGACACTGGCCAGCGGCTCGCGGCCCAGCTCGACAACAAAGCCGAACGGCTCGAGCAGCTCATCGCCCAGGCCGATCAGCGCCTCAAGCGGCTGGCCGATGCCACGGCTGAGCCCGGCGGGCCGTCCCCGGAGCCTTCACCACCCCCGCGGGCCGCGGCGCCGCCCCCCGCGCCCGACCCGCCGCAGCCCCGCGCGGCGCCCGAGGCGAGCCCCCCGCCCGCGCCGCCGGCGTCGCTCGATCCCCTGACGGTCGCGGTGTACGACCTCGCCGACGCGGGCCAGAGCCCGGTCGAGATCGCCCAGGAGCTCGACGAGCAGACCGGCAAGGTCGAGCTGATCCTGGCGTTGAGAGAGACGCAAGTCACCAAGGATTCGTAGGGATCCGCAGACCCGACATCCTCTGGGCTGCGACTGCGACACAGAGCTAGCAGCCCGTTGAAGAAGTGCTTCGCAGGCGAGAGCGCGACCAGATTCGTCAGATCAAGGAGCCGGCTCGTACGCATATCCCGAAGATACGTCGAGATTCGGCGACGCCGAGCTGGCGGATCTGGGCCGTCAAGGCCCGAATGACTTTTTCAACGGGCTGCTAGACGGCCCTAGTCCCTGCCGCTCTTGTGCTGGGGGCGGGTCAGGGTTACCGTCTTTGGCGCGCGGCCGGCGCCCGCGTCGGCATCGAGCCGTCGCGGATGCCCGTCACCACAAGCTCACGTCACCTCCGCTCCGGTCCGGAGCGCCCGGGTGACGACGGGCTGCATCCACCGGGAGAGAAGCATGTCCTGTGACGTGATGCGGGCCCGGATCCTCGTGGTCGACGACGATCCGGGCATGCTCCGCGCCATCCACCGCGTGCTGCGCCGGCCGCACGACGTGACGTGCGCGCCCGGCCCGGAGGCGGCCCTCGAGCTCGCCGGCTCTCTCGAGCTCGACCTCGCCGTCCTGGACATCCGCATGCCCGGGATGGACGGGTTCGAGCTGATGGGCCGGCTCAACGCCGAGCATCCCGATCTGGACGTCATCCTGATGACCGGCGACGTCAACGAGCTCGACGCCACGCTGATTCGGGCCATCCAGCAGGGCGCGTTCTACTTCATCCAGAAGCCCTTCAACAACGAGGTCCTGCAAACCCTCGTCGAGCGCTGCCTCGAGCTTCGCCGGCTGCGGCAGGAGCGCGGCCACCAGATTCGCCGCCTCGAGCGTGAGCTGGCCGAGGCCCGCCAGTTCCAGCTCAGCCTGCTGCCACCGGCGCAGAATCACCTCGAGGGCGTCTCCATCAGCGCTCGCTACATCGCCTCCGCGGAGCTCGGCGGCGATTTCTACGACTACGCGGCGGCAGGAGACGGCCGCGTGGCGCTGCTCATCGCCGACGTCTCGGGCCACGGCGCCTCGGCCGCCATGATGACGGGCATCGTGAAGTCGGCCTTCCACGCGGCCCACGCCGACGCGTTCGAGCCCCTGGCGGTGCTCGATCGGGTGTCGGTAAGCATCCGGGCCTTCGACGCGGCGCGTTTCGTCACCCTCACCTGCGTGCGGATCAACAGCGCCCCGAAACCCTCGCTCGACTATGCCAACGCCGGGCATCCGCCCGCCATCGTCGCCGGGCCCGGCGGCGGGCTGAGATTCCTCGAGCCGACCGGTCCCCTCGTCTCGTCGGGATTCCCCGACCTCACGTGGGAGCAGCACGTGGTCACCCTCGACCGCGACGACCGGCTGCTCCTCTACACCGACGGCATCACCGAAGCTCGCACCGAGCAGGGCGAGTTCTTCGGGCGCGACCGGATCGTCTCGCAGATGGCCCCCGGCCGCGACGCCGCCGCAACGCTCCTGGACGACATCCTCGGCGCGGTGGCCGAGTTCTCGGGCAGGAAAACGCAATCGGACGACATGACCCTGCTGGCGGCCGATTTCCGGGAGGGGTCATAGGCCGCGGGTCAGATCCGATTCGACCTCGCGCACCGTGTGGTCGGCGTCGACCACCTGCTCCCTGATGAACTCGGCGATCGCGTCGAAGACCCCTTCGCTGCCGTCGCCGCGAACGATCACGTGGCGGTCGCTCTCGAGCCGCGAGAGCATCTTGACCCGGGAGCCGAGCCGCCGCTCGAGCACGGTGGCGCTCTTGGGCCCAACCAACGGGTCGCCCTCGGCTTGAATGATCAGGGCCGGAGCGGTCACCTGCGGCAGGCTCTTGCGGCAGGCGCGCACGGCCCGCCGCAGCTCCCTGACGCCGACGAGGTAGTCGACCTCGTAGTTGATGTCCGGGCTCTCCGTACGGTCGTTGGAGCGGCGATAGTGGCCGTTCGCCAGGCCGAGCCTCCTCATGGCTCCGTTGAGACGGACGATGGCGGGCACCAGCGGGGCCCGGAAGTCGCGGATCTTCATCGGGGCGTTGATGCTGAAGACCGCGTCGACCCCCTCGGGACGCCGAGCCGCCAGCAGCAGGGCCAGGACTCCGCCCAGGGAGAACCCGCCCACGACGACCTGCTGGCAGTCGTGCCGCAGGACGGCGTATCCCTGCATGAGCGAGTCCAGCCAGGCTTCCCACCCCACTACGTTGAGCTGCCGCGGCGCCGTGCCGTGGCCCTTGAGCCGGACGCCGTAGACGCTGTATCCCTGCGCGTGCAGGGAGGTGGCCAAGGGCCGGATCTCCTCCGGGGACGCCAGGTAGCCATGCGCGAGCACCACGCCCACCCGCTTGTCCGGCGACTCCAGATGGAAGGGCTCGCCGACCTCGATCGGTCGCGAGGACTCCGGGTTGAACCACGTCGTGTACTCACGGTGGAACACCCGCTGGTCGCGCTGGGCGATCGCCCTCGAGACGTTGTTGGACAGCTGCGAGCTGGAGAGGTTGACGAGCCGCTTGACCGTGGCCACCGCCGGCTCGATCGCCTCGAACTCGTTGGCGATCACCTGGACCATGTTGCTGAGCCGGATGTCGTGGAAGTCGTGGTACCGCTGCAGGGCATCGCGGTCGATCACGTAGTCGTCCCCTTCGCGCCGCAGCACGCCCGCCTTGCGGGCCAGGGCCACCACGCTCACGAGGGGCTCGAAGGGCCCGCCGGTGAGAAGGCCGGCGAACCGGTCCCCGACCGCCAGGGTCGGATGGACGCGCAGCCCATCCCCCTCGCCGAGCTCCAGGGCCGCCAGGTAGAGCGCCTTGTGAAAGTCCTCGGCCGGCACGGAATCGCGTTTCAGAGCGCGGAGCCCGTAACAGAAGAGGTGATCGAAGTTGATCTCGGCGTTGTTGTAGATCGAGCGCATGAAGGCGTCGGTCAGGCGGCCCGCCTGGCGCCGGAGAAAGAGATTCGTGCGCCGCGGCTCGGAGAACATGCCCAGGAACCGCCGGGCCAGCTCCGTCGACTTGTCGAGGTAGTCGGCCACCTCGATCGGCTCGCCGAGGTGCACGCAGATGTCCGAGCCGGCGAGCAGGATCTTCCCCTCGAACTGAAGCTCCTCGTCGATGCGCGGATCGAGGTTCCGCAGCAGGAGCCGCGCCACGCGGTTGAGCAGGTTCCGGCCGGGCCGCATCGGGTAATAGGTGATGGTGACCGGCACGATCACCGTCCCCTGCGGGCTGACTTCGTCCGGTCCGGTCAGCCCGTACCGCCCCTCGTAGTACTTGATCCGCCTCAGGTCGTCCTGGGTGCACGCCTCGAGATACCGCCGCTTGCAGATCTCTGCCTTGATCGCCAGCATGGCCGCGCCGGTGTGGGGCGGACCGCGGCGGCCCGGATGGCTCAACCGCAGCCGGCCCTTCTCGACGGTCTTCTTGTTCTTGATCAGCCCGCCCTCCGGATAGATCACCCAGCCGAAGCGGCCGGTCATGAGCTCGGTGATGATCGTCCGGTTCCGCCGTGGGTGACGCGTGGACATCACGCCCACCGAGCGCAGGTACCGCCCGAAAAATCCCTTGAAGAGCGTGTGCGCGGCGAGGCTGCGGATCTGGCAGTCGGTGTGCTGGGAGAGGACGTAGGGGATGAGGAAGGTCTCGAACCGGGTGAAGTGGTTCACGACGAAGAGCGTGGGCCGGTCGATGAGCCTCTCGATGCCACTGGACCGCAGCTTCACGCCGAAGATCGTCTTCACGGCGGTGATGAGGGTCCCGGTCGCCTTGTAGGTTCTCAAACCCATGCACACTGTCCATCGCGGCGGTGGATCGAACCCGATTCGCCGGTGCTCAGCCGTCGGTCCGGGCGCCGATGATGCCCCGCTCGATCCACTCGAAGGACCCGTCGAGCACCTGCCGGGCCAGGCTGGCAGCCGAGCCGCGATGGCTGCGCCGCGCCGCCCGGAAGTGACCTTCGATCCGCCGCCGCGTCTGGCGGCAGAAGAGATCGGCCAACTGCATCGGATCGCCCTCGCCCGAGTGCGCCGACGGCAGGGATTGGGCGTAGGCGCACGCCGCGGCCATGGCGAACAGCTCGGTGCCGATGTCCACGAGGTGCCCGAGGAGGATCTGGCGGCGTTCGAGCCCCTGCCGGTGGCGGGCCATCGCGTGGAACAGGCCGGCCGCCAGCCGATGCGAGTTGCGATCGATGTACCGGAAATGGCGAGCCAGTCGGCCGGCCGTCCGGTGCCGCCGGGGCCAGCGAATGCCCAAGAGCTGGGCCGGATACCAGCGGCCGTAGAAGCCGAGCAGCCGGGCGGCAACCCGGAGCTTGCGGCGCAGCGGCACCTTCGGGCGCAGCAGATCGGCCGCGATCTGCAGGTGCGGGTCCAGCGCCTCGCGGGCGAGGAACAGCCGCATGATCTCCGAGGTGCCCTCGATGATCGTGTTGATCCGGCTGTCGCGCATCATGCGCTCCACCGGATCCGGCTCCTCGCCGCGGGCCCGCAGCGACGAGGCCCGCTCGTACCCGCGCCCGCCGCGGAACTGCAGCGTCTGATCGACGATGTTCCAGGAGGCCTCGCTACAGAAGAGCTTGGCCATGGCGGCCTCGATGCGGATGTCCCGCCCCTCGTCGGCCCAGTGCGAGGTGAGCCAGGTCATCGCTTCCATCGCGAACGTCATGGGGGCGATGTAGGCGATCTTCTCGATGCCGGCTTCGTGGCGGCCGATGGGCAGCCCCCACTGCACGCGCTCGTTGCCCCAGCGGCGGACGATCGACAGGCATCGCTTGGCGCAGCCGAGGCACCCCGCCGGGAGGGTCAGACGGCCCGTGTTCAGGGTCCGCAGCGCGAGCTTGAGACCGAGCCCCTCGCCCCAGAGCACGTTCTCGGCGGGGACCTTGACATCGGTGAACCGGAGGAGGCCGTTCTGGATGGCCCGCAGCCCCATGAAGTCGCAGCGGTGAATGTTCTCGACGCCCGGGGTGTCGGTCTCGACGATGAACGCGGTGATCTGCGAGCGCTCCTTGCCGTTGACCATCTTCGGCGCCGTCTTGGCCATCACCACCAGAAGCTGGGCGATCGGGCCGTTGGTCGTCCAGACCTTCTCGCCGTTCAAGATGTAATGACTGCCGTCATCGCTCAGCCGCGCGGTCGTCTTCATCCGCGCCGGATCGGAGCCGACGTCCGCCTCGGTGAGGGCGAACGCGGAGATGTCGCCGTTGCTGATGCGCGGGAAGTACTTCTGCTTCTGCGCCTCGGTGCCGAACATCTTCAGGGGCTGCGGCACCCCGATGGACTGGTGCGCCGAGACCAGCACGGTGGTCGAGCCGCAGTAGGACGACATCGCCACGATGACGCGGTTGTAGTTGACCTGCGAGAAGCCGAGCCCACCGTATTCCCGGGGCACCTTCATGCGAAAGACGCCCAGTTCCCTCAGCTTGTCGATCACGTGGGCCGGGATGGTGCGGCTCTCGTCGACCTCCTCGGGGTCGAGATGCTCGGCGAGGAGCGCCGAGACCTTCCGCACCATCTCGTCGCCGATCGCGGCCTCCTCGTCGTCCTGCCGCGGGAAGGGCAGCAGCAGGGTGGGGTCGAAGCGGCCCATGAAGATCCCGGCGGCCAGGCTGCCCGCACCGTCGGTCTGCTCGCGGGCCGCCTCGGCGATTTCCATCGCGGCCTGCTGGCCGCGGTTCATGCCGGAGGTGTCGATCGGCGACGGCTCCGTCGCCGGGTCCGGTGCTTTGGTCGGATTCGTGACGGTATTGACGGTCATGGTACGTATGCCCCCTAAGCCTCGCTGTCCTTGTAGAAACAGCCTCCCTCGCTGGCGATTTTCTCGATCAGCGGCGCCGGCCGGAAGCGATCGCCGAAGGCTTCCGCCAGCTCGCTGAGCCGTGCTCTGATCGACGCCACGCCGCGCTCGTCCGCGTACCGGAGCAGCCCTCCCCGAAACGGCGCGAAGCCGGTGCCCATGACCATGGCCATGTCGAGCACCTCGGGGTCGTCGACGACGCCTTCCTCCAGGCACCGCGCCGCCTCGTTGATCATGATGAGGACCGCGCGGTCGATGATCTGGGCATCGGTGAGCTCACCGGCCTTGATGCCGTCGAGCCGGCGGGCCTCCTGGACAAAGCGGGCCGCCTGCGGATTGGGTTTCTTGTGCCCGTTGTCGTAGAGGTAGAACCCGCGGCCGTTCTTCTTTCCCTTCAGCTCGCCGGACTCGACGGCCCGACCGAGCACGCCGGCCACCTGCATCCTGGCCCCGTAGGCGCCCTCGAGCACCTTGGCGACCTTGTGGCCGACATCGAGCCCCACCTCGTCCACCAGGGTCAGCGGCCCCATCGGCATCCCGAAACCCTCGAGAAGCCCGTCGATCCGCTCGACGGCCGTGCCCTCCTCGAACATCCACGCCGACTCGACCAGGTAGGGAAGCAGGACGCGGTTGACCAGGAAGCCCGCGCAGTCCCCGACCACGATCGGCGTCTTGGCGATCCGCCGGACGAGATCGACGGTGGCGAGGATCGTCGCCTGGCTGGTGGTGCCGTGCCCGACCACCTCGACGAGCGGCATCCGGTTGACCGGATTGAAGAAGTGCAGCCCGACGAAGCGTTGGGGGTGGTCGAGAGCGGCGGCGAGGTCGCCCAGCGACAGGGACGACGTGTTCGTGCAGATGATCGTGTCGGGCCGGACGTGCGACTCGATCTCGCGAAGCACCTGCTTCTTGATCTCGAGGTCCTCGACGACGGCCTCGATGACGACGTCGAGGCTCGCGAAGCCCGCGTAGTCGATGGTGGGCGAGATGCGGTGCATGGCGAGGTTCATCTGGCCCTCGGTCATCTTGCGGCGCTTCACCATGGCCCGGAAGATGCCGGCCGCGGCCGCCGTTCCGCCCGTCACCGCATCCCAGTTGATGTCCTTCATCCGAACGGGAAGGCCGGCGCTGCTGAAGGCCCAGGCAATCCCCCCGCCCATGACCCCCGCGCCGACCACTCCGACCGAGCGGATCGGCTTGCGCTTCGGGTCGGCCTCGCCCGTCCACGCCTTCTTGAGTCGCTGGCCGGCCCCGAACAGCCGGACCAGGTTGCGGCTGATGGAGGTGCACGCCAGCCGGCTGAAGCCATCGGCCTCGACGGCCAACCCTGAAGCCAGCGTGCGCCGGCGGTAGGTCCTGCGCACGACCCGCAGCGCCTCGAGCGGCGCCGGGTAGTGGCCTCGGGTGCGGCCGAGCACCTGCCGCGCCGCCTGCCGGTAGATGATCCAGCGAGTGAACGGGTTGGCGGCCAGGCCGCCCAGGAGCGCCGGCTGGGACCGGCGGCGCCTCTTGAGCACCCGCCCGCGGCCGGCCCGGGTCAGGATGGACTCGATGAAGCGGCGCCCTTGATCCTCGGCGAAGGCGGCGGCCACGATGCCATCGGCGAGACCCATCCGGTATGCCTTGCGGCCGGCGACGGGCCGACCGGTCAGGATCATGGTCAGGGCCGGCGCCAGGCCGATCAGCCGGGGCAGCCGCTGGGTGCCGCCCCACCCCGGGAGAATGCCCAGGCTCACCTCGGGCAGGCCCAGCTTGGTCTTGTCGTCCTCGGTGACGAGCCGGTAGTCGCACGCCAGCGCCAGCTCCAGGCCGCCGCCGAGACAGGCACCGTGGATGACCGCGACCGTCGGCACCCCCATGGCGGCCAGCTTGCCGAACACGGCCTGGCCGGCGGCTGACTTCGCCTTCGCGTCGTCGGCATCGCGGATCCGGGAAAGCTCGTTGATGTCGGCGCCGACGATGAAGCCGCTCTCCTTGGGGCTTCGAATCACGAGGGCCTTCGCCGAGGTGTCGGCGGCCACTCGATCGAGGCATTCATCGAGCTCGCTCAGCACCGAGGTGGTGATCTTGTTGACCGACTCGCCGGGCAGGTCGAAGGTGAGCCAGACGATGCCGCTGGCGTCCGAGTGGAGGGACCATGCGTTGCTCATCAGGCAGCCTCCAGCGCGATCGCGGCGCCCTGGCCTCCCCCGATGCAGAGGGTGGCCAGCCCGCGGCGCTGGTTGCGCCGCCGCAGCTCGTGGAGCAGCGTCAGGACGAGCCGCGCGCCGGTGGCGCCGACCGCATGACCGAGGGCGATCGCGCCTCCGTTGACGTTGAGCCGCTCCGGGTCGAGCTCGCCGACCGCCTTGTCCCGGCCGAGGTGCTCGCGGGCGAACGACTTGGAGCCGAAGGCCCGCTCGTTGGCGAGGACCTGCGCGGCGAAGGCCTCGTTGAGCTCGACCAGATCGAAGTCCTTGAGCTTCAGGCCCGACCGATCGAGCAGCCGGGCCGTGGCGTACACCGGCCCGAGGCCCATGCGCGACCCGTCGAGGGCGGCGTACGCCCATCCGGTGAGATAGCCCAGCGGTTCGCACCCGAGACGGTGGGCGGTCCTCTCGCTCGCCAGGAGCAGGGCCACCGCGCCGTCGGACACCGGGCAGGCGTTGCCCGCGGTGATGCTGCCCGCCTGCCGGTCGAAGTAGGGTCGCAGCTTCTCGAGGGCTTCGCGGGACTGCTCCGGGCGGGGCCCGTCGTCCTCAAGCTGCACGTGCGTGTAGTCGGGCGGCGTGACCACGCCCACGATCTCGGGCGCCAGCCGTCCCTGCCGGGCCGCGTCCACGGCCTTCTGGTGGCTCGCGAGCGCGAAGGCGTCCTGCTCCTGGCGCGAGATGCCGAATTCGCGGGCGAGCAGCTCGGCCGTCTGGCCCATGTTCAGTCCGCACACCGGATCGGTCAGACCCAGCTGCAAGGCGATCACCGGCTTGAGCTGCGACGGGCGGAAGGCCGCCATCGCCTTGAGCCGGCCACCGATCGTCTTGGCCCTTGCCAGCCGAACGAAGAGTCGCGTCAGCCGCGCGCCGAAGAGAAGCGGGATCTGGCTCATGGACTCGGTGCCGCCGGCCATCACGAGCTCGGCTTGGCCGGTCTGGATCTGGAGCGCCGCGGCGGTCAGGGACTGCATGCCCGAAGCGCAGTTGCGCTGGACGGTGTGAGCGATGAGCTCGGTCGGCAGACCCGCCTTGAGCCCGATCACGCGGGCCACGTTGGCGGCGTGGGCGGGCTGGGCGACGTTGCCGAAGATCAGCTCGTCAACCCGCTTTGGTTCGATCCGGGCCCGGGCGACCAGCTCGCGAACGACGATGGCCCCCAGATCGTCCGCCCCGAGGTCCTTGAGCACCCCCCCCACCTTGCAAAAAGGCGTGCGGAGACCATCAAGGATGGCAAGTCTGTGGCTCACTGCGTTCCCACCCCCGTTGGTACGTCACCCGGGTTGGAATCGTTCGGCCGAATAGTCGCAAGCTATTAGCGCATAGTAGCTTGTAGGGGCCTGGAACCGGCCCGCAGGACACCCAGGCTAGGCAGCCCCAACCACCGCGTCAGACCCGTCGGGCGACGAGGTCCTTTCGAGCGCCGATCGGCTTCTCGGACCCCGGCCGCGGCGGGTGAGGACGGCGGCCTCGGCTGGCGGGCGGGTCTGTGAGGGACTCCCCCAGCCGCCGGGCCTTTTAATCGCGGGGTGCCGTGCGCGGGCTTCGGCTCAAGATATCCATGAGGACGGCGGCGATCATCAGCACGCAGATCCCCACGGCGTAGACGTACATCCCCGGCAGGGGCTTGGCCGCGAGGGGGCCGATCACCCGGCTGGCCAGGACGATGGCCGCCACCGCGATCACGTCGAGCATCGACCACCGGCCGAGCAGCCGCAGCACGCGGAGCAGGATGCGCCGCCAGTCGGCGGGGAAGGGAATGAACCACAAAAAGAAGAGCGCGAAGATCTTGAGCAGCGGATACACGACCGAGCACGCCGCCAGGATCAGCGCCGCCGTCTCCTTCCCGCGGCGATAGAGGTTCTCGATGTTGGAGATGATCGAGTACTTGTGCAGCCAAAAGATGAGCGCCCGGATCTCCATCGCCGGCAGCAAGAGTCCCAGGACCACGAGGACGAGGCTGGCGCTCAGGAGCAGCGGAACATCCAGCCGCCAGGGGTGCCGCGCCGCCAGCGATTGAAGGTGGGGTCGGACCATGGCAGGCGTCCATGGAGAACCGGTGGTGGCGGTGGGGTCCTCGCTGAACCAATCGGTCAGATCACCGCCGCGATCGATATCTTCCTCCGATGGGCCCCTTCGGCGAGGGCGGCCGACCTAGATGCTCTAGAGCTGTTTCGAGCGCTCCGTAGCGGCCTCCGGCCAAACCCTCGCTCTGGTACGGCCGCGCCG
>Ga0209980_10001627_pt1 | contig 12280 bp, 9 predicted proteins | sample CR02metaG_FD_183611 | JGI IMG/M metagenome (GOLD analysis project Ga0209980, IMG submission 183611) | Deep subsurface microbial communities from Mariana Trench to uncover new lineages of life (NeLLi) - CR02 metaG (SPAdes) (version 2) | ecosystem: Environmental > Aquatic > Marine > Ocean trench >... | reverse complement strand
CGATCATGCTCACCGACGAATCCACCCTCGACGCGGAGACCAATATGAACAAATCGTGTATCTCCAATCACAATTTCTTGTAGTCGCAATAGCTCATCAAAATCGGTTGGATTACGACCTGCTTCACCAATAGCACGCCCCCACCGCTGAATTCGGTCCTGTGGCGGATTTTCACCCTCGATCGCATAGCTGGATTTTGAATCTTTCATTAAGAGAAATGCTGCGGTACGCGCCAATATGGCTTTTGGTACTGCCGCGATGGCGGCCTGTGCCCGCGTTGTTAGATCCATTGCAGCAAACTCGTTAAGAGTGTCCGTCCGAAAAACCATTGGGCAGAAATCGGGAGTTCCCGGAAGATTATTTTTGACTCGGTGCCGCGTTACGTTTACGCCATCAATTGCGTATTGCTGATGGGGATCAACAACTGGCACATAACTTCCGCGGGTAGCATGTTCGAGGTCGAGAGTGAGGCTGGTCAGCCACTCGTAAAGAAACCAGATTCGGCGGGTATAGCTCCCGGTAGGTTTCGACCGGACTATCGCCTCGATCGAGCCAGGTCCGGCGGCTATGAACAATCGTTTTAGAATGACGAGATCCAAGCCTTCGTTCTTCAAAGCGAATGTCAGATGCCCCTCAAGCGTTGGTTGCGGGGCATGCCTTGGCGTGAGTATTCGCCATCCGCCATTTTCTTTGATTCGGTGATGACGGCCCGTCGCCGACATCATTCGAGGCAACGGGGCCCTTAGATCGAAGGCATCAATCAGGGCACTGTAACCTGCTGGGGTGGCCGTCTCCGGGAGGCGCCTGCCATGAAAAACGGTAACGGGCCCTGAAAAATGATGTTCTGTTGGTTGATTCATGAATTTTAGTTATCAATAGCGAATTTCACATCGATTGATACCCTATGCGTGAAAAACGATTATTACTTGTGAAAAATAATAATTCAAGACCTGTTTCATGAATTTTGAATACCATCAAATCGGTACCGGATATCCCCGACCCTCAGGATTGGCCTGTAAGTCCCTGATATTCGCTCACAGAAATCAGCATGTGACTTACAGTATTTCCAGCCTGACCATGGCGAATATCAATTCGACAACGATCTCAGCTTGTCCTGTATCGCCACCCTATCGCCCAGAGCCAGCATGATGATCAGGTCGCCAGCTCGGGCCCAGTCGAGTGCGGCATCGAGTGACTCGGTCTCTTCAATGAAGTGCCGGATCTGCTCTTCGCGGGCACCGCATTTGATCAGTTCTTCCCTGATGAGACCGTAGACCTCGCCCGGAGACCGGCCGCGCGCGTAAGCCTCGAGTTCCGACACGATCACTGCATCGAGACCAATTGTCCAGGCGCTCTGCGCCAGTTCGCGTATGGACGCATCCGTTCGATCCCCCGCCTGAGCGAAAGCGAGCAGCCTGCGCTTCGCGGGCAGCGCGCGCGCCATGTTGAACAGTGCCTGCATTGCGGCCGGGTTATGCGCGAAATCCACCAGAACCTTGAAATCCGAAATCGCATAAACGTTGGAACGGCCGGGGTTGTCGTCCTGAGACATCGAAGTCAGCCCCCGGCGGATATCCGATACAGGAATACCGAGACAGTGTGTTAATGCGGCCGCGGCCAGCGCATTGGCAGTATTGTGACTCGCGGCTCCGCCGAGAGTGATGGGTATTTCTTCGCTCTTGCAGATGACTACGCTCGATGCACCATCAACCCGCAACAAGCTGTCGCCGTCCAGCACGAAGGCCAGACCACCGTTAGCCACATGTTTTTCAACCGTGGGATTGTCCGTGTCCAGTGTGAACCAAACGATTTCTCCCGAAAATTCCGCCGACTTCCTGACGAGCAAGTCGTCGTCCGCGTTCAGGACTAGGAAACCGGAAGTTTCGACGGCACGACTGACGATCCACTTGACGTTCAGCAATTCATTCAGGTTTTGCGAACCAAAATCGCCGAGATGATCTTCGGCAATATTGGTAATAAGGGCGACGTCGGCTCGCGTGACAGCCAGGCCGCGGCGCAACAGGCCGCCTCTCGCAGTTTCCAGAATGGCCAGTTCAACTTCCTGTTGCCGCAAGATATTTCTGGCGCCGCCCGGTCCTGACCAGTCGTCGCGATCGATGATCCGATCATTCACGGCGATCCAGTCAGTCGAACTCAGCCCGACATTTTTCCCCGACATGCGGGCGATGTGCGCGGCAAGGCGTACGGTCGTGGTTTTGCCGTTGGTACCGGTAATTATGCCGGCCGGTATATCGTGCACAGCGCCCCAGTCGATTTCGTCGGGTTCCGGTAATCCGCGTACAGGCCAGGTCAGTGAGCCCATCCCAAGACCGATCGATGCCTCGTCATCATCCCAGAGCAAGGTCTTGCCGCGCTTCTCGGCGGCTGTTGCAAGCTTCAGCAGCTCAGGATTTGCTTCTTCGCTGATCTCTGCGCGTATGCGCTCGACGGTTGCATCGAAATCGGCGGCATCCGCAGCGTTGAACTCGCTGTCGCAACACACCCATGCCCATTCGTTGATTGCGGAGGCGGCATACAGCGCGTCGATTGGGGCCGAGAAAGCCAGACTTACGCCTCCGGACAGACGCCAGCTGCAAGTTGATTCGTCTGCCCAACCGACAGCTTCGAGCATACGGCGGATATTGGTCTCCCAGAACGGGATGAGCGCTCCGGCCTCCTCTTCGCTGCAGCGAACATCGAGGATCGTGCCCGGCTTGTTCCACAACAAGCTCGGCCCGGTCAGCCTGCGCGCGTCAATGTACTCCATCGGCGTCGATCGGCGGGACTTGCGGGCTAGTCGCCGGCTTCCCTGGCAATACGAACGCCGCGTTCATCACTGATGAGTTCGAGGTCGTCGTGAAAATTGAAATCCTCGCTTTCGGGCAGTCCGATGCTCACCGACGATCTCTTGGGCCCATCCTCGACCCTGGCGCCGGAATTGAAATAGATGATCTGTTTCCAGGTTCGCTTGACGGCATCGGTAAGCACCAGGACCAGGTCGCCGGGCCTCGCCGTCTCCAGCGCCCGGGTCGTCGCCTCCTGCTCGTCGGGGATGACTTCGATCCGGTCCGCGGCAACGCCTTCCTCAAGCAGTTTGTTCTTGAGCATGACGGCGACTTCTTCGTCGCCACGTCCGCGACGGTTGTCGTCGCAGCGGCAAATGAAGTGATCAAAATGCCCGGCAGCGATTTCAGCTATCCCTCTGATGTCTTCGTCGCGCCGGTCACCGGGGGCGGACAGCACCACGATGCGTCTTCCTTCAGGCTCGAAACGGTCAACCAGATGGCACATTGCCCGCACGGCCGCGGGATTGTGCGCGTAATCGAGAATGACCTTGAACGGGTGTTCGTCGTAGATATTCATACGTCCCGGCGTTTGGAAAAACGTCGCGTCAAAGGTTCGGAGCCCGTGGCGGATATCCTCGAGCCCGATATCCATGTTGTAGGCGAGCGCGGCGGCAAACATCGCATTTTGTACGTTGTGCATTGCCCGGCCTTCGATCGTCGCGGGAATCAGGTGTGTCCAAAGCAGCGGGATCTGACTCTCTTTGTCGTAAATAGTGATCATGTGACCGTTCATGCCCTCTTCGAGCACGAAGGCCTGCCCACCGGCACGAATGTGTTGCTTGACCAGCGGGTGCCCGGGATTCATCGTCACATAGCAGAGTACCGCCGCGTCTGTGTAGTCCGCCATCTGCAGGCAATGCACGTCGTCGGCATTGAGGATGGCCGCGTCCCTGGCAATTTCAACAGGGACCCGCTTCACTTCGGCCAGCTGCTCGAGCGTGTCTATGCCCTGCAAGCCCAGATGGTCGGCAGCAACATTGAGGCAGGCAGCAACGTTACACTCCTGGAATCCCAGCCCGCCGCGCAACATGCCGCCACGCGCCGTTTCCATGACGGCTGCGTCGATAGACGGATCCCGCAGAATTATCCTTGCCGATACCGGGCCCGTCATGTCACCCGGAACGCTGAGCTGCCCGTCGATGTAGACACCGTCTGTCGAAGTCAGGCCGACCGTGAAGCCACGCATCTTCAGGATGTGCGCAAGCATGCGTGCCGTTGTCGTCTTGCCGTTCGTGCCGGTCACTGCAGCAATCGGCACACGACTGGGGGAGTCGGGTGGAAAGAGCATGTCCAGCACAGGGCCGGCCACATCTCGCGGAGTGCCTTCACTGGGCGCAACATGCATGCGGAAACCGGGCCCGGCGTTGACTTCACAGATTCCGCCGCCCGTTTCACGGTATGACTCGGTGATGTCTTTGGTCAGGAAATCGACGCCACCGATATCCAGGCCGATTGCCTTGATGCTGCGAATGGCCATGTCGCGATTGTCGGGATGAATAGTGTCCGTTACGTCGATTGCCGTGCCACCGGTCGAAAGGTTTGCGGTCGATCGCAGGTAGACAGTCTCCCCGTCCTCTGGAACCGTGTTGCGGTCGTAGCCCAGCTTAGCCAGCAGGCGCTCCGCCTGGTGATCCAATTCCAGCCGCGTCAGTACTTTTTCGTGACCGACACCGCGCCGCGGATCTGCGTTAACGATTTCCACGAGTTGCTCGATGGTTTGCCTGCCATCGCCGACGACATGACCCGGGACGCGCTTTGCTGCGGCCACGAGCTCACCATTGATGACGAGCAGCCTGTGATCGTGGCCCTCGAGATAACTCTCCACGATGATATTGCGGCCGTGCTCTCTTGCCTTATCGAACGCGGCTTCAACTTCATCGTTCGTTTTCAGATTGATGGAAACGCCGCGCCCATGATTACCGGAGAGTGGTTTCAGGACGACGGGAAAGCCGATTCGCGCCGCCGCGCGTTTCGCGTCACTCGAGCTCCGCACCAATCGCTGCTTCGGCACCGGTAATCCAAGATCGCGAAGAATACTGTTGGTTTCTTCTTTGTCCGACGCGAGTTCGACTGCGATATTGCTGGTGTTGCCGGTCGTTGTCGCCTGGATGCGGTGTTGGTACTTGCCGTGACCGAACTGCACCAGGCTTTGCCGGTTCAGGCGAATCCATGGTATGCCGCGCTCTTCTGCCGCACGTACCAGCGATGCGGTACTCGGGCCAAACGCACGACGCTGCGCATAGCGAATGAATCTGTCCCGTTCTTCGGCGAATTCCCAATCGTCGCCGGGTGCATCGTCTGGTTTCACTTCGGCCGGCAGGAGGCTGTGGATCAACGCCAGAGACAACTGGCTTGCTTCGCGACCAACTGCGTCGTCGAGGTACTGGAAGACCATGTTGTAGTGACCGGATTTGCCATCGATCGAACGTGTCCGCCCGAAGGTCACGTGGTAACCAGCAATATTCTGCAGTTCGATCGCGACGTGTTCCATGACATGCCCGAGCCATGTGCCCTCGTCCTCCTTCAGCCGGCGGACGAACCCGCCGGGCTCGTTGTAGGAGCAGCCGTGTTCCTGCAGTCCCGGTAGATATTCGAGTAGCGGCTCAACGAAGTCCTTGCCCAGTCGGCCCGTCGGCCAGTCCTCGAGATCGCCCAAATCGAGAACGTGCCGGATTACCGGGAAGTGCGCGTAAATATTCGGTCCAACATAGACGTTGGTACTGACGATTTTCATGGGCCGGGTTCCATCATTATTCTTTTGGCTCCGCGAATGCTTTCCGCGAAGCAATCTCGAAGCGCCCGCCGGCGATCAGTATATGCAGCTTCACGTCGATCAGGCTGACAGGCTCGCCCCGTTGCGCCCGGTCCATTGAAGAATAGCTGAGATTCGTCGGATCGATGATCGTGATGCCACCGCTGCCGACGACTTCAAGACTGTCTCCGGGCTTGATGAAGGCTGCTGTGTCCTCATCCAGACCAATGCCGACCGCAAACGGGTTGTAGGCCAGCGCGGTCAGCAGGCGACCGAGCCTGTCTCTCTCGCGAAAATGCTGGTCGATGATGAAATTGTTGGTAAGACCCAGGCCGGGAGCCATCGTTACCATGTCCGGGCTGGGTGTGCTGCCTTCGCCGCCCCCTGCGATCATGTGTTCGGGCATGAATGCCGCACCCGCCGACGTCCCTGCGACGTGCATGCCAGCCGCATTTCGGCGCCGAATCATTTGTGCAACAGGTGTTCCACCCAGCGTTGTCGAAAGCCGCAGTTGGTTTCCGCCCGTCATAAAAACGCCCTGGGCACCCTCGATGTAATCGAGAAACTTCTGCGAGTGGCAGTCTTCACGTGTCAGCATCTGCAAGACACGCGCATGTTCGATGCCGAGTTTGCGAAACAGTTTCTCGTAATTCCGGCCCGTATCTTCGAGTTCGGACGCAGTCGGAATGATCGCGATGCGGGCCGACCTGCCACCGCAGACTTCGACAAAGCGGTCGAGGATTTCAGGGTTGTGCAATTTTTCCTCGGCGCCACCGATCGGGATGATGAAACCGCGCTCAGCCCCGTCTGCATGATTCGACGGGCCCATTATTGTCTCTCCCCGTTCTGCTCTTCGAACTGACCAAAGACTTGCTGATGGCGATCTTTCACGTGCCAGATTCCGGCGATCATGACATCGTGAATATCGTGATCCTCATCGAGCACGATGACATCGGCGGCATACCCCGCCCTGATTCGGCCTCTGTCGTGCAGGCGCAGAATATTTGCAACGTTCGAAGTAAACGCAGGCAATACCTGCTCAAGCGGCGCATCTCCCGCCAGCAGATTCTTAAGCGTCAGCGGCAGACTTGCAGCCCGGCCGATGTCCATCTCCTGGAGTTCGCCCTGCTCATTGAATACTGGCAGGCAACCGCCGCCATCGGAGCTGATCGTGATTTTGTCGGCCGGCGCGCCGGACTGCAGATACTTCAGTAAAGCGTCTTCCGCCGCCCAGGCGTCTTCGCCTTCTGCAACAGGGAACGCCGTAATATCGACCGTGCTGCCATTACGGGCGAGATCAAGTGCCTCGTCGAACAGTGCCTTACGCCGATTGATGTGTGTCGGATTAAAGACGCGTGCCGGCAACTCGCTCAAGGCAAGCGCCTGGCGAACCAGGTCGAGGCCACGCTCACCGTCACCGAGGTGCAGGTGAACGATCCCCGCTTTGCCCGAGATCATTCCTGCAACATGGGCGTCGCTCGCAATCCGCAACAGCTCATCACGTGTGGGCTGAGACGAACGATGGTCGCTCAAGGCCAGCTCGCCGATGCCGATCACCGGGTCCAGATACACAATATCGTCCCGAACGCTGCCGGTCAGCGTGACCGGCGGTACATGATAGCCACCGGTATGGCACCAGGCACCGAGGCCCTCTTCCCTGAGTGCCCTGGTCTGCGCCAGCAACGCCCGGGTATCCCTGGTAGTGTCATCTGTCCCCAGTACGCCCACAACGCTGGTCACGCCTGCGCTCGTAAAACCGCTCAACGGCACTGGAGGCACGCGGCTGCTGAAGCCCGATTCGCCACCACCACCGGTGACATGGGCGTGGCCGTCGATAAACCCGGGAATCAGCCGCCGCCCGCCGAGATCGGTGACCCGCGCATTCGGGGCGGCAATCGTCTCCTTACCCTGACCGACAGAAAGGATTTGCCCGCCACCAACAAGCAAGTGGCATATGCCAAGGTCCTCCGGCGCAAACACGCGGGCATTTGTAAGCACTTCAAGCAAGGAATCGTCCAGGCGCAAAAGGGGCGATATATTACACTAGCGAAGCAGCCCCTGTGTCATTAGCTAAGGAGTAAATCTGGATGCCCGGCAAATCCCTACTCGGCGAGAAAGCGGAATATCGAAGCAGTTATTCGCCGGATCTCCTCCAGCCGATTCCACGCGAGGAAAACCGGCGGATTCTCGGCCTCGCCGCCGAGTTGCCTTTTCACGGGGAAGATATCTGGAACGCCTACGAATTGACCTGGCTAAACATGAGGGGCAAGCCTCAGGTGGCGACTGCGGAACTCCGTTTCCCTGCGGATTCCCCGAACATCATCGAGTCGAAGTCGATGAAGTTGTACCTGGACTCGCTTTCCATGACGCAATACCAGGGACCAGACACTGTCACAAAAGCAATTCTTGCAGATCTATCCAGAGCCGCCGGGGCCCCGGTCACGGTGCAGCTTCATCCACTTATCGCCTCCGGGTCCATCAGGGAATTCCCCGGCAACTGTATTGACAATCTGGACGTCGATTGTGGCAGCGAGAATGTCGACCCCGACATGCTCAGTTACGCGAGTGACGCCACCGTGTCCGAGGCGCTGACTTCGAATTTGCTCCGCAGTTTGTGCCCGGTCACCGGCCAGCCGGATTCGGGCGGCATTTTGATTCGCTACCATGGACGACAGATCGATCCGGGCTCTCTGCTTCGTTACATCGTTTCTTATCGCAAGCACCAGGACTTCCACGAGAGCTGTGTCGAGCGCATCTTTCTCGACATCAAAAAGCAGTGTGACCCGGAGCGGCTAAGCGTATATGCACGCTATAATCGCCGCGGCGGATTGGATATCAATCCGTTTCGCAGTGATTTCGAACCGACGGCCGAGAACCTGAGACTCTGGCGGCAATAACTGGTATCCCCCGTCCTGACGGGCGATGTGATTCCGGGGTCTGTCCCAGGGGTCTGTCCCGGGGTCTGTCCCGGGGTCTGTCCCGGGGTCTGTCCCAGGGGTCTGTCCCGGGGTCTGGCCCCATTTATTCGATGTCTTCCGGATCGAGTTTGTGGCCCCAATCGCGTTTGGCCGACAGATAGTCGCGGTTTGCGTCGCCCACCCCGATAACGTGCTTGACCGGCGTGATATTCCTCAGCCCATGCTCGTTGAGGTCATCTACTTTCTTGGGATTGTTTGTGAGGAGTCGAAATGGCCGGTCTCCCTGGAAGTACTTCAACAGCGAGGCGGCATCCACGAAATCTCGTGAATCATCCGGCAGCCCGAGGCTTCGATTCGCCTGGTAAGTATTCTCACCCGAGTCCTGCAGCAGATAAGTCGCCGCTTTTGCCCACAACCCTATGCCCCTGCCTTCGTGCCCCGACATGTAAATGATCATGCCGCCTGCCGTATCGGCGGCGATGCGCTCCAGCGCCGAGACAAACTGCGGTCCGCATTCGCAACGCATCGAACCGAACACATCACCCGTCAGGCAGCTGGAGTGAACACGAATAAGCGGATTCTCCCAGTTCGCGGGCTCACCCATGATCAATACGCTGTTTACGGCCATTGACGACGCAAGGAGGGCAAATGACCGCTGACCACCACGTTCGCGCAGTTCATCGGCGAGTTCCTGAGCCTGACTCAATTCAGTGTGCCGCACGCTTGCATACCACTGAACATCGTAACGCTTACCGTCCCGCTCAAGCGGCAGCGGAATCGGGCCGAGTATGCTGATCGCCCCGGCGCCAGGAACCGGCGCCTGATTCGCGTCGGTCAGCTGGCCCTCGGTGTCGATCCGGATGAGCTTGCCCTGCTCGATCAGCCTGGTGCGAACGGTTGGATCGATATAGGTGAACATGCCGAGAGACTACCATCTCTCCCGCGAGCTGAGCATTGCCGCAGGTATTGTCCGCGCTGCCGCAGGCTTCCAATAGATAATGCTTGCTGACCGATGAGTCAGCTATTATACTTACTGACCCAGCAGTCATTAAGATAGGATTTTCCATGCCACAGCCACGTTTTCAGCGGCGCAAGGAGCAGCGGCCGGCAGAAATAACCCAGGCGGCGCTGGAGGCGTTCGCGGAACATGGTTATGCCGCAACCCGCGTTGACGACGTCGCCAAACGAGCCGGCGTCAGCAAGGGCCTGCTCTACCTCTACTTCAAGACCAAGGAAGAGTTGTTCAAGGCTGTCATACGCAGTGTGGTGGTGCCACGAATTGACGCCCTGAAAACCGACATCGCCGATACGGAACTGTCGGCAGAAGAGTTTCTGCGGGGGCCCTTCCTCGAATTCATCAAGAAATTACCGGACTCGCCGGCGCGCATCGTCGTACGTCTCATGATTGCTGAGGGGCCAAAGCATCCAGACCTCACAGCGTATTACTGTGACAAGGTCATTTCCGGTGGCTTGGCCGCGCTACGGCAACTGATCAGCCGCGGCGTCAGGCAGGGGGAATTCCGCCAATCGAGTCTCGATGAGTTTCCGCAATTATTGGTTGCTCCTGCTCTGCTATCAATAGTCTGGAGGACGCTGTTTCAGAAGCACTATCCCCTTGACACAGACAAACTTCTTGAGACCCACATCGAACTTATTCTTCGTGCAATCAAGGTGGAGCAAGGCGACGCACGCGGAGGTGCGATGTGAAAACTTTACGGTCCCTGATTCCATTGTCGATATGTGCCGCAACTGCCGTCGCCATTGCCGGCTGCGATTCGTCCGGTGACGATACGAGAGTTGTTGGCCAGCTCGAGTCCGACCGGATTGAAATCACCGCCGAAGTTTTCGAGCCGATTGTGGAGATCTTCGTAAAGGAAGGACAGCGCGTTACGGCCGGAGACCTTCTTTTGCAGCAGGACAACCGGCGAATATTATCCAGGATCAGGGAAACCAAGGCAGCGCTCGCACAAAGCAAGGCAAGGCTGGATGAACTCGTTCGAGGGCCGCGAAAGGAACAAATCGCCGCCGGCCGTGCAAATGTGCAGGGCGCAACCCACGAGCTCGAATTCCGCAAGACCGAGTACGCGCGTGCGCAAATGGTTTTCCAACGGGACCTCGCATCGCCGGAAACGCTGGACCGCGCCAAGGCAGAACTGGACAGGGCAGAAGCCAATCTCCAGGTACAACAAGCACGGTTGCAGGAAATGCTGAGCGGCACGACGATCGAGGAGTTGGCACAGGCTCAACAGGCAGTGCAGCAGATCGAGGCCAGACTATCGATACTGCAGATAGATCTCGAGCGTCACGCTCCGCTTGCGCCGGTTGACGGGATTGTCGACAGCAGGCTGTATGAGCCTGGAGAGCGTCCGGCGATTGGCAAACCGATGCTGATCCTGCTGTCGGGCGAACAACCTTACGCGCGGGTCTACGTGCCGGAGTTATTGCGGGTTCGTCTTTCGCCAGGAACAGATGCGCGCGTGTATGTTGACGGATTAGCAGAACCTCTGGATGGAACAGTCAGGTGGGTATCCAGTGAAGCTGCGTTCACACCCTACTTTTCCCTGACCGAAAGAGACCGTGGGCGGCTCAGTTACATCGCAAAGATCGACATACTTAATGTTGATCGACGATTGCCTGACGGCGTGCCCGTAGAGGTCGAATTGATACTTGACGCAGCTGAATGAACGTCGTGAACACCGATCTCGTCATCAAGGCACGGGGCCTCAGCAAGAATTTTGGAAATCTCGCAGCCGTCAGTGATCTCGATCTCGATGTACCACGCGCCATGATCTACGGCTTTCTGGGCCCGAACGGCTCCGGAAAATCAACAACGATTCGCATGCTATGCGGTCTGTTGACGCCCTCGAGTGGCAGCGCAGTTGTACTCGGCACTGAAGTGCCCGGTGACGCCGAAGCACTCAAACCTCGCATCGGTTATATGACGCAGAAGTTCTCTTTGTATGGTGATTTGACCTGCATTGAGAATCTTCGCTTCATAGCCGACATCTATAGCTACCCGCGCGAGAAAAAAGCGGCGCGAATAAATGAGCTCATCCACAAGTACGACTTGACTGCGCAAGTGCATCAATTCACCGGTACATTGAGTGGCGGTGAAAAACAAAGACTCGCCCTCGCCTGCGCAGTACTTCACAAGCCCGAGCTGTTGTTTCTTGACGAGCCGACAAGCGCCGTCGATCCAAAGTCCCGACGCGATTTCTGGGCGAGTCTGTTTGAACTGGTGGAGATGGGAACGACTATTCTCGTATCGACGCATTACATGGATGAAGCAGAACGCTGCCATCGCCTGGCCATTCTGGACCACGGCACAAAGGTTGCGGACGGTACGCCGACGGATCTGCAGGCCAGCACAGGCATGACTATTATCGAGGTGCTGGCGGACAATCCGGCCAGGGCCCAGGCCCTTATCAAGCGGCTCCCGGTCGTAACGAGCGTTACGCAACTTGGCTTAAAGCTCAGGGTATTGATTCCAAACACTACTCCCGAACCGCTGTCGCTCGTTACAACGATGCTGTCCGAGCACGATATTCATGCAAACACCGAAGAAGTTCCTGCATCACTCGAAGACGTCTTCGTGGCCGTGACTCAGAAAAAACGAGCGCCGGAGACTTCAGAATGAATTCGCTGGGCCGCCTGTTCGCCGTTATGGGCAAGGAATTACGCCAACTTCGCCGCGACAGGCTTACGTTTGCGATGATTGTCGGCATACCGATCATGCAAATTCTCCTGTTCGGCTATGCCATCAA
>Ga0209980_10001626_pt1 | contig 12289 bp, 9 predicted proteins | sample CR02metaG_FD_183611 | JGI IMG/M metagenome (GOLD analysis project Ga0209980, IMG submission 183611) | Deep subsurface microbial communities from Mariana Trench to uncover new lineages of life (NeLLi) - CR02 metaG (SPAdes) (version 2) | ecosystem: Environmental > Aquatic > Marine > Ocean trench >... | reverse complement strand
GAGTATAGTTTTTCATTAATCATTCAATAATAGATGTGGAATTTGACGAAGTTACTAGATTAGTTTGAATTCGTCATACTCAAAAAAATAGACAGGAAGGATGGTTTTGATGACGGACTCACATATAATCATAAAACAGGCATTACCAATAATAAAAATTGGACAAGAATTTACTGATTAGCAAATTAGCAGGGGCTATAGAACAATCAAAAGGAGATTTGGGACGAAATCAGTTTCTTTTAAAAAGAATCAAAGAAAACAAAGAGTTCATTAATTCAGATAAATTATATCTTGAAAGAGTTTTAGGACTAAAAATTCCAGAAATTACAGATGAAACACATATTCAACATCCACAAATTCTAAAAAAAGACAAATCAGTCTTTCTAAATCCTAATTTGATAAAATGTGCTATATGTGACCAAGAAATAAAACTAAATGAAAGATCACTTAGGCAACAAAATTTTTGGTATCATGAAACTTGTTACAAAACAATTTCTAAAAACAAGTATGAACATGAAAAAATAAAATTAGAAAAAAATATTATTTTAGAAAATATCAATTCAAAAAATATACTAGATAAAGAGAAACCTAAAATCAAAAAACCAATTGTAGAAGATCACAAACAATCTCCAAAGATAAAACACGATCCAGTGGTAATTTTAATTGCTTGTGGGATTATTGCTTTTGTTTTTATAGCTCCTTTCTATTTTATTTCTGGATTTAGTGTAGGTGCAATGATATTAGGAGGCAGTCTAGTATTGTATCAAATATTAGATGCCAGGCGCTGGTCAAAATCAGATTTTAGGTCACGAAAACACGCTCCAGGTATTTTTTCAACATTTCTCTTAATTCTTCCATTTGTTTTTGGAGGAATACTTGCATTTGAAGGATTTACACTATGGGAATCGGTATATAGATCAATTATCTTGTGGGGGTTCACAATTACATTTTGGAGTGTTATGTTGATGGTTCCATTAGCATTGTATAGTAAAAATAGAGAAGACAATATGGAGCCAGCACAAAAATTTCCACTAATTAGTGTTTTAATTCCTGCATATAATGAAGAGAAAGTAATTGCAAGAACTATTGAAAGCGCATTGGAGATTGATTATCTCAAAAAAGAAATCATTGTAATTGATGATGGAAGTACAGATAATACATTACTAATTGCCAAGACATTTGAAAAAGATGGTGTTAAGATTCTGCACAAAGAAAATAGCGGAAAGGCTACTGCTCTTAATTATGCCATAAATTTTGCAAAGGGGGAAATCGTAGCAATTTTGGATGCAGACACAATTGCAGGAAAAAATTCCTTAAAAGAAATTAACAAAGTTTTTGAAACTTCATCAAATGTTGGTGGAGTTGCTGGAAACGTCAAGGTAAGAAACAAGACAAACTGGCTTACATGGTGTCAGGCACTAGAATATGTATCAGGATTACAAATTGCAAGAAGAGCTTTTGATTTGTTTGGTGCAATCACCATAGTTCCTGGTGCCATGGGAGCATTCAAAACAAATATTCTCAAAGATACTGGTGGGTATGACAAAGATACTATTGTAGAGGATTTTGATGCAACTATCAAAGTTCTAAAATCAGGTAAGATAGTAAGAGGAACTACCAAAGCATTAGCATACACTGAAGCACCAGAAACCATAGGCGAGTTTGTCAAACAAAGAAATCGGTGGTACAGAGGAAATCTTCAAGTTTTGTTCAAACACAAAAATGCAATAACAAATCCACGTTATGGCTTTTTACAAAAAATTGCATTTCCTCACATGATATTATCCATGGTAGTATTACCGATTACTGGCTTTTTTTTGCTAGGCTCAATAATTTTATCAATTATTGAGGGAGACATATTATTTGTTTTAAAATCCATGGGATTTTTCATAATTCTTCAATACTTACTTGTATCTTTAGCAGTTAGGATAGAAAAGGAGGATCCTAAATTGATTCTGTATTCAATCTTCTTTATGTTTGGATTCAAACAAATTCAAGATGCTTTACTAATAAGACAGTTATTAGAACAATTATTGAAAAGGAAAGCAAAATGGACAAAGCTAACAAGGAAGGGATTCAATGAATAAAAGATCAGTAGTGTCTAATTGTAAAATCATTTATTTGTTAACGCTCACAGTATTGTTTGCATTAATTTTTCAAAATCCTATAACATCATTTGCAGAAAATACAGGGACCATTGAATTAGAATTAAGATATGAAAATGGGGATAGAATTAACACTTACCAAACTGTTCTTAAAATTTTCCAAGATAAAATTAATGAGCCATTTAGAATAATTGAATTTCCAGAATCAAATCCATATGTGATAGAATCTTTGCCATTAGATCACAAGTACACAGTCAAAGTTTATGTAAATGATATGTTTGCAGAACAAAGTTTCATAATTTTAGATGAGTCTAAAGAAAAATTAGAAATTCTTATTCCATTGCAAGCAGGAATGCGGTTTATTGTCTTGTATAATGATGGAAGTACACCCATAGAAGGAGCAAAAGTATCTATAAAATCAGATGTGGGTAATGAGTGGGCAAAGGGAAATACTGATTCTGATGGAGAAACCACCAGATTTTGGTTACAATCAAACAATTTAGTAAAAGATGATTACTATATTGTAGAAATTTCATTAGGTGAAGGTATAGTATACTTAGATTACCCTATTACTTTTTCTCCTAACGTTATAGGGGATATCAAAATTATAACACCGTGGACAGATAATATTGAAAATCTCATAGTGGTTCAAGTTTACAAAGATATTTCACAAAAAGTAAAAAAAGAAGATGGAAAGTTTGTCGTGGAACTGTATGATTCAAAAAATAACAAAGTAGCACAATCTAAAGTAAATTACAGAGGGGATGCATCTTTTTCAAACTTCAAAGTGGATAAATATTCAATAATTGTTATAAAAAGTGCTGATGAGCCAGATGTGGAATCAGAAGTATGGGCTACAAAAACCATAGTGATAACTGGAGATGAAAAATTTATCACAATTTTTAAAAAAAGTGTACAGCCTAAAAGTTCCATTATCACTTGTAACTGTGTAGCATTTCGATTAGATGATGTTCAAGATTACTATCTACGTGGACCTCAAGTAGATTTAATGGGATTATTCCAACAAAAGAAGGCAGATCTTACAGTTGGAATAATTGGTAGTGCATTTGGTGATGATCCTAGTCTAGTTAGTTTTCTTCTGAGGGGACTAGCAAATAGTTATCCTACACTTGAAGTTGCTAGCCATAGTTACAGTAATACTCGATTACCAACTTTGGATAAAAATGATCAAAGAATTTTACTGGAAAAAACTAATGAAGTGTTACATCAATCATTAAAAATTATACCAAGTGTACTCATTCCACCACAAAATTTGTTTAATGATGAAACATTAGAAGTTGCATCAGAATTAGGATTTACACATATTTCTGCTCATATTGATGAGAAACATTCTCCACCATATTTTGGTGCTGATTCTGAGATGTATTATTTTCCTGCAAATACACAAACTGCTACACTCAATCCAGACGGGATTACCTGGGATAAACAAGACCGTTCTGTAATTTTAGAAGACATTAAGGGATTTATTGAGAAATATGGTTTTGCAGTGGTAATGATGCACCCTTATGAATTCACAATTATAGAATATGGTGCCTATACAACTGAAACGGATAACCAGATGATAGACGAGGTTGGAAATCTAATTGATGATATAAGAGAATTTGGTATTGAAATTGTTACGATAAGTGAGATTAATGAGAAAATCATACAGCCAGGTCAACAAACTAATGTTACAAAAGATTTTCAAGATACATATGAAGACTCACACTGTTTTGAGTCATTTGCACCATTTGTCAATTTGAGTAATTGTAATTTAAGCGGTCAGGAACTTTTTCAAGTAAATTTAACTTCAGCAGATTTATCTGGAGCTGATTTTTCAGAAGCTAGTCTACAACGAATTGATTTTACAAATGTAATATTAACGGGAGCTGATCTTACAAACATTAATTTTTATCAAGGAATTCTTACTGGTGCTGATCTGACATATGCTAATCTAACAAATTCAAAGATTGAAGAAGTTGCAGTATTAGATACTAATTTTTCAAATGCAATAATGAAAGGAATTAATATTTCAAACCTGAGTGCAGAAGGATCAAATTTTTCAAATGCTGATCTTTCAAAAGCTGTGGTAAAAGGAGCTGGCTTTACAAATACTCAGTTTTCAGGAGCTGATCTTTCTGATTCTGATTTTTCAGGAATTAATCTATCCAATAGCAAATTTGTTGGTGCAAATCTATCAGGTATCCATCTTATAGGTTCTGTTCTTTCGGGCGCTGACCTGACAGGTGCTGACCTGACAGGTGCTGATCTGACACAAACAATACTAAGAGATGCTAATCTTTCAAATGCTATCTTATTACAAATAATTCTAAACGGGACAGACATTTCTAACAGTGATCTTTCTGGTGCAAACTTGTCAGGAGTTGACTTAACTGGAACAAATCTAAAAGGCATAAATTTCTCAAATGCAGATTTATCTGAAACTAATCTTTCAGGGGTAGACCTTACAGGCTCAATTCTTAATGGAGCAGACCTTTCGGGAGCTGATCTTTCAGGGGTTATTCTCAAGAGAGTGAATCTTTCAAGCACCATTCTCAAAGGAATAAATCTTTCAGGGGTAGATCTTTCAGATTCTAATCTTGATGGTGTTGATCTTTCAAATACAATACTAAAAGGAACGAATCTATCTAGAGTTTCCCTAAATGGTGCATCACTTACAGGAACTGATCTATCAGATTCTATTCTAGTAGGTATAGACTTTACAGTTATAGTCTTTGATAATGTAAATTTCTCAAATGCAGATTTGCAAGAAACCAATCTTTCAGGTGTTGACCTTACAGATTCCATACTAACAGGTGTAAATCTTTCAAATGCAAATCTTTCAAATGTAAATCTTTCAGGTGTAAATCTTTCAGGTTCTCTACTAACAGGTGCTAATCTTTCAAATGCTAATCTTTCAAATGCAAATCTTTCAGGTGTTGACCTAACAGGAGCCATCTTTGATAATGTAAATTTCTCAAATGCAGAAATGAGAAGAATTTTACTTTCAGGAGTAGAACTTTCTGGGATCAATTTTTCAGGAGCTGACCTAAAAGGTGCTGATTTTTCATATTCCAATCTTTCAGGTGCAGATTTTTCAGAAGCTAGTCTAGAAAGTGCAGATCTTTTTAAGGCAGAAATTACAAACACTGATTTTTCAGGTGCTGACCTGACCGGTGTTGACATAAATTTTATAGATATAGAAAATGCAAAAACAGACGATAAAACAAAGTTACCTGAAAAAGGATTCTTCTTTTTTAGAGAACTTTATTCGTTTTTCAGAGCCATATTTGGTTTTTAATTTTGTAGATTTGTAAAGATAGTTTTTTCATCTAAGTTACCTTGTATAGAGGACTTTCTTTCCAATTTGCTTCAGAAAGATTGAATCTATGCTCACATTTTAGGCACTGATAAACGGTTGTCAATTCAGGAAACAGTTCTTCACATTTATTACACAAGTAATGATTTGGTAATATTTTGTAATCAACACCAATTGCTTTGATTTCTTTTTTACAGGATGGACATTTTCCATCAACATACTTACTTTCCTCAGATACATTACCACAATCATAATGTTCAATTAATTTACCTAATTTGAAATTTGAGCTCTTGCAGTTAGGACAGTAAAATATTGGAGAGGTTTTTACTGAATCACATTGATTACATGCAATCTCTTTTTTCTCACCTAATTGAATTATTTTTCCTTCTTGTTCTAACTTTTGTAGATAAGATATGACAAAATCATTAGAAAAACCAAGAATATCTGTAATTTTGTTTAAACTTACCTGATTTGTAGCTTTTAAAATAAAATCAATATGTTCTCTAGCTTTCTCTTCTTCTTTCTGTTCGGCTTCTTTAAGTAATTCAATTTGTTCAGATTCTTTTTTAAAGAAAGACTCTTCTTTTTCAATTATCTCAATAATATTTTTTAGACTTTCAAATCGTATGGGTTTTTCTAGATATTGGTAAATTCCTAAACGAATGAGTTCTTTAATTCCTTCATCCTCTTTTTCAGTAGCGGTTTCTAAAATTACTCTAACATTTGGTTTTGCTACAAGCATTTGTGTCAAAACTGAACGTGCATCCATATCAGGTAACATATAATCAAGCAATACAATGGGTAGTTTATTTTGAGAAACAAGTTCATCAAATGTAGTAATAGCAGCAGACCCAGTACCACAAATATGGATTTGTGTATAACCTAATTTTTCTAAATAACTCTTTAGAAGCATCCCGATAGCAGGGCTATCCTCTACAATCAAAATATCATCTTTTGATACCATTATTGACTTTCCAGTTTAATCTAGAATAAAAATTATTTATAAAATAACCCGTGTTTAGTTTTAGCTATATAATATGAATTATTACAGAATTTTGGCAATATTTGCTATTTTAACTCTAGGGGTTTTTACAGTTAACTTGACATCAGCGCAGATAGACTCTCTTATCGACATTGAATTTTTACAAACAGGTGAACTCAATACCTCCAAAAACCAATTTCATATTAGTAATGAAATATTCATTAGAGAATTTTTTAATGGAAATATTATTCGAGTTTCAGGACAAACAATTGAAGGGTTTCCCTACATAATATATTCAAAAATTTCAGATAATAAAATAGACACGCATGGAATGATTTTCATTAATGGTCAATTTGTTGATTTGATATTTTTGGAAAAAGATAATGAAGAAGAAAGTATTGTTGAAAAGAAAGATGACCTGGCAATTTTAGTTCAATATACTCAAAGAGTTTATTCTGAAAAATTTATACAAATAGATATTAAAATTTTTAATAAAGAGCAAAACAAGCTAAATGATTTTTATCAAAATGATGGTCGTCTTTCAAATATAAATATCGAAGTAATTATAGTTGATGAAGATAGCCAAAATGTTTATTCTTCGAATGGAATTACTAATAACAATGGGCTTTATGAAATGGAATATTTAATTCCTGAAAATTCGAAAAGAGAAACATTAACTGTTACAATAAATGCAGAAAATGAAAATTCAAAATCATCAAAAATTTTACAAATATTTAGTTTAGGTAGAGTACCAAGTGATGGAGCAGCTTCACCATAGTACAAAAGACTAAATGTGTTAAAAAAATTTATTGTTCATTGATTCATGGTCCGTCTCTTGCAATTGGTGCTGCAATTGCATCAATAGCAATAATTGTAGCATTTTTGGGATTTGAAGGAATTTCAAATGAATCAAAACTGGTAATAGAGCCAGCCCCAATCATCCAAGAATCAGGACCTCCAAAGATTACCATGGAGACATTTTTAGCAAATGGTTCTCCAGTACTTGGAGATCCTAATGCGCCAATTACTTTAGTTGAGTTTGGAGATTATCAATGTCATTTCTGCAATGTTTTCTTTCATTCAACGGAAGATGATATCTTGAAAAATTATGTAGAAACAGGAAAAGTTAGAATGATTTTCAAAGATTACAACATTATTGGACCCGACTCTATTAGAGCATCACACGGCGCACATTGCGCAAATGATCAAGGATTATTTTGGGAGTATCATGATATTTTGTATTCAAATTGGACTGGAGAAAATAATGGATGGGCATCTTCTGAAAATCTTGCAAAGTTTGCCCAAGAAATCGGGTTAGATGTGGATGAATGGTCTGAATGTGTCACAAATGGATCGCATTCACAAACAATTCTTGCAAGCAATGAGGATGCAAAAAGTCTTGGGATAACAGGAACACCCGCATTTTTTGTTATTGGTCCGGATGGTAAAACTACACGAATTTTTGGAGCACAGCCTTTTGAGGTATTTGAAAATATTTTTGAAACAGAACTAAAAAAAATAGCGATCAAATAATGAAAAAAGAACAAGAAAAGTGCTAAAATGTCCTTCCTAGCTAGTTAGAATTTACTCAATAGCCTTATTAATGAACCACCGGAGCGAAGCTTATGGCTGCTGGAATAGATGATATTGCAATATACATTCCTAGATTGTATATTGATGCAACTGATTTTGCAAAAGCTAGAGGTTTAGACCCTGTAAAATTACAAAAAGGTCTAGGAGTTTCTCAAATGGCAATTGTTGATACTAACCAAGATCCAGCATGTCTTGCAGCAAATGCATGTTTGAGTATTATGCAAAAAAACAAACTATCTCCAGAAGATATTGGAAGATTATACGTTTCAACTGAATCTGCATTTGATGAATCAAAGGCAATGAACTCTTATGTTATTGGAATGCTAGAACAGGTTTATGGTCAAGGTGCATTTGAGCACTGTGGAGGTATTGAGACCAAATTTGCTTGTGTTAGTGGTTCGTATGCCCTATATGATAATGCAAACTGGATTAGAGCTGGAGAAGCAGATGAAAAGGCGGCACTCGTAGTAGTATCAGATATTGCGAAATATGATATGGGTTCTAGTGGGGAGATGACACAAGGGGCAGGAGCAGTCGTAATGCTTCTCAATGACAATCCAAGATTGATGGAATTTGATCCTAAGGTTACAGCCACATCAATTAAAGACGAATATGACTTTTACAGACCTTTTGGAAAAGAGACGCCAATTGTCCATGGTCAATATTCTAATTTGCTTTACATGATTCAAGTAAGAAAAGCACTTGATTCCTATAAGAAAAAAGTAATCTCAACAGGACTAATCAAGATAAAGCCTGGAGAAACAATCTTAGATCATATGGATTACATCAACATGCATTTGCCATACAGTAACATGGGAAAGAAGGCCTTAGCATATATGGTCAGACATGAATGGCGTCAACTTCCACGATGGAAGAAAATTTTACAAGAAATAGGAATTGAAGAGCCGGTACCAAAAGATCCACGTGGAACAATTGAATCAGTGTTAGGTGATGCAGAATTTATGGCAAAAGACCATGAATTTACTAAACTGTTTTCACAAACTCCTGAATTTCAAGAGATATACGAATCAAAACTTGCAAGTTCACTTATTGCATCGACTATGATTGGAAATTTGTATACTGCATCACTATACTTGGGCTTTAGAAGTAGTTTAGAATTTGAATATCAAAAAGGAATTGATATGGAAGGAAAAAGAATTGGATTTGGATCGTATGGTAGTGGGGCTAGTGCAATGGTATTCAGTGGAGTCATCCAACCAGAATATGTAGAAGTTGTAAAGGACATGAACCTGGAAGTAGAAATCGGCAATAGAAAAAGACTAACATGGAATGAATACGAAAATCTACATGAAAATAGACTATCCATTGATGAATCAATGGTACATACAAAGAAAGAATTTGTCTTAGTAGATGTAAAAACTGAAACCGAATCTAAAGGCGAAAGACGTTACGTCTATAATGAATAATATAACTAAAGAAACCTCTTCTTAATGACTAATAATCACTATGCAGTTGCAAAATGATTTAGTGCATATACTAGAATTCCCAGTCCAAGAAGGGCATAGAAGATGTAAGTGATATTTTGAGGTTTCATAATTAGAGTATCAACAATCAAGTATATCTTCTTTCATATTATGCATTTCTGTAAATGCTCAAGAATATATCTTAAGGAAATTCCTCTTGAATAATGGAAGAAGGTCCAAATCCAGTCAAGGATTATCTCTTTGATTACCTAACAAAATCAGAAGAGAAAATTCAAAAATTAATCTCTGATAAAAAATTCTCAGAAATCATTAATGATGTTATAACAAATTGTTATGATAAAATCACCACATTAGGAGAAAAAGATGAAAATGTAGGGGTTTTAGCAACAGGATTATTGCATTATTTGCTTACTAACGCCCTCATAAACAGCCAAAGAAAAGTAGAGTATTGTGGAATAGAGATAGACATTGTAATTCCAGACATCAAGACACTAGAAAAAGATCCCAAAAAGACACTGTTGATTTGTATTCCAAAATCATCAAACAAGACGATCATTGAAGAAAAAATTTCTCAATTAGAAAAAATCCAACCTAAAAAACAAAACATTTGGGTAGTTTTGTCAGAATATATTCCAATAGAGAAGAAATCCTTTGTATTATCCAAAGAAAATAATACATTCTCTAAAATTATCTTTGAGATTGCACAATTCAGTAATGTTGGAGGTTCAAACAAATTCAAAATCTTACGAGTATAAACAAATTATTTCAATAGTAATTTCAAATCAATATTCTTTTTGAAAATATGATATAAAGAGGGAATACTCATGTCTTTAATGAATGGGATTGAGCCTAAAACTTTGATTCCAGTAAGATTTTGCAAGTCTCGTTTTAATTCTTTAACAGGATAACCATCATCAAAATTATTAATTATTATTCCTTTAATTGGAATTTTATATTTTTCACACATCTTAACTGTCATTATAGTATGATTGACAGTTCCAATTCTACTTCTTGTTACAATAACTGCAGGAATTTTCATCTCTTTAATTAAATTTGTAACGTAATAGTCTTTCAAAATAGGAGTCATAATTCCTCCCATTCCTTCAACAAGAATCATTTTATGAAGTTTTGAAAGTTTTTTGAAACTATCAAGTATTATAGATATTTTTGGTTTTATCTTTAAATTCTTCCATGCAGTATATGGAGATGCAGAAATTGGAAAAAATTGTGGATTCACTAGACTTTCAGGATCACATGCTTGTGCTGCTTTAGATAATATTATAATATCTTCAGATTTGTATCCCTTTTTTTGAGCTGCGCCAGCTGCAAAAGGTTTCATTACACCTACATCAATTCCCATCTTGCGAATTGCAACTGCTAACCCTGCAGTGATGTATGTTTTCCCAACATCAGTATCGGTTCCAGTAATAAAGAGTGATTTCAACAAACTAGGTTCAGGATATTTGGTTGATTAACTCATCGGTTAATTCTTAAGAACTGAAATCATACAAAATCAGTTGAAAAGTTTTGTTTGGCACCCAAACACTCAGATGAAAGAATGGAATTCTTTTGATATAATCACCAAAGGCAAGGGAATGTGGTTGATTGACTCTAAAGGCAAAAAAATGCTTGATGGAGTGGCATCAATGTGGTGTAATGTATGGGGACATTCTAATCCAGAATTAGTAAAAGCTATTACAAATCAGAGCAAAAAACTGCAGCATTCTTCCTTGTTTAATCTTACAAATGAGCCTGCTGAAAGACTTGCAGGAAATCTAGTAAAGATATCACCAGGAATGCACAAGGTCTTTTATTCTGATAACGGTTCATCAGCAATGGAAATTGCTATCAAACTAGCATTACAATACTGGAAAAATATTGGAGAGAAAAAGAAGACAGAGATTGCTACAATAAAAAATGGATATCATGGAGATACATTTGGAGCAATGTCAGTAGGATATGTACCTGAATTTTTTGTTAAATTCAAAAAACAATTGTTTTCAACAATACAATTTCCAGTTCCTAATAAATACAGAATACCCAAAGGATTTAGTTTTTTAGATTATCAGAATCATTGTTTAGAAAACATTGAAAAGAAATTTTCAAAAAATAACAACATTGCAGTTTTCATTATGGAAAGCGGGGCACAAGTAGCAGGTGGTGTCATAATTTTTCCAAAAGGATTTCAGAGAAAGATTAGTAATCTATGCAAAAAATATAATGTGTTATTTGTTTTAGATGAGATTGCAACAGGTTTTGGAAGATTAGGTTCCATGATACAGTATGAAGAACAAAAAAGCATTCCAGACATTGTTGCATATGGAAAAATGTTAACTGGCGGATATCTTACAATGGCTGCAACATTAACAAGCAAGAAAATTTATGATTCATATTTAGGGGAATTTAATGATTGGAGACATCTATTTCATGGTCATACTTACACAGGAAATCCAATTGCAGCAGCTGTTGCAAATGAGAATCTAAAAATGTATAAAAAGAATAATTTGATCAAAAAGATTCAAAAAACATCAAAAATATTTGAGAAATTCTATCAAGAAATTTTAGAAATTGATATTGTAGGAGACGTTAGACACAAAGGAATGTTGATGGGAATTGAATTAGTAATAAACAAAAAGAAAAAGACACCTATTAATCCCAAAAAATCAATCAACAAAATATTTTTTGAAGAGGGTAAAAAGCAAGGAATCTATCTTAGAACTCTGGGAAATATAGTCATGCTTGTTCCACCTTTAGCAATTTCAGAAAAAGAACTTGATTTGCTTCTAAATAGAACAATAAAGACAATTCAGGCTGCACGATCAAAGGTAGTTTGATTGTTAACCCC
>Ga0209980_10001625_pt1 | contig 12295 bp, 11 predicted proteins | sample CR02metaG_FD_183611 | JGI IMG/M metagenome (GOLD analysis project Ga0209980, IMG submission 183611) | Deep subsurface microbial communities from Mariana Trench to uncover new lineages of life (NeLLi) - CR02 metaG (SPAdes) (version 2) | ecosystem: Environmental > Aquatic > Marine > Ocean trench... | reverse complement strand
GAACGATCGCTGCTATTGCAACCGCGACCAGTCGATTAGACAGACGTCGGTTGAATCGAGATCGAAATTGCGAGCCAACAGAGCTTCGATTTCCTGCGCTGCGAAACGCGTCTCTGTCGTCTGGTTGACTTCCACGACACCGCTGAATTCCTGGCTAGACCCTCTTTGAGCTGCGCCGGTCAGTACGAAGTGCGTGTAATACTTGACTCCCATGACGGGCAGTCTAGAGATAACGGTTCTCGAAGGCTGTGACTGAGCCCACAGTTCGGCGCCTCTCCGCGAATGAGAGCACCAAGAGTGTGAACTCGGCTACAAATTAATCTGCTGAAACACCGAGAAGAGCGGACAATGCTAGCGAAGTCCTTGACATATTCTGCTCAAGCTATATATCAGACACCATGAAATCGCTCGGAGTACGACTCATGAAACATTGGCTACCGCTAGTCTTCGGGCTAGCTCTCTTCCAAGGCGTTATGGCACAAGATCTACGCGAGACGCTGTTCGAAGATGCGGATCAGACGCTGGAAGCCGCGCGGAACGCGAATGCCCCTCTTTTATCTCCCCGACTGTTTTCCGACGGCATGGAAGCCTATGCCGCGGCAGAGAGCAATCTGCAGAGAGGCCGTAATCTGGAACGAGTCAGGAGCCGGCTGACCATCGCGGCCACCGCTTTTTTAGAAGCGACTGCAGCGGCGGAGATAGCTAACATTACGTTGGCATCCGTGATAAAGACGCGGGATGATGCGCTCAATGCTCAGGCAGACAAATTTGCAAGGGAGTTATGGCTTGACGCTGAAGATAGGTTCGTTAGTGCAACGCGACGTCTCGAGTCAGGCAATATCAGAGGCGCCCGAGATCGAGCCGGAGAAGCTGAATCGCGATTCCGCAGCGCCGAATTAAGCGCCATCAAGGTACAGTACTTGAGTCAGACACGAGCTCTGCTCGCACAGGCCGAACAGGCTCGGGTGCGGAGATACGCACCGATCACGTTCGAGAAGGCGTCAGCACTCCTCTTGCAGGCCGAGCAAGAACTGAGCAACAACCGCTACGATACGGACCTGCCTCGTAGCCTCGCGCGACAGGCGAACTACGAGGCTCGGCACGCCATATTCCTCGCCGAACGCGTTCGGCTCCTACGTGATGAGGACTGGACCGAGGAGCAGATCATACTCGCGTATGAGGAGCCGGTTACGCAGATCGCCGCAGCGGCCGATCGAGTAGCGCAACTCGACCATGGGATGGAGCCCGTAGTCGAAGAACTGGTTGCCTATATAGAGGACATGGTTCTGAGAGACCAGCAGCTAACAATCGATCTAGCAGAAGGCCGCCAGCGAAACGTCGGCCTGGAAGACGAGATTCGAGACCTTGACCAGCGCCTGGGCGGCGTCTCGCAAGAACGAGTCGCGCTCGTAAAAAGGCTCGAGGCAGAAGCGCGAATCAGAGAACAATTTACACAGATCGAGACATTGTTCGCCCGTGACGAAGCACGCGTCTCCCGGGAAAGCAACAACATCATCATGCGTCTGGTTGGACTGACATTCGACAGTGGCCAGGCGAACGTCGGGTCACAGTATCGACCCTTGTTGGCAAAAGTCCGTGATGCTGTGGAGGTGTTCCCAGGCTCGCAAGTGATCGTCGAAGGGCATACGGATGCCTTTGGGAGCGACGGTGCGAACATGACACTCTCCCGTACCCGTGCGGAAGCGGTAAGTAAATATCTCAGCGCCGAGTTCAACATAGCATCGTACAGAATTAGTGCCGTCGGTTACGGCGAGACTCGCCCGATCGCCAACAATGAAACGCCGCAGGGCCGGACTCGTAACCGTCGCATCGATATTCTGATCAAACCTCAGCTCGATTAACTTAGCCCGCCGAATACATTGTCAAGCGCCTCCTCTGGGCGTAACGACCGCCTGGTGCACTATGCGGGCTAGGAACCCATCCAGGCGGCGAGGTGCTCGGCCACCGCAGTGTGGGCCAGATAACCGTAGGATTTGTGGACGTTCAGTCCACTGTCGCCACGAAAGTGGTTGTATAGATCCACGTGGTCCGTCAGCGACTCAAGAACGCCTAGTTCGAGCATCTCGCTAAAGTAGGGCCGGAGCTCGGGATGCAGGGCGGTCATCTCCGCTCTCGCTGAAAAGTTCTCCCAATGACGAATATTGGTGGGATAACGGCGTTGCCCGTGACTCGACGCTCCACGGATTCGATTGTTGATAAAGCGAGTACCGAGCGGACTTCCCAAAGTCATGAACAAATCGATTCGCCCGTTCTGTTGATCGCCGTGCGATAGCTCCCAAAGCGTGTCGTACGCTATCACCGAACCCAGGCTGTGGCCGATCAATAGCACGCGTTCTCCATTGCTCCACGCTTTCTGTAACGGCCCTTTGAGCATCTCTCTGACCTCGACCGCGATCCCCCTGCGGTTCAGAAGATAACGACGGGCCTCTGACATGGTTAAGCGCATGTCGCGTTTGGCGATCAACCGTCCGAACCAGGGCAACGTATCACCGAGTACGTTAAGCAAGCGGGCGAGTTTTCTGGCAACGGAGTCGATCTCGGCGATATCCTCAGCCGAGGGCTCCGGACTGTGTAGTAGAGCGTCAACTCCCGCCCTATCGAGCTCAATGTCTGCGTGACGGCGATAGAAAGGATAGGTCCAGGACACCAGCGTCAGGCATTCAGGGCTGGCGGCAAACTCTTTCGCAAGGCTCGGTTGCACGCGGAATAGTCCTGCAAAAATCGTTCTGCGCAACTCACGCAGATGAACTTCCTTGGGTGGCTTGGGCTTCATGCCCGGCACGAAAATTATTCTTCGAGATCTCAAACTACTCACCGGCTAGCCTAGCGGTTCTTCGTCCGGATGTCCCTAGGACATCACCTGGGGAAGCGGTATAGTTCTACAGAACGTAGCTAAACACATTGCCAGAGGATAGGTCGTGCGATATCTCCACACAATGGTAAGAGTCAGTGACCTTGATGCGTCTCTTGATTTTTACTGCAATAAACTTGGACTGAGGGAAATTCGTCGTGTCGATCACGAAGCCGGCCGATTCTCTTTGATATTCGTGGCACCGGACGGTCAGGAAGAATGCTCATTGGAGCTAACCTATAATTGGGATTCCGAAGACTATGACGAGGGGCGCAACTTCGGCCATGTCGCGTACGAAGTCGACAACATCTACGAGACCTGCGAGCGACTGATGGCTGCAGGCGTCACGATCAATCGACCGCCCCGAGACGGCTGGATGGCCTTCGTTCGTTCGCCGGACAATATCTCCATTGAACTTCTGCAGAAAGGCGACGCCCTGCCCGAGAAGGAGCCCTGGAGCTCGATGGAGAATACCGGACTCTGGTAGCGCCGTTTAAGCGTACGCCGGTTATCCCGACTGACGCGAAGCGACCCGAAAAATCCCTGTTGTCATCTCGTACCCTGTGACATCACTACAGATCAAGCGGTTTCGACCTGCCAGCTTGGCCGCGTAGAGCGCTTCGTCCGCAATCTGGATAGTGCCCTCCAGACTCCGGCCCTTCCCAGGCGATGCTATTGCGACACCGACGCTAACAGTGACTACATTGCTTATCGACGAACCTTCGTGGAGGATACCCAGATTCATGACGTCAAGGCGGATCTGTTCGGGTAATGCCCGTGCGTGTTCGTGCGACAGACCATAGAGAATAAGCACGAATTCCTCGCCACCGTAACGCGCGACAAAGTCAAAGGGCCGCTTGGCGGATTCAGCGATGCACCGGGCGACCTTCCGCAGACAGTCATCGCCTGCTTGATGCCCGTAGAGGTCGTTAAAGATCTTGAAATAATCGATATCGACAAAAACGATCTCCAACGGCATATTTTCACGCCGTGACTGGCGCCAGATCCGATGCATGAGGTCGTCGAACATCCGGCGATTGTAGAGCCCGGTCAGTCCGTCTCGTTCAGCGAGTTCATTAAGAAGTCGCGTCTCCAAGAAACTGTTGCGCAACACGTACTCGAGATTGTAGCTGGCGAGGCCGCTGATCAAGACAGCCGCGACCAGCATAGCCGTGGAGTAAGACAGCTGCGTCGAAGGCATGTCCATCGCGAAGCCGAATGCGAAGTACGCGGATACTAGCGAGCTACCGATCGATATGCTGACTGTGAACCTCAGGCCGGGGAATAGACAAACGTAGAACACATAGAGAATCACGAGAATTAGACCGATGGAGAGGAAGGCGTCGCCACCGGTGGCGGAAATCTGGCTGTTGTAGATCACAATAAGCCCGAGCAACGTAACGCTGACAGCGGCAATCAGCGTGTAGTGTTGCTGCAACGTACGATGAAAGGTAGCGAGCACAATCAGCGCCAGGGCCGATGTGATCACACCGGCTCGTAACGCTTCGCCTAGTTTCACGGCCGGCGACCCGTCTGCCGCCCAGCCAAGAACGGTAGCTGCTACCAACATAGCCAAGAGAATCAGCGAGGCAACCCGGCCACGGACGAGGTTCTGCTGAACGAGAATCTCCCGGAAGTCCCTCTCCAGAAAACCTCGAAACCGCAGGTTCGCAAAGCCCGCTCTGAGTTGAGCTGCAAAAGGGGAGCTGCCACCGCGGCTGCTGAGTGCGAGTAAATCCATAAAGGCAGGTTCATGCTCCTTGCCGGATCAAAAGTGTGGGCTAGGTGAAAGGGAAATTCCCTAACGCGTATCACAAGATTCGACGAACGAGCACGATTGAAGCGATCGAAAAGGGTGTTGCGGGAACGCTAACGGTACAGCGGCAACAGGTCTTCGTGCGATATTATGTCAACTGGTGGGCTCACCGAATTCACTCGTGCGAGGGCCGCACGCAGATCTTTACCGCTCCAGCAACCGGTCTGTGGTCCGTAGAGATCGCGCTCAAGCTTCTGCAACGCGCGAGCGAAGTCAGTCGGCATAAGCGCGGCCAGCGCTCCGAGGCTACGCGGTGACGCGTCGGGAAACCGCAATTCCCCCCAGGCCAGCAGTAGCTGTCGGGCCTGACGGTCGTCGTTCTCATCACACGCGCGATGTAACTGGCGCAGCAGGCGCCGATTCGCCGTGCGTCTCGGCAGCGCCTCTCTGACAGTCTCGGCGGGTGCACCAAAAGGTCGCCGGCCGCGCCACCAAAGACCGAGTGACACCAGCCAGACCCCGAGTAACGCGGCACTGATGCCTTGCCAGATTCGCTCTTTCGATTGCGAAACCGAAACGCTTGAGCCGTCCGGCGCTTGAACCACCACCTCCGGCATAATCGGTTCGGAGCCGGTGAGTACGTCCAGGGACCTCGCCGGTATTCTCGCAACTTCCCAGCGCTCTGCCGAAACGTTAAACCAAGGCAGCTCGACCTCGGGGAGAACGTGCGCACCCGGACTTTGGGCGAGTACCGCAAAATGCTCCGTGCGCCGAGCCCGAATACCTGACTGTTCCGCCGCGCGACCCAATTCCGGCTGGCTTGAGTATTGCCGGATGCTTGCCGACTGCGGGAACTCAAGCTCCGGCAGCTGCGTTTCCAATACTCCATCGGCGTTGATAATCAGTGTTCGTGTCTGCGGTATACCTACCGTAAGCTCGCCGTCACCCGCACTCCAATTCTCGTCCAGACTTAAAGCCTGAGCCGGCAACCACACCGCATCAGCGTACGCAGCCGGTGGCGGAACCGCAGAACGGACCCTGAGTGGCAAAGGCTCGGAATGGTAGCGCTGTACGTTGGAGAACCCCGAGGGCGAGATCACCACGGCTTCGAACGTGACCGGATCGATCGTGAGGGGACCGGATACCTGCGGAAATATTGCATAGCGGCGCTCAAGCGCGATGAAATTTCGCCCGTCAAGTACGGTCTGGAATTCTCTATCCTGACCGAGTTTCTCGATAATCGCTTCGCCACCACTTACCTCAGGTAACGTCAGAGAGGACCGGCCCGTTCTGATGCCTCGAAACAGCGTCATCGTATAAACCACTTGGGACTGCACGTACGGATCATCCGGCGTCGCGTGCACTTCGATAAAGATGTCCCCCGCTGCGGAGGTAGTGGGTGTAGAAAGCACCTCGACATCCACCGGGTTGCTCAAGGAACCGCTCAACACTACCGGCGGCAGCGTATAGCTCCCCGTCTGCCTGGGCATGAGCTGCACCTGCCACTCGGTGATCTGTGTCGTCCGTCCGCCGGCCATCTGAATGGTCGTATTCCGCGAGCGCTGCAGTATGTCGAACTGGGCCGCCATCAACGAGAAATCGGGCTCGCCGCGAACAGGCCCTTCTGCGCGCAGCACATAGGTGAAAGATTCGTTCTCCTGGACGATCGGACGATCGATGCTAGCCCGCAGTGAGAACTCCTGTGCGGCAGCGGTCGCCAGCGCAAGAACGCTGATGAGCATCAGCGCTGGACGACAAATCTTAGCGGCCTGTTGAAACAGCTCACCAATTACCATGGCTGCTGCTCATCTCCCGGCCAAACGTAATTGCCATCCTGATCGACGCCGAGTCGCTGGTACTGATCACGGAACTTACGGCGCAACAACCCGCCGGGATCCTGTGGAATCCGTCGAAGCCACTGCTCGGCAGCTTGCTCGTCCGCCCACGCTTCGAGTTCATCGGCCGTGGGTAGCTCGCTCTGCGGAAGCTCTTGGGCCGCAGCGATTTCTTCGGCAGCAGGCGATTGATCGGCTTGCGGCGGCTCGGAGACCTGTGCGTCCTCGGGCCGATCATCCTCGGCGAACTCGGCATCCGCGGGCTGAGATGAACTCTCCGCTTGGCTCTGTTGTGACTCCTCGCGGTCAGAGTCGCCCTGATCCGACTGGCTTTGCGGCGGCTGCTGCGACAGCGCATCGCGATTATGGCGAGCGTCCTCATGCTCGGGATCCATCTCCAGCGTTAAGTTATAGGCCGCGATCGCCGGGCCGATCTGCCCGTCGCCGGCCAGTGCGTTGCCGCGATTATAATGAGCGTCTGGCGTATCCAGGCCGGCTAGGGTCGCAGCGCTAGCCTGAAAGTCGCCGGCCCGGAATTGGGCAGCGGCTCGCCAGGACGGGTCCTCAAACAGTTCGCTCGCGCGCTCGTGGTCTTCGGCCAGGAACGCTTCGTGCCCTTGTTGATCGCGCGTCTGCCAAAGATCGGCCCATGTCAGCGCTTGGGCCTGCGGCGCCGGTAACACCAGCCAAATTCCCCAGACGACAACCCAGCCGCGGCGAAACGAGAGTGCCACGAGAGGCACAAGGAGCAACACCAGCCAAAGTCCTTGGTCTCGCCAGGCAACGATCTGGAACAGAGCCGAACTTTCCGAGCTATCCAGGCGGCCCGCCACGCTCGAGTCTCCCGACAGCAAATAATCCAGATCCCGATCATCCGCGGTCATGTTGGCGAAACGGCCACCGCCACGGTCAGCGAGGCGTTGCAGCAGCGCTGACTCGAGCCGTGGCACGACGACCTGTCCTGCTCGGTCGGTCAAGAAGCCACCTCCAGGCTCGACGATCGGACCTCCGTCCGCGGTACCTACCGCCAGTACGTGCACGGTGTAGCCTTCTCGATAGATAGCCTGAGCGACTGAAAAACTTGTCGGTGAGACTTGTGCATCGGTGATCAAGATAATCTCGCCGCGAACCAGTCCCGTCTGGCGAAGCAGCTGGGCGGCCTTCTGTAGACCAGCCTCCGGATAACTACCGCGGCTTGGCATGATGTCGCTCGAGAGGCTCGCAACCAATAACGCGATCGTACGGATGTCGGATGTCAGAGGCGTTACGGTAAACGCGTGGGCGGAAAATACGACAAGAGCCGTCTGACCATTCTCGCGGCGCTGCAATAAAGATAGCAACTTTAACTTCGCGCGCGCCAGACGCGTCGGTTCTATGTCTACCGCATCCATGGAGCGGGAGAGATCAAGCACAACGACGAGTGCCTCATCGGAGCGCACGGCAGGAACCGGCAGTCGCTCCCATGTAGGCCCAGCCAACGCGAATGTCGTCAGTAGCGACGCAACTATCGCGGCGATCAGTGCCGTGCGACGCTCCTTGAATGCGATGCTCGATCCGGTTAGCACATACGGCTGTAATGCCTCGTCGACAAACGCTCGCCAGCGGCCACCGAAGTTACCGCTCCTCGTGAGCTGCCAGCTCAGCCACACACCTAAGGGCATCGCCAGAAGCCACCAGGGCCTTAGAAAATGAAACTCAGCCACGATCTGCGGCCGCAGAGGCTGAACCTGTAAGCCTGCCCCGAAGGCCGGCCAGTGCCCAAAGGACGCCGAGAATCAGAGCGACACTTAGCGGCCAGTGGTACCGCTCTGCTATCGGCCGAAAGCCGCTCTCCTCCACAGCAGCCGGTTCCAGTTCGTCCAGTATCGCGTAGATTTGTTGAAACGCCTCGATGTCTCGCGCCCGAAAATAACGGCCGCCGGTCCCTTCGGCGATCGTCGTCAAGGTGCGCTCGTCGAGATCCGTAGATGGATTGATCTCGCGGACGCCGAATAAAGATTGCACCATCACCGAGTCGGCACCGATACCGATGGCGTAGATCACCATACCGCGATCGCGCGCGAGATCGGCCGCCTTTAACGGGTCGATCACACCCGCAGTATTCGCACCATCCGTCAGCAATACGAGCACGCGGCGGTTTTGCTGGATCCCCGCATCGCTCAGCGTCCGGATGCCGAGGCCGATAGCATCACCGATCGCTGTCTCTTGTCCCGCCAGGCCGATGAAGGCCTCGTCGAGCAATATTTGCACTGTGGCTCTGTCGAAAGTCAGTGGGGTCTGCAGGTAAGCCTCTCGGCCGAAAAGAATCAGCCCGATCCGATCACCGAGGCGCCGCTCGATGAATTCCTTGGCGATGGCTTTGGTCGCGGTTAACCGATCGACCCACTCACCGTTCAGCTGGAAGTCCCGCTCATCCATACTCCCGGAGAGATCGACGGCCAGCAATAGGTCACGCCCGGTCATCGGCAGAGATTGGGGCTGACCGACATATTGGGGCCGTGCCGCTGCAAGAAGTATCAAACTCCAGATCAGCCAGAGCATCAACAGTCGCGGCTTATTAACACCTCGGCTGCCGGTACCAAACAGGTCGTCGAACTCCGCCGCGACCGGTACGCGGAGCGCCGCGTCGTCGTCCATGTACTCAGGCGCCGCGAAGCGCCGCACAAACCACGGCAACGGCATGAGCAGCAACATCCACCACCAGGCCAACTGCCACATCGCTCAGCGCCTTGGTGGCTGGGCTCTGACCCAGGCGACGCACAGTCGGCACAGTTCGAGGGATTCCTCTACCGCTAGTCCTCCTGACGCCCGATAGGGCGAGGAGAGCACGAGCTGGCCAGACCCGTCGCTGAATGAGGAGCGCTCCCAACAATCATCGAGATAGGCGAGCCAGCGTTCACCGACGAGACCGGCCACCTCGGCGGAGTCTTGCGCGATCGTCATCGCAAAGCGGCGCAGCGTCGTCGATGCTTGTAGCACACACGCACTCGGATCCGCGCCGGTTTCAATCGCGTCGATCGCCTCTCGCAGGGATCTACATGCCGCGCGATGGTGCCCGAGCCGGCGATAGCGGAGTAACACGACGATGATAAGACCGAGCAGTGCGGCACCGAGCAGCCACGGCCCGAAGGCTAGCGGCCACCATGTGATGTCACCGGGGAGATGAATATCTCGCAATTCGAGTTGGCTCGGGTTCATTGACTAGTAAACCGGCCCGCAAGAACCGTGCGGGGCTCCTCTGTTGTAGCGCATTCCAATAGCTGGACCGAAGCTAACCTGGTGAGCTTCTGCAGGAACATACGTCGCTGTTCGAATTGAGCACGATAGCGCCGCCGGGCGACGTCAGAGTCCGTGTCTATCGCGACGGTGCGCGATCCGAAGTGAATCCGATAGCGCCCGGGCGGCGGCAGTTCGACCTCCACGGAATCAAACAGATGTACGAGAAAGACATCGCAGTGACCTGCAAGTTGGCGAAGATATCGTTCGAACTGTTCGCCCAGATTGCGAAAGTCGCTGAGCATAAAGATCAGACTGCCTGGTCGCGCGACACGAGTTAAGCGTGCCAGAGCGTGGTCGGCATCACCGTACTCTGCGCCCGCGGCTGCCGCCGGTGAATCCCACAACGAGTCCTGGGTGACTGCCTGCAACAACCTTAGGGCCGCACGTCGGCCCAGGCGGGGCCGCAGCTCGACATGCTCGCGCTCCGAGAAGATCAGCCCGCCGAGCCGATCACCGTTGGCGACCGCACTCCATGCGACCAAGGCAGCAGTCTGCGCCGCCCGCGTCGCTTTGAAGGCGCCGCGTGTAGCAAAATGCATGGGCCGGCGAAGATCCAACCAAACGATGACCGGCCGGTCGCGCTCATCGCGAAAGACCTTGGTGTACGGCTTACCGGTCCGGGCGGTTACTCGCCAGTCCATGGTGCGCAGATCATCGCCTGGCTGATACGGGCGAGATTCGTCGAATTCCACGCCGCGCCCCTTGAACGGTGACACGTGAGCACCCGCGCCTAGCGCCCGTGGCCGCACTGCGGCCAGATTCAACGACTGGCCGGCAGGTTGCAATTGGATCAGTTCGGGCAACGCGGCGCGCGCCGGCGAAGGCTTTGTCGCAACGGCGTTGAGCGTGTGCCCGTGCACTACGGCACACCGACCCGCGATAGCAGAATATCCACGATCTGATCAGGCGTGCGTCCGGCAGCTTCCGCCTCGAAGCTTAGGAGTATCCGGTGGCGCAGGACATCATGCGCCATGATCTGGATATCGACCGGAGTGACAAAGTCGCGACCGGCCAACCAAGCATGAGCGCGAGAACAGCGATCGAGCGCGATCGTCGCACGCGGACTCGCGCCATACCGCACTAGACCTTTTAGATCCTCGCCGTATCGCTCGGACTCTCGCGTGGCGACAATGAGCTCGATAATGTATTCCTGCAACGCTTCGGCCAGGTGCAAGTTCAACACCTCCTGGCGCGCCGCCATGATCTCACGCTGCGCTAGAATTTCGAGCGGCTCAAACAGCGCTTCGTCGCTGACCGATCGCTTGGCTTCGTTGCGATTGAGCTCAAGTATGGCCCGTTCGCCATCAGCATCGGGATAGTCCACCAGCACCTTTAACAGGAATCGATCGAGCTGAGCCTCGGGTAGCGGGTAGGTACCCTCCTGTTCGATAGGATTCTGCGTTGCCATGACCATGAACAACTCGGGCAGCGGATAGGTAACTGAACCGACGGTAATCTGACGTTCGCCCATCGCCTCCAGTAATGCTGACTGGACTTTCGCAGGCGCCCGATTCACTTCGTCGGCTAGGACCAGATTGTGAAATAGCGGACCCTCCCGGAATACGAACGACCCGTCCTGCGGGCGGTAGATCTCGGTACCGGTGAGGTCCGCCGGAAGCAGATCCGGCGTAAACTGTAGGCGGTGGAAGTCCCCTTCCACGCTATGACTTAGGACTTTAATGGCTCGCGTCTTGGCAAGCCCAGGCGCCCCTTCCACCAGCAGATGACCATCGCACAGCAACGCCACCAGCATCCGGTTCAGCAGAGCTTCCTGGCCCACCACGAGATTCTTCAGGTGGGCGGCTAGTTTAAGAAAATTTTCCTGTAACGACATAGGCGTAGCAACGGTAAAAGCGGCTGATTTTACCCCGGCTCAGACAAATTTCCGAAAGATTTGACGCCGCCTCGTTCGAGCGTCGGTTATCGTCTTCTTTGGGTCTTGCTGCTGTTCCGACTGAATCTCAAGCCTAGAGCGTACTAATGAAAGCCTCTACACCGTTCAACAGCATTTGCGTTGCCAGTAGCACCAAGAGCATCCCCATCAAACGTTCCAGAGCCCGTAAGCCGCGGCGGCCAAGAATCCGCAGCAAGAACGGTGAGGTCGTAAGCAGCACCGTAGTGCACGCCCACGCGATCACCAATGCTGCGCACCATTCCCAGATACGATCCGGCTGACTGGAACTCAGCAACAGCAGAATTGCTATCGTGGAAGGACCGGCCACCATCGGCATCGCTAATGGAACAATAAAGGGGTCTTCATGCGAGTCCGGCTCTTCGGTGGCGGGCCTCGGGAAAATCATGCGTAGAGCGATAATGAACAGTAGTACCCCGCCGGCGATGCTTAGTGACGGTTGACTCAACCCCAGAAATTCCAGAATCGCCGTACCGGCGAACAGAAACGCCAGCAGAATGATTAGCGCGAAAAACAATTCCCGCGCGACGATCAGCGAGCGTTGTTTAGTAGTGAATCGAGCAAGAATCGAGTTGAAAACGGGAATGTTGCCCAGCGGGTCCATAACGAAAAATAGGGTAACCGCCACGGCAGCGATGTCT
>Ga0209980_10001622_pt1 | contig 12304 bp, 19 predicted proteins | sample CR02metaG_FD_183611 | JGI IMG/M metagenome (GOLD analysis project Ga0209980, IMG submission 183611) | Deep subsurface microbial communities from Mariana Trench to uncover new lineages of life (NeLLi) - CR02 metaG (SPAdes) (version 2) | ecosystem: Environmental > Aquatic > Marine > Ocean trench... | reverse complement strand
AAAAAAAATTCATAAAAATTTTTTCAGATAATTTTGATTTTGATTTTAAATTACTTCACAAATTTGATATTACTGGAAGCGAGAACTATCCCGTATTTCTTGTGAATAGATCATAGATTTTTTTTCTAAATTTTATTTAATTTCAATAGGTTAAAGAAAACAAGAATGATGTAAGATGTCAAAAAGTAGAAGCTTTCTTGCTGAATAGTTAAATCATCAATTAACCCTTTGCTTGAATAAACCGATTTTAGTAACAATTGCATTGCTTGCTTTAGTATCTAGTCTTTTTGCCACTACGGAAGCCATGAAAAGCACCCCTTTCGATTACGAGGTATCTGGATTAGAAATCACAAATTTTGAACTAGATTTTGATGATATAGAAATTATACTAGATGTAAGAGTGATTGAGCCTTTAGGCACAATCGAAATTTCTTTTGAACGGGAATTTTTTGATTCAAAGTTCTTAGGCACAGATGAAGATTTTACTATAATTGCTGATGGGGAACTTGTGTATTATACTAAAGTACAGAACAGCTTACAGCATAGAACTATTAAATTCAATATTCCTTCTGGAACAACTACAGTTGAAATATTTGGTACACAACTTATGGGACTTGAAATAAACCATGACGCACCAAGCAATCAAGATAATTCACAAATACTTCAAGATCAAAGTTCGAAATCCAAAGAACTTTCTATAGAAAATAAGCAGTTAAAAGAAGAAAACGAATTCTTGAAAAAAGAAAATGAAAGACTTGATAGTAGAATATTTGAGTTAGAAAATCTTATTTCTGCTCTACAACAGCAAGTGGGTAACCTAAATGCTCTAGTTCTAGAGCAGGTTAATGTAATTTACAAATGGTTCTTAGGTTAATCTTTAGATTAACAAAAAATAATTTTAATTTTTTTACTAACATAAAAATTTAAGAAGAATCACGAAAAGACATATCATGAATGATATTGATCCCATACAAAAAGGGGATGAGTTTGGTGCAGGATTCAGTTAATATAAGCAATGCAATACTAAAACTGAATATGTCAGAGAAAAAATCAACTGGTGAATGGGATGTTTTATGGCAAGATTATTCAAAGATTTGGGAGAAATGGCAAGGGGTTTTTGATACATTTCAAAAGACAACTAGAGAAATGCAAAATAAGTATAATGAAGTCATGGAAAAAGCAGCTTCTGAATCAAGCAAAGATACAATGAAAGAGTTTGGTGATAACTGGCAAAAGGCGATGAGTGATGCTGGGATAAATACATTTAAACAGTTTGAGACAAGTTGGCAAAAAGCGATGAGTGAGTATACTACTACCGCTTTCAAAGAGTTTGGAGAAAGTTGGCAAAAATCTATGAATGATTCGGGTCTTGAGACAATGAAAAATTACGGCGAGATGATGAATAAATTTACTGACACCTGGAAAAAGACGTGGAGAAGCTAACTACTCCAATTAGAAAATAAAATCACAAAATTCAAGCCTAATTACTTATTTATTAATCAGGTTTGATTAGATCTTGATCACTTTCTATCTGTATGGTGCAATGAGTAATTCCAAATCTTTGTTTCAAAGTTTTATTAATTTTCTTTAATAATTCATTAGTTTTATGAAGAAATTCTGGTTTTACTTTGACATGTACTGTCATAGCATAAAGATTAGAAGTAAGGGTCCAGACATGAAGATCATGTATTTCAGTTATTTCTTCAAAATTTTCTAATTCTTTAGAAATATCATTACTATTAATTTCTGTTGGAGTACCTTCCATGAATATATGTAGACATTTTTTACAAAGCAACAGACCAGAACGTATAATCAGTATTGAGATTCCTACACTAACAATTGTATCAACAATTGGAAATGCTGTGAAATAGATAATTATTGCACCAACAATTATTCCGATAGAAGATATTAGATCTCCAAGAACATGCAGATAAGCACCCTTGATATTCAGGTTTGATTTGCTATGGGGTTTTAACAAAAATATCATTACAATATTTGCAGCTAAGCCAATTGAAGCAAAAATTAAAAGTATTTCAGTTTCAATTTCTGAAGGGTGTAAAAATCTTTGATAAGCTTCGAATAAGATAATAGCTGCCATAATGATAAGCGTAATTCCATTAATGAAGGCTGCAATTATCTCGGCTCTGTGAAAACCGAAAGTAAGTTTTGGGGAATGAGGCTTATTGGCAATTCTAAAGGCAAATAATGTAATTCCTATAGCTGAAAAATCTATTAAAAGATGAAATGAATCGGCAATAAGTGCTAAACTATTACTTAGTATCCCCCCAATAATTTGAAATACAAATGTGGAAATGGAAACTAGGAAAATAATCTTCAGTTTTCTTTGAATAAAACTCTGATCTTTTCTGAATTCATTCAATTTAATAATTTTTCTTCATAAACATGTCGCAATTATTGTTGTGGTTAAACAATATGGACAATAAAGTATTCAAAAGTTCGAAATCCGATTTAATAAAAAAAAAGAAAGTAAGATTTCTTTATTGCAGGAAGTCACTCTCTTACTTTCTTCGTATATGTACTAGCTGCTGTACTGCTATTCCCCACGACAGTAGGGTAAATGCTACTGGGAATATCCCACTTGTTAGCGTCGGTAGAAGTCCTAAAATTTCTGCGCCGTTTGCATACATTGCTAGTACAACTGGTAGAATTGCCAGTATTATGACCATCTTGTATTTTGCAATACTAGATTTGCCATGTTGTTTTTGTACTTGTGTTGCCATTTGATTTCACAAGTTAGAAATAAGTCAAGTATTTAGAATGGACCTAACTTTTTGAGTTATCCCAGTTCAAAAGCTAAACTTTTTTACAATGAGAGTTCATGTTTTGAACACTTGGGCATATTGTCTTATATCTAATTTTTTGGTATGCTCGATGATCTTGATAAGAAAATTTTGAATATGTTAATTTCAAACGGTAGACAGTCTACTAGAGCAATCACAAAAAAACTTGCTGAGGAAGGAATTAAAATTTCTGAGCGTGGGCTAGGAAAACGAATTGCACGGCTTGAACGTGAAAAAGTCATTTTAGGATATACTGCTATTATTGATATGAAAAAGGTTAACATGGGTTATCCAAGATTAGTTACAGTAAAACTTTCTTCTCCTAAAAATTTTGTACAAAGACTAGGAGAAATGCGAGAGTATCTAACAAATGCACCTTTTTGTGACTTTTCAGCTCGTTCAAATGGAAGTATTGATTGGATAGAGCTGAAATTCTTTAACACCAAAGAACAGGCCAATATGGAAGCGGATCTTTACAGGACTTGGTTTGGAGATATAATCGAGGACTATCAATCATATGATTTGGATGTTTACAAATTTGGATGGCAGCTCTTTGAAGAAAAAGATTTTCATTCCTTTATTCAACGAATGCATAAAAAAGTAGAAGAAAAACCCATTGCCTTATCAAATAAAAAAAATTCAAACTATTTCAAATATCAGCTATCAGCCTAAAAACTATTAATTTTTTTATTTGAAATAATCTTTAAGGGAAATTCGATCAAGTTTTGGAATTTTAGCAATTTCAAATCCTTGAGCTTGTTTTGATAAAGATTTAGTGGCGTCAATTCCAAGCTTGGCAGTCAGTAATTTTTTTTGGTCACTAGAGGGATCTAGGCTTGAACCTCTTACATTTTTAAGAATTATCAGATCTCTATCAGCTTGAAATCTTGTCGCCATGGCATATTCAACTGATTCTGGATTGTTAGGATCAATATCTTCATCTACAACTGTTACCATTTTCAAGGAACGATGTACATCAAATGTTTTTTTAATAATTTTTTTTCCATCAGAGTCATGTCTTTTGTTAATTTGAATCACAGCATGAAGCCAATTGCATCCACCATTTGTCATTGAAACTTGTTTAATTTTTGGAAAATGCTTCTTTAAAGTTCCATTCAGTTTAGCTTCAATAGGCATTCCCATTAACAATCGATGTTCTGAATAACCAGAAAGAACATCATGAAAAATGGGATTATTTCTATAATACAATGTTTCTAGCTCGAAGACAGGTTGTAACCTTGCAAAATCATATGTTCGAAGCATTTCAACCATCCACTCTTTATGCGTTCTATTATGGAGAAGTCGACCCTCCATGACTATTTCTGCACCTGATGGAACATACAAGCTCGAAAAGGGACATTTTGATAATGTTAGTTTTCCACCTAAAATGGAGTTTGCAATATTTAGTTCATCTTTTCCCCAATCAGCTTGATATGCTCCTGCAATTGATATAGCTGGATGAACACCAACTGTGATAGCTACTTTAAGATCTTTTTTCCGTTTCTTTGAATACATAAACGCCCGATGTAAATCTCGGCCTTCAACCATTCTTATCGAAAAGTGTTTTTTATCGATGGGCATTAGCCTATGAAAGGAAGAATTTTGAGTTCCTGTTTCAGGGTTTTTAGTATAGATAATTGACGAGGTAATAAAAGGTCCAGGTTCTTTTTCAAAGTGGGTTACAATTGGAAGAATTGAGATATCTTTTGATTCGTTTTCTAAAAATTTTGGATTAGGAATTTCCTGGGGTTTCCGAGCATGTTTTATAGAATGGATTACCTTCTCATGAATATTTGATTCCTTAGTGCCTAAAGCCATAGCAAACCTACTACGATTTCCAACTAAATTTGCGATGAGCCTAAACTTTTTTCCAATAATATTTTCAAAAAATATAGCTTGTTTTCCATCGACTTTTGCAGTTACTCCAGCAATTTCATATCGTGGAGATACTTTTTTCTTAATAGTTTTTAATTGACCATTTTTTTTAATTTGCGATATATAGTGACGTAAATCACTCAGCTCTAACCATCTCCATAATATTTGTCATCAATGCTTTGGCAACCTCATTCCCAAGTTCATTTGTTGCAAACATTGAAACAATACTAATTCCTTTTGTGTAGGTTGAAATTTTTTCAGCCGTCAATTTTAAAAAAAGTGAACCGGTTTTTGCGGGAATTATGGTAGTAGTTGTTGGCGTAGGCCCTGTACCTATAGAAACTACCATTGAACCCAGCTTTTGGGAACCTTCACTAATAGAAACAAAATTTCCATTTTCAAATCGTATTAACTGTACCTGAAAACTTCGATTTCCTACATCCACGGTTTTTTTTGTATACCCTGGGGTATCCATCAAATAGCTTCGAGTAAACTTACGCCTTTATTGCTATCGCTTCAGCTTTCTTTTCTATCATAGTATCAGCTTCTACGCGAGCACGAAGCTTTGCTTTATACTTGAGGTTTCGTGGTTTGGTCCTTAGTCGGTAACCACAACATGGACACCATAGACCTTCCCATTTGATGAAGATTTCACAAATTTGGCATCTTCTCTGGCCGGAAGCATATCGTCCAGTTCCAACAGGCTTTTGAGCCTTATATCTTACACAAATTCCTTTACACGTCATTTTTTCATCAATTCCTTAGTGTAAATTATTATAATACTCACAACTATTTAAGGATCGATCAATAATTTCTATAAAATTTTACCAATTTTTTTGTAAAAATTATGTTGATCGTTCATTTCAAAAACATAGATTTTAAAAAAAACAACAAAAACATAATAAATATTTATCGATTTTTTTGAAATTCATTTTTTATCAAATTTTTAGGCAAGTTGTGTAAAACCATAAAAAGTTTTCAATAATCTAGAACGCTTTTTTAAAAAAATTTAGCCGGTTCTAGAGAGTGGCAAAATAAAGTGTCTGTAGCCCTCACGTTGAGTTATGTATTTTGCAGACATCATGTCTCTTTTACCTCGCTGATTATAGTTTTTTATCTTAAGTGAAGTTTTTCTTTCATCAACAAACTCCAATTCAAAGTCTGAACAATAACGCAAGTTTAAGGTAGAGATTATCTTTTTGGCAAGACTCATGTTTCCGTTTCCTATTTTTACAATTTTTTTTGTGGCTTTCAATTCAGCCAAAATATTTGTCACATGAGAAACCAAGAGATCTACAGATGTGTAGATTGACCTTTCAATTTCCAGTCCGTAGTAAAAAACAGAAAGCCCAGTCCTTTGTCCAGGATCAATTCCAATTATTAATTCATTTTTTTCTAATCCAGATTCTAACTTTTGAATCATCAGACCTTTAATTACAGCTAAATCTTTTCCTATAATTTCTTCATACAGCATTGCTTTTTGAGAGGATTTTGGTGCTTCTTTAGATGTTGTAAAAATGAGAACGCCCTCGTAAGAGTCAATTTCCTCAGGAAGAAGAGAATCATATTTTAGGTTAAGAGTTTGAAGGGCTTGTACGAATTTGTAATATGGTTTTCCATAAGTAGTGGCAATTCCTATACGAGATTGCTTTAATGGATCGATAATTAAGATCCATCTAGGTGAAATTTAGGTTTATGCCTTCAGTACAGTTGATACAACGAGACCAACTGCCTCATTAAACTTGGCATCAATCTTATTTTGAACATCTTTGAGGTTAAGATCTCCAGCAGTCATAATTCTTTGAGATTCTGAATTGGCTTTTTCACGGGATTCGGTGATTATTACTTCGGCTTCTTTGGTTGCTATTTGGGTAACCTCCTCTTGTAATTTGTCAATTTCCTTTTGGGCTTTCTGATTAAGTTCTTTTTTCATATCAGCTAGTTTTTCGTTTAGTGAATCAATATTTGATTCAAGTCCAGATAAAGCCTTGATAATAGTATCAATTTTTCCCGGAGCTGCAGTAGCTGCTGGTATTTCTTTAGAAGTATTTTTTTTGGAATCCATTTTTTTAGAACCTTTGAATTTCAAGTAAGATCAAAACCTCCAAATCCATTAATTAAATCATTCATTTACTTGTAAGAAGCAAAATTGCTCTAGCAAGATCGCCTTCAGACTCATTTAGGGCATTGATGGCCTGCTCTTTATTTACACCAGCTTGTTGAGAGACTAATTCAATATCCTGATCACTAAATATTGGATTCTCTAGCTCTTTTTCCTCATAACTATCAGCAACTACTTGGAAAATTGAATTGTCCTTTGCCTTCATTTCTGTCACCGAAGGTTTTGCAATAATTATCTCTTTTTTGTCAGTCTTAATTATTACCTCTTGAACATTTGGAATCTCTGTCATATCAAGACCCATTTTGTCCATCATCCTTCGCATGTCTCTATTTCCTCCTCGCATCATTATGACCGATCTCCTTTTTTCTGACTTTTTAAACTATCTCTGATTTTTACTGCAACCCCCCGCTCCTGTGATTGAATAATTTCAGATGATAAAACTGCCCGACCTACGGCAATCACCTTACTATTGAAGAGAACAGGTACTTCAGAGGATATCAATATATTTTTCCCACACCAAACAACATGATTACAAAAAACTGAACGTCCATCTTCCACAAATGGTTTTGAGTCTTTATCTATGATAAGACAGTTTTCTTTGAATTTTTTATTTTTTAGAAATAATTGAGCAAAAAATGGAGTGATTGCCAAACCCCCATCTATTCTTAAAGTACATAGGAGTTTTTCGTTTTGATAAACTGAACGAATTCTACCGTTTTTCTTTGAAAATGTAAAAGAGATATTTTTTGGCAAGTATTTAGAAACACCATTTCCAAATAACGCATCTATAGTTTGACGTAGTTTTTCGACGTGATCCACGATATATACCCTAAATCGATTCTAAATATTAGTTTGAACTTGCATATATTCAAACTACAATCTATATAGAAGTAAAACTCCTCTATAGATTATGGAAGATATAGAAACTAGGAAAATTCAGTTTACTGGGAAATCATCATACATTGTTTCTCTCCCAAAACAATGGATTATGGATTTAGGATTAAAAAAGGGAGACCCGATAAGGGTCGTAAGACAGGGTTCGGCAACCTTGCAAATTTACCCTCCAAAATCTCAAACAAAATCAATTCAAATTGAGGATGCCACAGTTGAGATTGACCCAAATGATGATACTGCATCTATTATAAGAAAACTGATTTCGCTTTACTTTCTGGGGTTTAAGACAATACATGTCAAACCAAAAGTTGGTAGATTAAAACCTGTTCAAAGGACTGCAGTAAAAGATGCAGTCAGGCGAATGCTAATGGGAACAGAAATAATTTCGGATTCAACTGAAGGCATTACTATCCAGGTACTTGTAAATTTGTTAGAGCTTTCCGTTGATGGAGCCATTAAGAGAATGATCCATCTTGCCAAATCAATGCTAAGTGATGCAATTCTCGCAATTAAAGAGTCAAATTTTGATCTTGCTAATGAGGTCATAAAAACTGATGATGAAGTTGACAGATTTGGATTTTACATAATTCGTCAACTAAAGATTGCAATTCAAAATGATCACATGTTAAAAGAAATGGGATTTTCTAATTCACGGGATTGTTTAGGATATAGGATTGTGGTAAAAAATATTGAAAGAACTGGTGATCATGCTGTTCATATAGCTAACGATTTGATTGAATTTAAAAAATCAATTAAGACGGAAATTTTAGAAAAAATCCAAGAAATGACCGATTTTGCTGTCGATGTTTTAGACGATGCTTGTTTATCTCTTTTCAAAGGAGATTATGCTCAAGCAGAAAAGACGATAAAAAAATCAATCGAAATCACCAAACTTGAGAAAAAGGTGCTAAACACCACTAAATCGTTAAAAGACGATGAAGAGGTTTTTCGTGTAAGAAGAATGATAGAAGATGTAAGAAGGATTGCAGAGTATGCAAGTGACATTGCTGAAATTGTTCTCAATATGAATGTGGAAAAAACTCTTAAAAAGTCAAAGGCATGATTTTTTAGTTTAAAAGAAATGAAATCAGCCTTTTTGATAACTTATGATGATAAAGATTCTATTAATGAAGCCCTGGCATTAGCCGATTCCGCAAATTATAGAATATCTCAAATAATTAAGCAAAGTTTTCTAAATAAAAAAAAATTTGGAATAAGTGAATTTAAAGCAGAAGAAATTCTGGAACTTAAAAAAAAATTGAACCCTGATGTAATTATCTTTGATGAAATAATGAAACCTCGTCAAAATTACAATCTAGCTTCTAAGCTGAAAATACCAATTCTTGATAGAGAAGCAGTAATTTTGGAAATATTTGAGAGTAGAGCTACCAGCTCAGAATCTAAACTCCAAATAAAATTAGCACAACTTCGATATGAAATTTCACGTGCCAAAGAAAAGGTAAGATTAGCAAAAAAAGGCGAGCAACCAGGATTTATGGGTATTGGAAAATTCGAAGTTGATGTCTATTACAATGATATTAAACACAGAATGGTTAGTGTAAAGTCGAAACTAAATAAAGTTGGAAAACATCGTGCACTTCATAGACAATCAAGAAAAAGATTGGGTTTCAAAACAATCTCATTAGCAGGTTATACCTCTGCAGGAAAGACGACTTTGTTCAATTATCTTACTGGAGAAAAACGAGCTCAAGGGAAAGAGCTTTTTACTACACTTTCTACTACAGTGAGAAAATTTTCAATTAACAGAGAACCTGTATTAATTTCTGACACAGTAGGTTTTATCAGTAAACTTCCAGCTTACATGATTGAAGCTTTCAAATCAACACTTGAAGAGTTGCTTTATTCTGAAGTAATTATAGTTGTAATTGACTGTAAAGATCCCGAATCAGAATTAAAAAAGAAATTTCAAAGCTGTGTTAAAACATTATATGAGCTTGGTGTTGAACGGGAGAAAATGATTTTTGTTCTAAATAAATCCGATATAGTTGAACCAGAAGAAATTATTACTAAAGCAAAGTATCTTCATTTAGACGAAACTAAAAAATGGTTACCTATTTCTGCCATTTCAGGAGAAAATACTTCACAATTAAAAGACCTCATTTACAAGATGTTAGAACCAAAAAAACCAATAATTAAAAAACTCATTGAAAGCTGAGCTTGATAAAATCTATGAAACTTGATATATTAAGAATTGGTCAGAGATTGATTAGAGATGATAGAGTAACAACTCATGTAGCATTAGTTGCAAGAGCTTTTGGTGCATCAAAGATTTACATGAATGAAGTAAATCCTGAAATTAAACAGACTATTGATAAAATAAACAAAACTTGGGGAGGGGAATTTGAAGTAGAATTAATTGAAGATTGGAAAAAAGTTATTAAAACAAAAAAAATGCAATCTGTAAAAATAATTCATCTTACTATGTATGGAGAAAATATCAATGATGTTGTATTACGTTTACAAAATGAAGATAATCTTTTGATCGTAGTGGGAGCAGAAAAGGTTCCTAGAGAGATTTACAATTTAGCCGATTATAATGTAGGAATTGGGAACCAACCACATTCTGAAGTCAGTGCACTCGCAGTGGTTTTAGATAGAATTCAAAAAGGAAGTCAGTTTTTTACTAAATTTGAAAATCCAAGTAGAGAGATAATTCCTACAAAAAATGGAAAAAACGTCATTATTAAGAAAACAATGGATAAATAATGGGAAAAATGGTGGAAATGAGCGTTGGTTGACAAATACGAGGATCCTTTTGTAAGAATTGCTTCAATGATTGGTGGTGATGAATATCTCAAAGTTGCACGATCACTTTTGAAATCAAGAGATGCAACTGATGAGGAAATTGCAAGCTCTACTGGATTGAGAATTAACATGGTAAGGAGAGTACTCTATGATCTTTTTGGGAAAGCCTTGATTACTGGAATTCGAGTAAAGGATGAAAAAAAAGGGTGGTTTGTTTACAGATGGCGTTCTCGAAGAGATGAGGTGGAAAACTTTATCGAAGGACAAAAAAAGAAAATTTCTGAAAGACTTCAACAAAGATTAGATTATGAAAACTCTTCAGATTTTTATCATTGTGGAAATAATGATTGTCCAAGAATAACATTTGAAGACGCTCTAGAAGGATTCTTTAAATGTCCTAATTGTGGAAGGGTTTTGAATTTAAAGAAAAATGATAAGGCGAAGAAAGCCTTTGCTTTTAAAATTGACCATATTATAAAAGATATGAGAAATTAGACAAACATTAATTCTATATGATAGAGTCACGTAGTTTTGCTATGATGTCAGAACCACCAAAACCAGAAGGCACAGACGAAATCTGTCCTATATGTAATAGACCTAAAAGAAAGCACACCGCTGAAGAAACACTAACTTGTTCTCATAAAATGAAAGAGTTTGAAGAATTAAAAAAAGGTGGCGCAGGAATTGAGTAAATTACTTAGTTCTTTTTATGAACTGAATATATTGGGTACATGTACTTTAATCCTACAGAGCAAGCATTGATTAACTTATAGTTGAAGTCTTTGAATTTTTTTACCATTCTATACAAATCACTTCCTATTACAATCCCATTTTTTTCAGCACTATGATTTATCTTGGTACACATGTTTACAGGTGTACCAAGAACATCGATTGAGGATGAATAATTTGTCTTCATAATAGTAACTTTACCATAGTCAGCACTAATTCTATAATTTAATGATGGTAAATGTTCTTTTTTCATTTTTTTATTTAATGATTTATTCTCAGCTACCATTTTCATTGAACAATTCAAACAATTAAAAAAATTGTCTTTATCGGTAGGAGTAGATGAATCTGGAAAATAGTACAAAAGGCTGTCTCCAATATTCTTAATTACATAACCATCAAATTTTTCAATAGTTTCTGCCATGGAATTCAAAAAAATTTCATAATAATCAGACAGTTTTCTTTGAGGTAAAGTTGCAGTAATTTTAGTAGAATTAATCATATCTATAATTCCAACACAATAATTTTGAGATGTTTCCAAAAAATCGATTATATAATGAGGAGTTTGTCTTTGATCTAAAGCGTTGTAGTGATATATTGATTTTAGATTTCCCACTGTTTTCTCAGATAAATCCGCCAACTTTGAATAGGATAAATGAAAGCTATATCAAAATTGTTTGCGTTCATTTGGACAAAACAAATTTTATTGATTTCAATTTGTTTGTCCAAAATGCAATTACAAAGCTATATTTTCTTAGAATTCACTAAGTGAAAACTAAGAGGAAATTAATATGACAATTTCAATAAAACCCACGCAAATTAAGCAGAGCGTCTATCTATTAGTTCCAAAAAGTATTGTTGATCTTATTGAAATTAAAAAAAAGTCAAAACTTACACTTAATTTAAAGAAAAATGGTCAGAAACATGTCTTAGAATATGTTATAGAAAATCCTTAAACATAAAAAAAAATTTACAAAAGTTGCTTTACAGTTGTAAGTCCAATACCGTAATGCTTTCCAATTTTTTCAAGAGCAAGTCGTTTGTTATATAATGCAGGTATATTGGTTGGATCAATTTGAACAATTTTCTCATAACAAGAAATCGCTTCCAAATGTTTATC
>Ga0209980_10001620_pt1 | contig 12320 bp, 12 predicted proteins | sample CR02metaG_FD_183611 | JGI IMG/M metagenome (GOLD analysis project Ga0209980, IMG submission 183611) | Deep subsurface microbial communities from Mariana Trench to uncover new lineages of life (NeLLi) - CR02 metaG (SPAdes) (version 2) | ecosystem: Environmental > Aquatic > Marine > Ocean trench... | reverse complement strand
TGTGATTTGCAACGCAGACGAATCCGAGCCGGGGACCTTTAAAGATCGCGTGCTCCTGGAGGACGACCCGCACAGCAGCCTGGAAGGTACGATCCTGGCCGGCTACGCGGTGGGCGCGGAGGTCGGCTACCTCTACATTCGAGGCGAATACCGGAAGGCGGAAAACATCGTCCGAAACGCCATCGATGAGGCGCGGCGGCAAGGGTATCTAGGTGCAAACATTCTCGGCAGCGAATTTGGCTTCGACATCGAGATTCGGAGCGGAGCGGGGGCCTATATCTGTGGTGAAGAAACGGCGCTTTTCGAATCGATCGAAGGGAAGCGCGGTTTCCCGCGCATCAAGCCTCCATTTCCGACGACGCATGGGTTATTTGGCAAGCCCACGGTAGTCAACAACGTCGAGACGCTGGCCAACGTGCCCTTGATTATTCGGGGCGGATCTCAGGCGTTCCGAGAGAGAGGCACTGAGGAGTCTCCCGGTACGAAATTATTCTGCTTGTCAGGCGACGTGGCTCGCCCCGGATTATATGAAGTGGAATTCGGCGTACCGTTGCGACATTTACTCGAAGATCTCGGCGGAGGCGTTGTTGGCGGAGAGCTGCAAGGGATCCTGTTCGGAGGGGCGGCGGGGGCTTTTGCAACAGCACAGCATCTGGATGTGAAGATGACCTTTGAGGATCTCAAAGAGGCCGGCCTCCCACTTGGCTCGGGAGTGGTCATGGTCTTCAATGAGGCGCGCGACATGCGCCAGGTGCTGCGCGGGCTGGCACACTTCTTCGCGGACGAGTCGTGTGGGAAGTGCTACCCATGCCAGCTCGGAACGCAGCGCCAGTACGAGATTCTCACAGAGTTGGCCAAAGGCAATTACCAGCCCGGTGATGTAGAGCGGCTGACCGACGTGGGATGGACTATGACCGATGCTTCTCTCTGCGGTCTGGGGCAAACCGCCGCAACTGCGGTGTTGAGCGCTATCGACACTTGGCCGGAGTTGTTCTCTGGTAACGGAGCTCATTAACGTCGCTAGTCATGAGCAAGCCGAACGAGGAGGCATAGCTTATCCCTGACGGAACGGTACCCTTCCGATATCAGCAATACGCGGGCGACTGGCGCGAGGTCGATGCGGAAGTGATCGAAGAGGGAACGATAACCCTCTATGTGAATGGTCGCGAACTGGCATCGCTCATGTGCACCCCACGGGACCCCATGCAGCTGGCGCTAGGTTTTTTGGCCAATGAAGAATTCATAACCTCGTATCAGGACATCGCAATCGACCACGTGTGCGCGGCCGGCGACTGTGTCGATATCTGGCTGACGAAGTCAGTTTGGGATCGGCCGCGCCGTCGGATCATCACTTCGGGCTGCGGCGGAGGCGTGACGTTTGCCGATCTCGCCGCCCACCAGGAACCGGTGACAGCACAGCTCTTGATTGAGCCGCAGATGATAGGCGAGTTGATGGTCAAGCTGCAGACGCGCGACAGTCTTTATGCCCGCGCCCGAGGGGTCCACACTTCTGCTCTGAGCGATGGGGAACGGCTCCTGCTTGTGGCGGAAGACATAGGGCGCCACAACACAATCGATCGCCTGCGCGGCGAGTGCCTGCGCCGGGAAATGGATCCCGAGGGACTGATGCTGCTGGCCACCGGTCGCATCTCGTCCGAGATGATCCACAAGGCGGTGAAAATGGGCTGCCCCATTGTGGCTTCTCGTACCTCACCCACCAGCATGTCGGTCGGTCTGGCACGCGAGTGGAACATCACGCTGTGTGGCTATGTGCGCCGCAGCCGGATGAATGTGTATGCTCATCCCGAACGGCTGCTCAATGCGAACCTGGCCATCGATGAATCGTTTAGCTCGATCGAGTATCCGGTATCGAGTCTGAGCGGGGACTGATAATTTTTCAGGAGAAAGCTTGAAGGAAGGCATCACGCTGACCATTGACGGCAACTCAGTCACCGTTCCCCCCGGGACGACGATCTTGAGCGCCGCCGCGGAGCTGGGGACCGAAATCCCGACCATTTGTTATCACGATCACTGCAGCTCCTACGGTATTTGCCGCCTGTGTGTCGTGGAAGTAGAAGACGCCCGCGTTCTGCAGCCCGCGTGTGTGGCCGAGGTCCGTGAAGGCATGAAAGTTGATACGCGTAATCCGCGAGTGGAACGCAGTCGGCGCACGATCCTGGAGATGCTCGATTCTGCGGTGAACCTCAACGAAGCGCCCGAAATTCAGGCCCAGCTACGGGATTACGACGCGAACCCGAAACGTTTCGAGAACGGTGCGAAGCGAGAATCAATTATCATCGATGACAACCCGATGTTCGTGCGCGACTACTCCCAGTGCGTTCTCTGCTGGCGCTGCGTTCAGGTCTGCGCAGAGGACGCCCAGTACACGTACGCCATTAACTTCAGCGGGCGCGGATTCGAAACTAGTATCGATACCTTCTTCAACCAGAGTCTGCCCGAATCAACCTGTGTCTTCTGCGGGCAATGCGTGGATGTTTGCCCGACCGGCGCCCTGAAACCCAAGCGTGAATGGCTGCTGGAGCAAGGACAAACGCCGGATGAGATCATGCAGTTGACGCGCATGGAACGCCGGGGAAGAAGGCGTTCGGGGTAGGATGACCACAACATACGGTTGTGCGGAACGATCCAGATTCGTGCTGAACATTCGTACCCTGTGCACCGCGTGGGAGGTCTACGATGATTGAAGCCGACCGAGTCGTCAGCACAGTCTGTCCCTACTGCGGAGTCGGATGCGGGATGGATCTGCATCTCAAGGACGATTTCATTTTCAAGGTGACCTCGGATCACAACAATATCGTCAACAAGGGCAACCTGTGCGTCAAAGGCCGCTACGGCTATGACATGATCTACAGCAAGAAACGGGTCACCGAGCCGTTGATCCGCAAGACGCCGCAGCGGGCTGGCGAGCGCACTCAAGCGTTCGGTCGTGACGAGTGGCGCCAGGTCTCCTGGGAAGAGGCGCTGGATTACACCGCCGACCGGCTCGTGGAGATCTATGAGCGGGATGGTTCGGACGCCATGGCGGTCTACTGCTGTGCTAAAGCGACCAACGAAGACAACTACCTGCTGCAGAAGATGTTTCGCGCCCTCTTCCGCACCAACAATGTGGACCACTGCACCCGGCTGTGCCACGCCGCCTCGGTGGTGGCGCTGCAGATGGCCATCGGATCGGCATCCATGAGCAACACCGCCGCCGAAGTCATCAAGACCGATGTCTTCATCGTCACCGGCTCCAACACCGCCGAGACGCATCCCATCATCGGTCTGCAGATGAAGGAGGCGGTTGAGAAGTACGGTTCCAAGCTGATCGTGGTCGACCCCCGCCGAGTCGAGCTAGCCAACTGGGCGACGCTATGGCTGCCGCAAATGCCAGGTACGGATGTGACGGTTTTCGCGGCGATGGCGCACGTGATCATCGAGGAGAAGCTCTACAACCAGGAATTCATCGATCAACGCACGGAAGGTTTCGAGGATTTCGCCAAATCGATGGAGAAATTCACGCCGGAGTTCGCTGAATCCATATCTGGAGTAGACCGCAACCTGATCATTGAGGCGGCCCGTATGTACGCCACCGCGGAGCGCGCCGCAATCTACTGGGCGCTCGGAATCTCCGAGAGCACTCACGGGGTTGACAATGCGTTCTCGTTGATACACTTGGCGCTGCTCACCGGACATATCGGCCGCGAAGGTACCGGCCTCAACCCGCTGCGCGGCCAAAACAATGTGCAGGGTGCTTCTGACATGGGGGCCATACCGTGGCATTATCCGGGCTATATGGAAGTGGACGATCCCGCCAGCGCCGATATCTGGGAGAAGGCCTGGAACGTTGAGCCGGGCGGGCTCAATCAAGAGAAGGGCCTGACGACGACGGAGATTCTGTCCAACGTTGGAGAAGGCGGCGTGCGCGCGCTGTATATCATGGGCGAGAACCCCATGATGGCCGAACCCAATTTGAATGTCACGCGTCACCACATGGAGAACCTGGAGTTCCTGGCGGTGCACGACCTCTTCATCAACGAGTCGGGAGCCTACGCGGACGTCATCCTGCCCGGCGCTTCCTGGGCGGAGAAGGACGGCACCTTCACGAACACCGATCGCCGCGTGCAGCGCATACGCAAAGCGCTGGAGCCGCGCGGGCATTCACTTCCCGATGTCGAAATCATCTCCGAGTTGGCGAAGCGGATTGAGGATCGCCTGGGGCGGCCCGGATCGGCCTACTGGGACTACCGGGATCCCGAGCAAGTCTTGATCGAGATGGGTGAGGTCGTCTCCGCCTATCGCGGGATACGCTACGAGCGGCTCGATGAGGTTGGACTCCAGACACCGGTGCCGGACGAAGATCATCCCGGTACCCCCTTCCTGTTTGAGGAGACTTTCCCCAGAGGGAGAGGGAAGTTTCACCTGCTCGAATACGTGCCTTCCGCAGAAGCTCCGGATCACGAATACCCGCTTATCTTGACCACCGGACGACTGCTCGAGCACTGGCACGGTGGGACGATGACACGCAATTCTCAGCTCGACGTGCTCTACCCCGAAGCCCTGGTTGAAATGAATCGCGTGGACGCGGCGCGGACAGGGGTCAAGTCTGGAGATACTGTACGAGTATCCTCACGGAGAGGCTCCATCGTCCTACGCGCAAATGTCACCGAGAAAGCCAATCTAGGAGTGGTGTTTATCCCCTGGCACTTCCACGAAGCGGCGGCCAACTTGCTGACGCTGGACGAACTCGACCCCGTGGCAAAGATCCCAGAATACAAGGCCTGTGCGGTGCGCGTCGAATTGGCCTCGGAGGACGAGTTAGCCAATCCCGAAGCGCGCACCCGCCGCGGGCGCTGGTAGCTCCGACCTCAGCGCGCATTCCCGCGAAGGGTTCCTGATCCTAAGTCTGGCTCGAGATCATCCGACCTTAAGGGGCGGATTCCTCGCTTGCGGGTCCGTTAGACCCCGATCAAGGAGCTGACTCAACACTTTGGTCAGCGGCGACGGCCCAGGTCCCGCGCAATCCTGTCATTGCCATCCCCACTAGCTAGTGCACCCCACGGTATCATTGATGGTCTTCCGAGAAGGTTATGTCTCCCAAGCAGACGCGTCGAAATTATCGGGGTCGGGCCATCGATGTCAGCTATGACGTTCGCCGCTGCATCCACGCCGCAGAGTGTGTACGCGGTCTCCCTTCCACCTTCAACCGGCAACACGTACCCTGGATCGAGCCGAATCGATCCCCGCCGGCCGATGTGGCGAATGTTGTGATGCGCTGCCCAAGCGGCGCGCTACGATTTGAACGAAAGGACGCCGGGCTCCCCGAGCCGATCGCGGCCAGAAATACCATCACCCTGGTGAAAAATGGGCCGCTCTACGTCCGCGGGGAAGTGAAGATCGTCTCCGCGCAAGGGGAGATCCTACATCGGGATACTCGGATCTCCTTGTGCCGCTGCGGCGCCTCGAACAACAAACCGTTCTGCGATAATTCACACATCGCCTCCGGATTCAAATCGGGCCAGCCAACCGCAGGCCACCGCGTTGAAATGGGCATGGGCGGCACCCTGCAAATTACCCCGACCGAGAACGGTCCTTATCAAATGCTGGGGAACATTGAGCTGATAGATGCAGCAGAAGGAATTGTCTTTCGGGGTAAGATGATTCGCCTCTGCCGCTGCGGCGCATCGGGAGAAATGCCCTTTTGCGACAACTCTCATCTGCACAATGGGTTCGAAGCCAGATCGTGGTAGTGGAGCGCGGGCAGCAATTCGATTGTCCAAGGGGGATGTCAAGGCTGCGCCGCACATGTGCACCCCGCTGCTAGCGGCCTGAAAAAGGCATGATCGAAGCGGTAATCTTTGACCTCGATGGTGTACTACTGCAATCGGAAGAAGTGTGGGACGAAGTTCGGGAGCAGTTGACGCGCGAGACAGGAGGAGAATGGCACTCGCGGGCCTCGCGGGACATGATGGGCATGAGCTCGCCCGAGTGGTCGCGCTACATGAATGAAAAGTTGGGGCTGCCAATGACACCGGAGGCAATTAATGAAGAGGTCGTGCGACGGATGGAACTGGCGTACGCGGACCATCTTCCGCTGATCTCCGGTGCGCGGGAGGCCGTCCACCGTCTGGCCGCGAACTGGCAGCTCGGTTTGGCTTCTTCGTCGAATCGCCTGTTGATTGACCGAGTATTGCAGGAGGCGGAATTGACCGACCTGTTTCAGGCCACCGTTTCTGCAGAAGAAGTAAAGCGAGGCAAGCCACACCCGGAGGTATTCCAGGAAGCTGCAAGGCGACTTGGGGTCGAGCCGAGCCATGCTGCGGCGATCGAAGACTCGCACAATGGTGTGTTATCCGCGCATGCTGCCGATATGGCGGTGGTGCTGTTCCCGAATGTTTCGTTTCCGCCAGGAGAAGAGGCGACCGCCCTGTCGGGAGCGGTGGTGACCCATTTGAATCAGCTGACGGTCGAGCTGATTCAGGGCCTGGACGCCTAGGACGATTTTAAGTTCGGCTACCTCCGAGACTAATTGCATTTGGAGATAAGATAGGGCGATGTCCAACACGCGGCGCACTTTGGAGACTACTAACCGGGGCGGGGTTGTCGTTGGCATACTGCTGATCGCCACCGGAATGGTTTTCTTCATCGCAAACTTGTTGCCCGGCATCGATCTTGGGAGCATGTGGCCCGGGATGTTTTACGCGGTCGGACTTGCGCTGCTGCTGCCGCCATGGATCCTGCCGTCGCACCGCCAGGCGCTTGCAGGCTTGATTATTCCCGGGATGCTGCTCTTGGTTCTCGGCTTTATTTTCACCTACCTCGTAATCACCGACGATTGGGATTCGTGGGCCTACATTTGGGCATTGATCCCCGCAAGCGTGGGTGCCGGGTTATGGATCGCGGCGCGCTTCGGATTCTGGGGGCCCGGTGCCTCCACCGTCGGACTGTGGATGCTGGCAGGCAGCCTGGTGGCATTTGCCACCTTTGCCGCTTTTCTTGGGGGCGAGGGGCCACTGGCCAAAGGAGCTCCCCTGGCGCTGATCGTGTTGGGCGTCGTAGTGACCTTCACCGCCTTGGTGAGGACTCGTTCCGACTAGCGCCATAAACCGGGGTTTCCAAACTCAGTCCACAAATACCGGAAAGCGGAGATCTGGCATGTATTTCGGCGGCGTTTTTCTGGATCCTCTCCTTAGCTCTTGCGCTTTCTGGTGACGACGTTTATCTCGGGAGCCGCTCAGCTGCGTGCGCGTTCTTTGACTGCGTTGTCTGGGATGTCGGAGCGGACCTAACCCGGAGAAGCCGCACTCAGGAGGGTAAACATGAAATTCATTCTGCGGATATTTATCAACGCGGTCGCCATATGGGTCGCAAGCCTGGTGCTGACGGGCCTGGATTTCCGGGGCAACCTGGGCAGTCTGATACTGGTGGCGTTAATTTTCGGACTTGTGAACGCCTTGATCCGGCCGATTGTGAAACTTTTGACGTTGCCGATCACCCTGCTTACGCTGGGTCTTTTTACGCTGGTCGTAAATGCGCTGATGCTGATGCTGACCGCCGTGTTGAGCAGCTCGCTCGATTTGGCTGGAAATTTCTTCGAGAGTTTCCTCACCGCGGTGTTGGGCGCGCTCGTCATCAGCATCGTGAGTATGGTGTTGAGCTGGATTCTGCCCGATTGAGCGGCGCGTTGTGATCGGCAGCAAAAAACTGGAGCTATCGTTCCGCTCGTGAATGCAAAAATGAATTCCAGTCCATGGCTTCGCAGGGCGGGAACTTCCATGCGGATACTTGGAATGCTGGGGATCGCAGCCAGCCTGATTATTGCTGCGGCCCTCCCGTTCCTGCCCGCGCGGCTGATTCCGACTGCAACGGAACTCGCGCTAGACGTCTCGGAGGGACTGGGCGACTTTTCGAACTCGGTTGCCGCGGCAAGTTCGAGTTTGATCTCCGCCTCAGAAGTGCTGGAAGCGGCCGCGACTACTATCGAAAAAATCTCGGAAACCGTTAAAGACACGAAACCCTTGTTGGAATCTTCGGCCGCGATCCTGGAAGATGTCGGTGAGGACACGCTGAAGCAAACCATCCGGGCCCTGGACACCGTGCAGTCCGCCGCACAGTCCGTGGATCGAGTGCTGCGCGGGCTGGCAGTATTCGGTGCGATAACCGGAATCAGCTACGACCCCGAACGATCCCTGGATCAGGCCGTGGCCGATGTAGCGACGGGTCTGGAGTCACTTCCGGATGGATTGATCGAAGTGAGTGAAAAAATCTACGATACCGCCCAGGCATTCGATACACTGTCGGGGGAGTTAGATCAGACGCGCGGCGAGCTTCAGGGACTTTCGGATGAGGTGCGCGACCTGGGAGAACGCCTCGGGACGTTATCTGCGACCTTGGAAAAGCAAGCGATGGCGCTGGATCAACTGGTTGAGCGACTGCCGACCCTCATCTGGGCCTCGGTGGTGTTATTGGAATTGTTCCTCACCGGAGTATTGCTTGCGCAAGCGACCGCCGTTGTGGTGGGCGGTCGTCTTTATCGCGAGAACGCACCTGTTCCCTCGGTCGCGTGAAACGCGTTTCGCTCCCGTGTAGGTAGCTTAAGTCGCGGTGGCAATGTGGAGGCGGCCTTTTTTTTGCCCAATCGGGCTCGCTCTGGCTCCTGGCTGACGGGTCAATTCGGAGCAGACTTGTCGCACCAAAATCCGCCCGGCTCGTGCTGGCGACCTCCTTCCCAGAGTGCCGACCGGCGCGCCACCGTGACTGGTCCTGCGCGTTCTCCACATACCGGTCGAAGAACTCGATAAAGCGCCGCATAATGAACCCCGATAACTAATCCTCCGCGTTCTTCACATATCGATCGAAGAACTCAATAGAGCGCCGCATCGCCAATGTGAAATAATTCGATAGGTTGTGGTTGTCGCCCGGATATTCGTAAAGTTCCGCAACCCCATCCACGGCTTCGATTTGCGCATAGAGCATCTGGGAGAATTCGAGCGGAACGGTTGAATCCGCGGTGCCGTGGTGGAGCTGAACCGGTCCAGAGAGCTCATCCAGATAAGAGTTCGCCGAGAGTGGATCCCAGAACCTGGGATTCTCCTCCGGGGTGCCGTAGATATCCATTAGTGTGGTGCGCCAGCTGCCCGGTCGTGGGGTGCGGGTCGGCCCGGGCGTCGCTCCGCCGCGCCTCCATCGTTGAAACAGGTCCGGATAGGAAGCGACTACTCCAGCCCAGATTACACCCGCCCGAATGTCGTCCACTGCGACCATTGAGCGAAGGGCAATAAAGCCCCCCATGCTGTGGCCCCACATACCGATCCGACTGGGATCCGCTCCCTCAAAATCCTTGATGGCTGCCACTGCGTTGAGCACATCGATGGTGTAGTCCGGCGCGCCGTAGGCGCTGCGCGCCACCCCTTCGGACATATCATGTCCCCGGTAGTCGGAGCGGAATACGATATATCCGCTGCGCGCAAATCCATCGACATAGGCCACATAACGCTCGGTCGTGCGATATTGATCGGGAGCAATGTACCCATGGTTGAAAACCACCACCGGCCAGCCGCTTTCAGGCCGCTCCCCGAAGGGCACCGTGAGCAGAGCGAAAATCTTTAGTCCATCTGATCGGTAGGAGGCAATGTACCGGTAGTAGTTGGAGCCGTTGGCCAGGGTTTCTTCTATCACGATTTTGCTTCCGGGATAATCTCGCTGGCGGAGGTAGTCGATCGATAGCGGGTGTGGCAGGGGGGTCGAGGTCGCGGTTGGGGTGCGGGTTGCTGTTGAGGTGGAGGTTTGTGTTGGGGGTTGGGGTGTCTCGGTCGCGACCGGTAAAGCGATCTCAACCTGATCAGTGGGGGGATTGGAACAGGCGACGAGCAGGACCACGGCAAAGATCGCCAGACGCGAAATGCGGGCCAAGTTCATATTGGCCCGCATTTTACCTGCGACGAAGTTCAGGCGCTGTTAGAGAATTGTGAGCGTGCGTTTACTTTTTCGAGCGGCGGATCATCACCACGCCCGTGATGAAGAAACCGACACCTGCCACGAGCGCGAGGATGGCAACACCCGATCCAGCGGACAACGGGACAGCACCTCCGCCTTGTCGAGGGGGCAGAACTTCTCGAGCTTCTCCTAGCCGCGGCAGCTCGACCTCTCCGATGAGAGGTAGATTTACAGTGGGATTCCGCTCGCAATCGAACAAGCCCCTCATATCGGATAGGTCATGTATGTTCGAAACGTCCCTGAGCTGCGGATCGTAATCGAAGATCGGATCCACGGTCATCTCTTCCGGCGAGATCACGGTATTCAGGCGTGTCACGTAGGGAAAGCTGGCTCGCAGATGCTGCAGCAGTGGGTGAACGACTGAGAGTTCACGTGAGGGTGCCGCATATTCGGTTATGAACCCTTGCCCACCATATTCATCTGCTTGGTCGCTGAGCAGCTGGCGGTAGTTTGTGCCCCCGAAGGGGAAGAATGTGATGTCTGTGTCCGGTATCTCGAGTTTGGCGTAGTTGGTTGGGTAGGCTTGCTTGTCACCGAACACCCACACCATCACGGCCATATCGGGGGTGGCGGCCACCGCGGTCAGGCGAAGCGGGATCATGGGTGTCTCGGACGGATAGGTGATCTTGACCGGCTCTACGTCCTGAGCCTCTTTGTCCGGCAGCAAACGCATGGCCAGGAAGGCGAATTCCTCGACAACGTAAACGTTGATCAGGGGTTCCATCTCTGCTGTGACCTGGTAGCCGTTGTCTCTAAGCCAACTCACGACCGCTTCGGGATCTTCAGATTCTATGACGTCGAATCCGTACGGGCCGACCGCGCCGCTGGCAAATACTGTCACGGCTCCCACTGCACTTTCCGATACTGCAGCCAAAGGAACAATATTTCGGAGCGCGCAGTCCGGCATTGGAGGCGGGATAAACACGGGAGCGGTGGCCACTTCGAGCTCCAGAAAGGCCGCCATCGCATCCTCTGGCACCTCAATGTCTTCGGCGTCGATTGCCGCGGGCAGCGGCAGTATCCACGAAAAATCTTTCGCTGAGCCGGTGTACTGGATCTGGATGTAGGCCGAGATCGTCCCATCCCGGTTCTGCGTAAAGATGATGCGCTCCGCGTTCTGATCGACGGGGGAATTGGTGCAAAAGAAGCCGCCGCAGGCTAGTGCGGCATGATGTACAGCAATGGCTAACGCCGCTGCGCCAAGTACTCCCAAAGCAAGAAACAGGATCGATTTCCTCACCATCGTTTGAGCTCCTTCCGTAGTCGTATTCTGGTTTAATGATGGGACGATGCAGATGGGAAGATGGTTCCCGCGCCCAGCGGAAGCTGAGCGGAGCAAGGTCGGCGATTCCATCATCGGGGCTCTCGTTCTGTCGCGCTGCGCGCAATGAATTGGTCCTGAGCTTTCTCTTGCGAGGCTGGGAGCAGCATAAAATTTATGGACGCTTGACAACCGTGCAATCCGTGTTAGTGTTTACGCTAAGTTAGCAAGCCTTGAGAAGGGTACGTTGACATGATCGCCTATACGTTGGCCCTATCGCTTATCGTCATTATTCGGCTTCTCGTCCTTATTGAGGGCGATAAGCGAGTTCCGGTTGTGGCGGTGTAGTGGAGTAATCTCAGATCCTTGAAACACACAAGCGCCTCCCAACCGGGAGGTGTTTTCATTTATGGGCAGACCCAAAAGGAGTGAGCAGATGACCAAACGACGAATTTTCCAGAGCGACGGAGCTGGATCGTCGGCCCCAAAGCGCGATGAAGAACAAGCTCGCGCCCCTTCACCCCCGACCTCTCCCGCCCACCCAACCGAGGCGGAGGATTTGACCAAGCAGGAGGTTGAAGACTCGACCGGTGGGGAGGAGCGTGGATCGGGTGAGGCTCTAATGGAGAGCTTCAACGGCTAAGATGCACAAGCCGTCGTTTTTCGAGCGCACCCCCTGATGGCGAGAGACCTTCGACAGCGGAGCCGGGCCATCACAGAAGGACCCAGCCGCGCGCCGGCTCGGGCCATGTTAAAAGCGGTCGGATTAAGCGACGAAGACCTGCGCCGACCCCTCATAGGTGTGGCCAATACCTGGATCGAGATCGGGCCTTGTAACTTCCATTTGCGCCGGCTGGCGGCGAAGGTCAAGGAAGGCGTTCGGGCCGCGGGTGGAACCCCCATGGAATTTAACACCGTGTCGATTTCGGACGGGATCAGCATGGGCGCCGAAGGGATGAAAACCTCCCTCGTCAGCCGCGAAGTCATCGCCGACTCTATCGAGCTTGTCGCCCGCGGCAACATGTTCGACGCCCTGATCGCCATCTCCGGCTGCGACAAGACT
>Ga0209980_10001619_pt1 | contig 12321 bp, 10 predicted proteins | sample CR02metaG_FD_183611 | JGI IMG/M metagenome (GOLD analysis project Ga0209980, IMG submission 183611) | Deep subsurface microbial communities from Mariana Trench to uncover new lineages of life (NeLLi) - CR02 metaG (SPAdes) (version 2) | ecosystem: Environmental > Aquatic > Marine > Ocean trench... | reverse complement strand
AGGCGGCGTCATCGACGATCTCATTACTTATTATCTCGGGCCGGACCGCTATCGGTTGATTGTCAATGCTGCAACGCGCGAAAAGGACCTGGCATGGATCGACGAGCAATCCGGCTCGTATGCACTTGAGGTTGCCGAGCGCCCGGAGCTCGCGATGATTGCCGTGCAGGGGCCACAAGCACGGTCGCTTGTCGCGCCGTTGATCGATGCTCAATGGTGCGAGGCCGCATTGGCGTTGCAGCCCTTCTATGCACTGGAGGCTGGCGACCTGTTCATCGCGAGGACCGGCTACACCGGCGAAGATGGCTGGGAAATCGTCCTGCCGGCCGCCCAGGCGCCCATGTTCTGGCGGCAATGCCTGGATACTGGCATTCAGCCCTGCGGTCTCGGCGCACGCGACACGTTGCGTCTCGAGGCCGGAATGAATCTTTACGGTGCCGATATGGATGAAACCGTTTCACCGCTAGAGGCGGGACTCGGCTGGACCATTGCATGGGAGCCGCAGGACCGCGACTTCATTGGCAGAGGGCCGCTAACTGAAATGCGCTCGAATCCCGGCAAGCGGAAATTTGCCGGGCTGCTGCTCGAGGGCAAAGGGGTATTGAGAAATCATCAGCGTGTCGTCGTTGAAGGCAAGGATGATGGGGAAATTACAAGCGGCGGATTCTCGCCGACACTGAAAAGGTCGATCGCAATGGCGCGCATTCCTGCAGGTGATTATGAAACTGCGCAGGTCGAGGTTCGCAATCGTTTACTGGACGTGCGTGTCGTGGCCATGCCGTTCGTTCGCAACGGGAAAATACGCATCGATCTTTGATCGAAGAAACTTGAGAGTTGGTCCAAGGGGAGTAGCACAATGAGTGAATTGCCAGGCGATCTCATATACACGAAAGAACATGAATGGCTGCGACAGGAAGAAGATGGCAGCGTAACGATCGGCATCACCGATCATGCGCAGGCAGCTCTCGGCGACCTGGTTTATGTGGAATTGCCGGAAGTCGGGCAGGACGTCGAGAATGGCGGCGAGATGGCGGTGGTCGAATCGGTGAAGGCGGCATCCGATGTTTATGCGCCGATTGGTGGCACAGTTATCCAGATTAACGAGGAACTTGCCGACGACCCCGAGAAGATCAATGCTGACCCTTACGGCGACGGCTGGATCGTTCGATTGCAGCCGTCCGGCGATGCCGATGATGCGATGGACCCGAACGCCTACCAGGCTTTTCTTGACGAATTAGACGAGTAGTTATTCTTTGATAAACAGATTTTACTATGCCATTTATCCCGCATACCGATGACGAGGTTCAGGAAATGCTGGGCGTGATCGGCGCCAGCAGCATTGAAGAACTGTTCGACGAAATTCCGCGCGATCTATTGATCAAGGATCTCGATGGTGTTCCTGCCGCATTGAGTGAAATGGAAATATCGCGGCTGATGCACGATCGCGCGGCAGAAGATTGTGGCGTGCTGTGTTTTATCGGCGCTGGCGCATACGAGCATCACATCCCGACTGCCGTCTGGGATATTGCGACACGTGGTGAGTTTTACAGCGCGTACACACCGTATCAGGCGGAAGCGAGTCAGGGTACGCTGCAAACGATCTACGAATATCAAACAATGATCACCAGCCTTACCGGGTTGGATGTCAGCAACGCATCGCTCTACGACGGAGCGTCCGGTCTGGCGGAAGCGACCCTGATGGCGGTGCGCGCAAATCGCAAGTCGACATCAAAACGCGTATTGCTGGCTTCGGGCGTAAACGCGACTTACCGCAAAGTTGCACAGGCAATCACGGCGAGCCAGGGCCTGACATTCGAAACATTGCCATTGGATGCTGCAAGCGGTACTACAGACTTGAGCAAAATGAAAATCGATGGCGAGCCGCCTGTTGCTGTCGTCATTCAACAACCCTCTTTTTTCGGAACACTGGAGCAGGTTGATGACCTGAGCAATTGGGCGCATGAGCAAGGTGCGTTGCTCATTGCCATTGTTAACCCGACATCACTTGCTGTTCTCAATGCGCCCGGCAATTGGGGCGCAGCAGGCGCGGATATCGCGTGCGGCGAAGGTCAGCCACTGGGCGTGCCGCTGTCATCCGGCGGACCGTACTTCGGCATCATGGCCTGCAAGGAAAAAATCGTCAGGCAAATGCCGGGACGTATCGTCGGGCGAACCACCGACCTCGACGGAAAACCCGGATTCACGCTGACTCTGCAGGCGCGTGAGCAGCACATCCGGCGTTCCAAGGCCACGTCAAATATCTGTACTAATCAAGGACTTATGGTCACGGCAGCGACCATCTATATGTCGCTGCTCGGGCCTCGCGGCCTGCGACGTGTGGCGCTGACGTCCGTCAGGCAGACGGCGAAACTGGCTGCCATGACCAGCGCCATCGAAGGAATCGAGAAGGTGTTTTCGGCGCCACATTTTCATGAGGTCGTGCTGCGGCTGGACCGGCCTGTCGGACCGGTGCTCGAAATCCTTGCGGCGAACAATATTCTGGGTGGCTTCGACCTGACGAATGATTACCCGGAACTCGGACACGCACTACTGGTTTGCGCAACGGAGACCAAGACGGATGCGGACCTCGAATTATATGCAGCGGCGCTTGAAAAAGCGTTGCATGACTCGCAGGCGAAAACTTAGGTAACCAGGGAATCAGGTCAGATGCACAGCATTACTTACGAGGGAACAACTTACCGAACATATGGCGAATTGCCTTCGATCGGCGGTCGAGCGCCGGATGTGTCGCTCGTTAATACCAGTTTACAGGACGTGTCGCTGGCGAATTTCATGGGTGTACGAAAAGTGTTCAATATTTTTCCAAGCATCGACACACCGGTTTGTGCGAAGTCGGTCGTTGTTTTCAATAAACTCGCACAGGGTCATGATGACGTTGCGATGCTGATGGTTTCCTATGACCTGCCGTTTGCTCATGCGCGTTTCCTTAGCGAACATTCGCTGGAAAACGTAATTGGATTGTCTGCCATCAGGCACGCGGGATTCGGAGAAAACTACGGTGTGCAGATCGTTGAAGGACCGCTTGCCGGCATGTTCTCGAGGGCAGTGGTCGTGCTCGATGAAAACAATACGCTCGTGTACCGCGAGCAAATCGAGGACATTGGCGATGAGCCGGACTACATTGCTGCATACCAGGCGCTGGGCATAACAATAGATCCGTCTGATCTCGAGTTTTAAAAGGAGTCCCAATGAGCGAACAACTAATCTTCGAAATCTCGAAACCGGGTCGGCGCGCGTTCGCGCAAGCGCCGCTCGATATGGCAGAGGACAGCATTCCGGCCGCATACCTACGCGGTAAAATGCCCGCGCTGCCCGAGGTTTCCGAGTTACAGGTAGTCCGTCATTTCACGAGATTGTCACAACAAAACTTCTCGATCGATACCCATTTCTATCCCCTGGGGTCCTGCACGATGAAGTACAATCCGCGTGCCTGCAATGCGCTGGCGCTGTTACCGGGTTTTGCGGAGCGCCATCCGCTCGGGCCGGTTAGCTGTGGCCAGGGGTTTCTTGCCTGTATGTACGAATTGCAGGAGATGCTGAAGTCGGTAACCGGCATGCAGGCCGTGTCGCTGACACCGATGGCGGGCGCCCAGGGAGAATTCGCCGGTGTCGCCATGATTCGTGCCTATCACATCGCACGCGGTGATGAGAATCGGAACGAGATCATCGTGCCGGATGCGGCGCACGGCACAAATCCCGCAACGGCGACAATGTGCGGCTGTGTCGTCAGGGAAATTCCAAGCACTGCGGAAGGTGACGTCGACGTCGCAGCGTTGAAGGAAGCGGTCGGGCCTAACACCGCCGGCATCATGCTGACAAACCCATCCACGCTCGGTGTCTTCGAGCGCAGGATCATGGAAATCCAGGGTATCGTTCACAAGGCCGGCGGATTGCTTTACTACGATGGCGCAAATCTTAATGCGATTCTTGGCAAAGTCCGCCCGGGTGACATGGGCTTTGATGTGATGCATCTAAACCTGCACAAGACCTTCTCGACGCCGCATGGCGGCGGCGGGCCGGGCTCCGGTGCGGTGGGTGTTGGCGAACGCTTGCTACCTTTCCTGCCGGTTCCCATAGTCAGCCAAGTTGTCGACAAAGGCGAGAAAGATGGTTCTGCGCACTACGACTGGCTTACAGAGGACGATTTACCGCAAAGTATCGGGCGGCTGTCCGCCTTCATGGGTAATGCCGGCGTTTTATTGCGAGCGTATGTGTATATGCGCATGGTCGGAAAAGACGGTATGAAGCGCATCGCGGAATACGCGACATTGAACGCGAATTACCTGATGGCTCGCCTGAAGGATGCCGGTTTCGAAGCCGCGTTCCCAAATCGGCGCGCCAGCCACGAATTCATCCTGACGTTGAAGAAGGAAGCAAAAACGTTGCACGTCAATACGATGGATTTTGCCAAAGCATTGCTCGACAAGGACTTTCATGCGCCAACAACGTATTTTCCCCTGCTGGTGCCGGAATGCCTGCTGATCGAACCGACCGAAACCGAGACCCGGGAGGTGCTGGACAACTTCATTGATGCAATGATCGCCATCGCCGAAGAGGCCAAAGCGGATCCGGAGCGCGTCAGGGGTGCCCCTTACAGCACGCCGGTGCGCCGGCTGGACGACGTCAGGGCCGCTCGACATCTCGATCTGGCGTGGAAACCCGTATCCTGACCTGCAATTGCAATTTTGCGGCCTGCTGCACCCTAAACCGGGCACATTTTCCGGCATAATCATCCATTACCGGCTGCTGCATCGGCAACCCGAGGGAACCGCGGTGGCGGCAATCAGTCGGAGTTGTGGGTGCGGCAAAACCGGACGCTGCCCTAATTTTGCACGGAAGAGTGAATTGATAAAGAAAATACTTCGCGCAGCTTTGCTATTTGTACTCACGTTTGCATCCCTGGTGCAAGCGGAGGAACCAGAGTGGGTTGGAACACTCGAAAGGATCTCGACCGGTGTCGTCTCGATCCGCGTCGATAGCACGCGGGCTTTTGATACCGGCTGGAACTCATCGAGCCAGGCAACGGGATTTGTTGTTGACGCAAAGCGTGGCCTGATTCTGACCAATCGGCACGTCGTCACACCGGGGCCGGTCGTCGCCGAGGCAATTTTCCTGAATAACGAGGAAGTCAGGCTGACACCGATTTACCGCGATCCTGTCCATGATTTCGGCTTCTTCCGTTATAACCCGGACGACCTCGCATACATCGAGCCGGCAGAGCTGATGCTGGTGCCGGGCGCCGCAGGCGTCGGCCACGAAATTCGCGTGATCGGCAACGACGCCGGTGAAAAACTGTCAATCCTTGCCGGCACTATCGCACGGCTGGACCGCAAGGCGCCGGACTACGGACGCGGCAAGTACAACGACTTCAACACTTTCTATTATCAGGCAGCCTCCGACACCTCCGGCGGATCATCGGGTTCTCCCGTTATCAATATCGAGGGTGAAGTAGTTGCGCTGAATGCCGGCGGCAATAATAACGCTGCAAGCAGCTTCTTCCTGCCGCTGGATCGCATCGCAAGGGCACTGCAACTGATTCAGGATGACGACGCAGTCACACGCGGAACACTGCAAACTGTATTCGAGCGAAGCACCTTCGATGAATTGCGCCGCCTTGGCCTGACCACCGAAACGGAGGAACTGGTCCGTTCCGTGAATCCGGATCACACCGGCATGTTGACTGTGAGTCAGGTTATTCCGGAATCCCCGGCGGCTGGAAAAATGGAGCCGGGAGACATACTCATTCGCATCAACGGTGAACTCGTCACCGAATTCGTTCCGCTTGCAGAAACTCTCGATAGCATGGTCGGCAAGGACGTTACGATCGAAATCGAGCGCGGCGGTCGCGCTATCAAGCACAAGTTACAGGTTACTGATCTTCACGAGATATCGCCCGACGAGTTTCTCGAGTTCGGTGATGCGATTGTCAATAATCTGTCCTATCAACAGGCCCGTCACTACAACCATCCGATCCGCGGCGTTTACGTCGCGAATCCCGGGTATGTTCTGTCGCGAGCCGCCATTCCGCGAGGAGCAGTGATCACTGAGGTGGGCGGGAAGGTCGTCAACAGCATTGCCGATTTACGTTTACAGCTCAATGAACTGGCCGATGGTGACCGGACGACATTCCGTTTCAACACGATTGAAGACTCCCACAACAGTATCGTGCGGTCTGTCGAAATGGATCGCACCTGGTTTCCAGCGCGATATTGCGTACGCGATGATGAAAGCGGTATCTGGCCGTGTCAGGACCTGGATGCAGGTCCCGAACCGTCGCCACCCGAGTCGGGTAGCACCCGGTTCACTCGGAACGGTGATCCGCGCGTGAACGCAGTTGCACCGTCGCTCGTTATGGTTACTTTTGACCTGCCCTACACGGTGTCTGGTGTCGCGGACCGGCATTATTATGGCACCGGTCTCATTGTAGACGCCGAGCGCGGTCACGTCGTCGTCGATCGAAATACGGTCCCCGTTGCGATGGGAGATGCCACTATCACCTTTGCCGGGTCTCTCCAGGTCAGCGGCAAGGTCGAGTACGTTCATCCTCTGCACAATCTCGCAATTGTTAGCTACGATCCGCAGCTGATTGGAGATACGCCTGCCAGGGCCGCGAAATTCTCGACCGAGGAACTGGCAGCCGGGGACGATGTCTGGGTTATCGGATTGAAGGGTGACCACGAGCTTGTGCATCAGGCCAGCACGGTGTCGTCCGTTGAAGCAATTTCCCTGCCGCTGTCGCGAACCATGCGTTTTCGCGACTCGAACCTTGAGACGATTGCGCTGGTCAATGCGCCGACGGATTTTGACGGTGTGCTCGTGAATGAGAAGGGCGAAGTCGTGGCCAAGTGGGCCAGCTTCGCTTACCAGACCAGCGGTGACTCGGGGCAGATCATCCGGGGTATTCCCAGTGAGCTGCTTGATGAGTTTGTAAAAGTCGTCCGTTCAGGAGACCCGGTTTATTCGCTCGAACTGGAACTCGGTTATACGCCATTGTTCGCGGCCCGCAAGCTGGGGGTCGACGAGAGCTGGCTCAAAAAACTCGAGGCGCACAATCCAGGAAAGCGGCGTGCATTGAGTATTACGCGCCTGGTTGCAGGCGCCCCTGCCGCAGCAATGCTGAAGAACGGTGACATGATCCTGGCGATTGACGATGAAATCGTCACGACGTTTCGCGAACTCGAACGTGCCGTGCAAAAGCCCCGGGTCGATGTCACGGTGTGGCGGGACGGAGAGGCGCTGGACCTCGAAATTGAGACCGTTGCACTGGACGGCGTCGGCATCGAATGGGCAGTATCGTGGGCAGGTGCATTGCTTCAGGACCCGCACCGCGCGATGTCTGCACAACGCGGCATCGACGCCACCGGCGTCTACGTAGCATTTTTCAATTACGGTTCGCCGGCAACTCGCTACGGCCTATGGGCCGGCCGCCGGATAGTAGCCGTAGACGACACGGATACGCCGGACTTGCAGTCATTCGTTGATGCGATTTCCGGCAAAGAGGATCAAACGTCTGTGCGTCTGAAGACGGTTACCTGGAATGGTGCAGTTCAAGTCATCACGTTGAAGCTGGATAACCAGTATTGGCCCGCCTATGAAATCCGAAAAACAAGCAATGGCTGGCGGCGCACAGAAATCGGTTAGTGAATTCGGATCTGGTATCGGCATCAGCGGCGTTCATCTTACCTTCGCGATCACAATCCTGATTCTTAGCGGTGCTGCGCCTGGTCAGTCGTTGTACAAGTACCAGGATGAAAACGGCGACTGGATCTTCAGCGACCGGCCGCCGGCGGAAGAGCAGACTGTCGAAATTCGGGATCTGCCGACCGGCGCCAGGCCTCCAACGGTAACCGTTACCACGCGCCTTGTAGAGCGTGAATTTCAATTCATTGCCCGCAATGATTATTACGCACCCGTCGAGGTGGTGCTCGCACTCGACGAACTTACGAATATTCAATATCCGGCCGCAGACCAGGTGATGCGGTGGATTGTCGATCCACGGAGTGAGTTCAAACTGCTGGCGCTGCCCGCTATCGGGGAGGGTCAGGAGCCGGCTGCAAAATTCCGGTTTGTCTCCCTACTCGGTGATCCCAGGAGCCGTCACAGTCCCCAACAGCCTTATCGCGCGCCCTTTGCCGTGGCCAGCGACTACAGCATCACCCAGGCGTTTCCACTTGGTGTGACGCATGACACGGCGGACAGTCGCTATGCCGTGGATATCGCGATGCCGATCGGCACCGATATTCACGCCGCACGAGGCGGTGTCGTTATTGAGGTAGCAAGCACTAATTTTCGTGGCGGTGTTGATCCCGCCCGCGACACGGCAGCCGCAAACATCGTTCGCATCCTGCACGATGACGGGACGCACGCCGTTTATGCGCATCTGAACTGGAATTCCATCCGTGTACAACCCGGCGATGAGGTAGAGCGTGGCGAGTACATTGCAGATTCGGGCAATACCGGGTTTTCAAGCGGTCCGCATCTCCATTTCGCCGTTTTGCGAAACGCCGGCATGCGCATGGAATCAGTGCCGATCTTCTTCGCAGGGCCGAATTCTGCCGAGATAGGTCCAGCGGCAGGCGATACGCTTACCGCATACTGATCCGGAATACAGACAAGCGCTGTTTATCAGAGTTCCCGCTTATAACCAATTGTTGGTTACAAGACATTGCAACAAAAAAGTTTGCAACCTTTTCTCCACCGGGCGCATCTATAGCTCAAGTACATTGGAAAAACGCGGTACCGAATTTTCCGTGGGTTGGTTGGCTACCGATGTAATTGGATTAACCTGGTGTCTAAATGAGAGAGGAAATCATGAAAGAGTCGAAACTGTTCAAGAGCCTTCTGGCCACAATCATCGTCGTTGCATTGGGTGCATCGACAATCGCATCTGCTGATGAAAGGAATCAACTCAAGGGCGTATCGGTCAAGGTATCGTACGCAGACCTGAACCTGGAAAAGCAGGAAGGCGCAAAAGCTTTGTACCGGCGCCTGCGACAAGCATCAAAGCGAGCATGCGACTACCGCGGACTGAAGATCGCGGGTTCATTACGGCGTATGATCGAGACGCAGCAGTGCTACCGCGAGGCGTTGTCGGCAGCTGTAGAAAGAGTCGATAACGACCTGGTGACACAGATCCACAACAGCTAGATCGCATTAACGAGCATCGTAAGGCGGGTGCCGGTGAGTCAGGAAGTTTTGACTCGCTGGCACTCGTCTTCTTTTTCGTACTGCATTTATCTAAGCAAACAGCTGCTTGTACACCTGCACGAAATACCTCATGTGCTCTGGCGTGGACATGCTGATGCGCGACCAGGTCGTAAACGGCGGGAATAGCCGCCCGGTCAGGATGCCTTGTTCCAGCATCCTTTCCTGAACCACGGCGTTTTCAATGCCGGTTTCGATGAAAGAAAAATTGGTATTGGATTTGGCATAACGAATCCCTAAGTCTTCGCACATTCCTTCCACGATGGCCAATGACTCCTTGTTCTTGCGCCGCGAGAAGTCCTGGAACTCCATGTCCTGGTAGCTGGCGTAGGCGGCGCGTTCCCCTAAAATAGTTTGCTGTCCGGTCTTGCGCATATTCATCTCATTGATCAGGTCCGGATGCGCGAACCCGAATCCGATCCGCATGCCCGCGAGGCCGTGAATTTTTGAGGCAGTTCTGGACACGATGATGTTGTTGTGACCTTCGGCTATCAAGCCGATCATCGATTCATAATCCGGATTGTCGACGTACTCGTGGTATGCCTCATCCACGAATACCAGGCGATCCTCCGCTTGCTCCAGTACGAACTCCTTCATCGCGCTTTTTTCGATAACTGACGGGATCGGATTGTTCGGATTAACGATGTACATCATGTTGGTATCGTTGCGAACAGCCTTGCGCATTGCTTCAAGATCTGCGTTCAGGCCCTCGGCAACTCGTACCCGAATGATTTCAACCCCGGCATTCGCCGCATATCTCAGGAGCGCTTGATAGGTCGGGTCTGCACAAACCACTGAGCCCTGCCGCAGGCCGAGCAACATGCCGGCCACATTCAGAATCTCACTCGAGCCCGTGCCTGTCATCACGTGATCGGGAGAAATGTTGTTGATATTCGCGACAAGCTTGATCAAATTTGTTGGATCGGCGGCATAACGATTCGTCAGGTGAATGTTTTCGGCAATGGCCTTTAACGCGACACGGGAAGGTCCGTACGGATTTTCATTGGCGCTCATCCGAATCAGTCGATCCGGTTTCGGAATGTCGGCACCGAGTGCAGTGCTGATCAAACTGAGTGCTGATGAACCCGAGGCCGCCGGAATGATGGGCGCGAGCCCGGCGCCAACGATTGCACCGCCGCCCAGCAATATCTGCCGTCTTGTTAGATTACCCATGAGCTAAATTCCCCTGCAAATGATTTTGTAAGTAAAACACTGCCAGATTTCTATTACTCAGGCTCTTGCCCTTCCTCTCCTGCATTGTCGCAAACACATCGCAATTTTCTTGATCTGACGGTGACGAGATCGACATTGTCGCCGATGAAATACTCTTTGCGTGACTCTACTGCCTTATCATCATCGCGGCTCCAGGTTTCTGCATACTCCAGCGACTGTATTTCGTTGTTCTCGTCCCTGAACCTGACCAGCACCATGTAATCGCCACTTGACGCATCACATTCTGTGTTGTCAATCGTCGAATCGACCACCGCAACGGTGTTTTTCTGAAGATAGGTGAAGTAAATTTGTGCCGCGCATGTTTGCTTAGCCGGGGGTGTTGTGCTGAGTTTCATCTTGTAGCGAATTTCGTATTGCTTTTTGGATTCTTGTTCTTCCTGAGCTGAAATAGCTTGTGCATTGCTGATGCCGATGGCAACTACGAAAAGGTACCGGAGCGCACGCAAGGTCTTGTTCATCCTGATCCTGTCCCCCACCGGCAGGCTGGACTGCAGTGTATCCGGTTGTTCCCGATAATTCACGACTACGGGCCCGGGCGATCAGGGTTTTCTTGTTGATTTTTTCTCGTCCTGAATGGTCCGGTACAGTTTTCCCAGCGACCGGCCGCGAGCGCGGCGCTGTGCGGTGCTCTCGCGGTTGCGAGCTTCCTCGCGCAACAGTTTTCGCCAGCGACTGACACGAGCATCGTCGATATCGCCGTCGTCGACTGCCCGCCGTACGGCACAGCCCGGTTCGGACTCATGGACACAATTCGCAAACCTGCAGTTTTCCGCCAACGCCGAGACCTCTGCAAAGACATCATCGATGCCGGCTTGCACGTCGGTGAGTTGAAGTTCACGCATTCCGGGAGTATCCAGCAGCCACGCGCCTCCAGGGAGCCGAAAGAGTGATCGTGAGGTCGTCGTATGCCGGCCCTTGTCGTCACCGGCGCGGATGTCCTTTGTCTCGACCTGATTGTGTCCGAGGAGGGTGTTCGTGATCGTCGATTTTCCGGTGCCCGAGGAGCCGAGAAGCGCAATGGTTTGCCCGTTACCCAGCCAGCCCGCAAGGCTTTGCAGGCTCTCTTTATCCAGCGCGTTCACTGCTTCCGCTGATACGTCCGGCGCGAGCTTTTCGGCCGCGCGAACGAAACGCTGTGGGTCTTCCGAGAGATCTGATTTCGTTAGCACGATGACAGCCATCACTCCGGCCTCGCGAGCAATCGCCAGGTACCGCTCGAGACGCGCTTCGTTGAAATCCTGGTTGCATGACGAAACGGCAAACAGGGTGTCGACATTGGCAGCGATCAGTTGAATTCGCCGGTCAGAGCCCGGCGCGCGCCGCTTGAAAAGGCTTTTGCGCTCAAGCCGTTGCACTACGCGTCCGCTTTCGCTATCGAACAGCAACCAGTCACCGACGGTTGCTGCAATACCTTCGCCAATGACGGAAACGTCGACATGTGTTTCCAGCCCCGGAGCTGCGACCTGCAACCCCGACTTTTGCACGTTCATCACGCGCACGGGAATCGACGTCGGCGACAGATCGTCAGACAGCTGGCCGTGAAAAAAATGATCCCAGCCGAAATCAGCGAGTTTTAACGATGGCATATGAGCATGATGGTCTTACGGATCGTCTTGATCATCGCCGACAGTCAACGGATTGAGGTAACCCCTTTCGGTCACACCCGTCTTCCGCATGGCAATGCCGGTGAGGCATTCCTGCACGAGCATGTTGGAGTTGAGGACCGTCGTGTACCCGGGATCCACCAGCGGATTCAATTCAACCAGGTCGAAGCCGACGAGATTATTCTCGGAGCACAACGTGCGGACGAGCGGAAACACTTCTCTCGGCGTCAAGCCGCCGGATTCCGGCGTGCCGGTTCCT
>Ga0209980_10001616_pt1 | contig 12325 bp, 13 predicted proteins | sample CR02metaG_FD_183611 | JGI IMG/M metagenome (GOLD analysis project Ga0209980, IMG submission 183611) | Deep subsurface microbial communities from Mariana Trench to uncover new lineages of life (NeLLi) - CR02 metaG (SPAdes) (version 2) | ecosystem: Environmental > Aquatic > Marine > Ocean trench... | reverse complement strand
CGGCGGCATAAAACCGCAGGTTTCCTGATCGCCCCGGGCCGAAGGCGCGAGCGATGCAAAAGCAAGGAGTGAGGACATGGCATCCACCCTATCGAACAAGGTGTTGATCGAGGCGATCATGCCCAGCGAGGGCAGTGCGCTGATGCTCAAGCGCGCCGTCCTGGTGGTGCTGGGCATTGCCGCGCTGGCGATCGCGGCGAAGATCAAAATCCCGTTCTGGCCGGTGCCGCTCACCATGCAGACCTTCGTGGTGCTGACGGTGGGCGCGGCCTATGGCATGCGCCTCGGCGTCGTGACCATGCTGGGTTATCTGCTGGTCGGCGCGCTGGGCTTCGATATCTTCGCCTCGTCGAGCAGCGAGAACAGCGGCCTGGCCTACATGATGGGCGGCACCGGTGGTTATCTGGTCGGCTTCGTGCTGGCGGCGGGCGTGCTCGGCTGGCTGGCCCGCAAGGGCTGGGACCGCAGCTTCGTGATGATGGCGGCGGCGATGCTGATCGGCAACGCGATCATCTATGTGCCGGGCCTGCTGTGGCTGGGCCAGCTTTACGCGGAAAGCAAGGGCTGGGCCACGGTGCTCGATTGGGGCCTCTGGCCCTTCCTCGTCGGTGACGCGCTGAAGCTGGCGCTGGCGGCGCTGATCCTGCCGCTGGCCTGGAAGGCGGTGGGCGAGGCCCGCGGCTGATCCGAACCTTGTGCGCTCCGGCGGCCGGGCCGCCGGAGCCGACCCCGATCCGGTCCCCGTTTGGTTCATGCTGCCGATCATCCACCACCTGGATTACCTGGCGCCGCTGAAGCCCGGTCACCGGTTTCCCATGTCCAAATATGGCTATCTGCGCGAGGCGCTGGCGGCGCGCGGTTTGCTTTTACCCGGGGCCTATCCGGCGCCCTCACCGGCCTCGGCGGCGCAGGTCGCGCTGGCCCACGACGCGGGCTATGTCGAGCGGGTTTTCTCGCAACGCCTAAGCCCCGGGGAGGTACGCCGGATCGGCCTGCCCGGAACCGAGAAGGTGGCCCGGCGCGCGCGGTTGTCTTCGGCCGGGACGTTGCTCGCCGCCTGGCTGGCGTTGGAGCATGGCATCGCCTGCAACTCGGCCGGTGGCTCACACCACGCCGGGCCGGAGGCGGGGGCCGGGTTCTGCGTCTTCAACGACGTTGCCGTGGCGATCCGCAATCTCCTGGCCCAGGGCGCGCCCGGCCCAATGCTGGTGATCGATGCCGACGTGCATCAGGGCGACGGCACCGCGCGCATCTTCGCCGATGACCGCCAGGTCTTCACCTTCTCGATCCACTCGGAAAAGAACTTCCCGGCGCGCAAGGCGGTCTCCGATCTCGACATCGCCTTGCCGGATGGCACTGGAGACACGGCTTATCTTGCCGCCTTCCGCGATGGCGTGGCGCGGGCAATCGCCGCGGCCCGGCCGCGGCTGGTGTTCTACAATGCGGGGGTCGATGTCTGGAGCGGCGACCGGCTGGGGCGGCTGGCGCTGACCGACGACGGCATCCGCGCCCGCGACGCCTATGCCATTGCCGCCGTGCGGGGCGCGGGCATCCCCTTGGTCGGCGTTATCGGCGGCGGCTACGACGACGACCCGGTGCGCTTGGCGGAGCGTCACGCAATCCTGTTCGAGGAGGCGTCGCGCATCGCAGCCTAGAGCGATTGCTAGCAAAGTGGGTTCACTTCGCGACTCGGAAATCGCGGCAAACCAATAAGTTAGAGCGTTTTCGGTGAATCAGGGATCACCGATACGGCTCTAGCCCTTCATCGCCTGCTTGGCCCGGGTGCGCCTCGACTGGGACGGATCGGCGCTGGTCGTACTTGGCATCGACTAGAACGTTTTCCGACCTGATGGACTCAGGCCGGACGCTCTATCCCTTTGTTTTCCCGCAATTTCCGAGTCGCCAAACGAACCTGTTTGGCTCGAAATTGCTCTAGATTTCGTCCTCCTCGACCAGCTCGATCTCGCCGCGCGCGACCAGTTCGCGGATGACGCGGATGATCTCCGTCTGGGCGCGTTCGCCATCCTTGCGGCGGACCGAGGTGATCTCACCAAGCTCCTCGCGGAGCTGTTCGGCCATCCGCGTCGAGATGTTGCCGAGGATGAATTCGACGGTCTCGGGCGCTTCGACCTTGGTGACGAAGAGCGCCTTGAGCAGGACCTCCTGATCGAGCGAGCGGACCACCACGGCGACAGCGCGGCTGGGCACACGGGCCGGGATGTCCTCGACGGTGAACATCTTGCGGCGGATTTCCTCGGCGAATTCCGGCTGATCGGATTCGATACGGCCAAGGATGTGGTCGCGGATCGACGGGCTGGTGTAGTTCATGATCGCGCCGATCCGGGTCGCCGGGTTGCTCCTCCGGTCCTCGTTCGCATGGGCGGCGAGGAAGTCACGGCTCATCGTGTCGCCGATCGCCTCGACGACATGCGGGTCGAGGCTGGTGGCGCGCGCGAGGCCGACGACCACATCGCGCGCGACATCGGGCTCCAGCAGGTTCAGGATGCGCGCCGCATGTTCGGGGCTGAACTTCGACACCACGACGGCAGCGGTCTGCGGGTGCTCGCGGGCCAGAAAATCGGCCAGCGCCTCGTCGCTGACCTTGGTCAGCTTCTGCCATACATTGTGCACCGACGGCGATTCGGCGCCGTCGAGAATGCGCATCAGCAATCCCTCGGCCACATGCTGTTCCAGCAGCTCCCGGGCCTTTGCGAGGCCGCCGTGGACGACGTCTTCCTCCGGGGTCAGTTCGGCGAGGAACTCGGCGATGGTCGCGCGCACCAGCGTTGCCTCGATCCGCTTCAGGCCGGACATGGCGTGGGTGAAGCTGCGCAGGCTGGTCTCGTCGAATTGTTCGAGCACCGGGCCCGCGGTTTCGACGCCCAGCACGCCGATGATCACGGCCGCCTTCTGCTGGCGGGTGAGACGGCGTTGCGCGACGCGGTCCACGGCGCTGTCTCCGCTCATTGGCCATACCCCCGGATCAGCGCGCTGGCGAGCAGGCTCCAGCCGTCGGCGATGACGAAGAAGGCCAGTTTCAGCGGCAGCGACACCACCACCGGCGGCACCATCATCATGCCCATCGACATCAGGATCGAGGCGACCACCAGGTCGATGATCAGGAAGGGCAGGAAAATCATGAAGCCGACCTCGAAAGCGCGCTCGAGCTCGGACAGCAGGAAGGCGGGCACCAGCAGCGACAGCGGCGTCGGCTGGCCGGGGACCAGCGCCTCGCGCCGGCCGGGTGCGGCGGCGGCGAGATCGCTGATCACCCCCGGCGAGGCCCGGCCCTCCATGAAGACCCGGAACGGCGCGACACCGCGTTCCCAGGCCTGTTCGGTGGTGATGTCGCCATCCATCAGCGGGGCGAGGCCACGCGCCCAGGCCTCGCTGAAGACCGGCTCCATGACGAACCAGGTCAGGAACAGCGCCAGGGTGACGATCAGCATGTTCGGCGGCGCCTGCTGCAGCCCGATGCCCTGGCGCAGCAGCGACAACACGACCACCATGAAGGGAAAGCAGGTCACCATGATCGCGATCCCCGGCGCCAGGCTCAGCACCGTGATCAGCAGGAACAGTTGCACCGCCCGGCCGGTTACCGTGGCGCCGTCACCGAGATCGACGGTGACCGATTGCGCCGCCGCGACATCGGGCAGCGCCAAGGCGGCCGCGGTGGCGACCGCCAGCGCCAGCCAGATGCGCCGGCCGGGCCGCTCAGAACAGGTCGCTGACATCGACCACCTCGGTCAGGCGCACCCCGAGGCGCCCGGCCTCGTCACCCAGCTCCTCGAGCTCGCCGCGGGCGATCACCCGGTCGCCGACCAGGATCTCGACCGGATCGTCCATCCGGCTCGACAGCGGCAGAACCATGTCGCGCCGCATCGCCAGCAGTTCGCCGATCACCGGCCGGGCATGGCCGACCGAGACCACCACGTCGATCGGCACCGAGAAGATCGCGCGGCGGTATTTGCCCTCCTGGCTGGTGTCGCGCTGCTCCAGCAGCGGCGGCTCGCCGGTATCGTCAGCGGGGCCGGCGTCAGGTTCGGTCTGCGGGGTGTCGGGGTCGGCCATTTGTCATGCTCCTTGTTGCAGGCAGCGGTCGAGCTGCAGGCGAAAACGTTCAAGCGCGGCCTCGGCGATGGCTTCGACGTCGATCTCGGCGCCGCCCTGGCTCCAGCCGATCTGGGCCTCGCCGGGGCCGAGTGCCGGATCGGCGGTGACCTTGACTTCGGTCACGGGCCCGGTCTCGCCAAGCGCGGCGGCGACAGACTCGGCGTCGTCCGGCGCCACCGACAACAGCAGTTCGGGCCACTGGCCGCGCCGGGCGATGGCCTGCGCGGTCTCGGCGACCAGGGCTGCAAAGCCGGCCCGGGCGAGCCGTGGCAACAGGGTCTCGGCGGCCGCGCCAAGCGCCGTGACGGTGTCTCCGATGCACCGTGCCCGCAGCCCCGCCTGCTCCGACGCGACGATTTCCAGAGCCCCTGCGATCCGCTCCAGACAGGCCCGCCGCTCGGCCTCCGGGTCAATCTCGGGCAGGCCGGCGGCGGCGTCGCCTTCGGGCCCGGCCGCCGCCATATCCATCTCGGCCTCCAGTGCGCCCTGGTCATCCGGCCGGGGTGAGCCGAACCGCTCCAGCGCGATCCGTCCGGTCATCAAGCGACCTCCTCTTCACCGGGGACCAGTTCAGTGTGGGCGAGCCATTCCTGCAGCATCGAGACGGTCTGCTCCGGCCGCTCGGTGACCGCGAGCCGGAGTGCCTCGCCATCGGGCGCGGGGCGGTCCTCACCGCCCTCCGGCGCCGGCAGGCCGAGCTGATCCGGTTGCGGCAGAGCTTCGGCGCGCGGCGGGTCACCGGCCCTTGGCGCCGGCCCCGCAATCGCTCCCATGGCGGCAAGGGCCGGCACCGGCCGGGTCAGGATCGGGCGCACCACCGTCAGCGCCAGCCCCAGCGCCACCAGGGCCAGCACGCCGACCTGGATCAGGGTCATGGCATTGCGCCCGAAGAAACGCAGCAAGGGGTTGGATTCGACCAATGCGCCCGGCGTGGCCTCGGGCTGGAACTCCATGCTTTCAACGGTGACGATATCGCCGCGCGCCTCGTCGAATCCGATGGCGGCGACCACCAGGTTCCGCAACGTCTTCAACTCCTCCTCGGACCGGGGCTCCCAGACCGGTTCGCCGTCGGCGCCGGCGGAGGTGATCCCGTCGACCAGGACGGCGACGCTGATTCGCCGGATCGCCCCGGCCTGACGCACGGTCTGGCGCTGGATTTCGGATCTCGGGCTCGCGATTTCGTTCGCGCTGGCGATCCTGATCTTCACGGTGACGCTGTTCATCGAGCGCCCGCTGGATTTCTCCGCCTTCCCCACGGTGCTGCTGGCATCCCTGATGCTGCGCCTCTCGCTCAACGTCTCGTCGACCAAGCTGATCATCGGTGAGGGCCATACCGGCCCCGGCGCCGCTGGCGGCGTGATCGAGGGCTTCGCCATGTTCATCATGGGCGGCGACGTCTTTCTCGGACTGGTGGTGTTCTCGGTGCTGCTGATCGTCAATTTCATCGTCATCACCAAGGGCGCCGGGCGCATGGCCGAGGTCGGCGCCCGCTTCGCCCTCGACGGCATGCCGGGCAAGCAGCTGGCGATCGATTCGGATGTCGCCGCGGGGGCCATCACCCACGCGGAGGCGATGGAACGCCGCCGCATCGAGCAGGAGGAGACCACCTTCTTCGGCTCGCTCGACGGCGCCTCGAAATTCGTCAAGGGCGACGCGATCGCCGGGCTTCTGATCACGCTCCTGAACCTGGTGGTCGGGCTGGCCATCGGCATCGGTGTCCACGGGATGAGCTTTTCGGCGGCGATCGAGACCTATTCGATGCTGACTGTGGGCGACGGATTGGTCAGCCAGATCCCCAGCGTCATCACCTCGATCGCCGCCGCGCTGCTGCTTTCCAAGGGCGGCGTCACCGGTTCGGCCGACCGGGCGCTGATCGACCAGCTTGGAGCCTATCCCGCAGCACTCGGCACGGTTGCGGGGTTGATGGCGCTGTTCGCCTTCCTGCCCGGCCTGCCGTTTCTCCCCTTCATCCTCGGCGCCTCGGTTCTGGGCTTCGCCGCGGTTCTGTCCGGGCGGCTGGAGGTCGAGCGGGCCGAGGCGGAGCTGGCGCCGGCCGAAGAGGCGGGCGAGGCCGATGCCGCCCCGCGCCGGTCGCTCGGCGATTTGCTCGATGTCGACGAGATCCATGTGCGCTTCGCCCCCGATCTGATCGCCTCGGTGCTGGACCCGGCGGTCGGGCTGGAGAAGCGCATCGTCAACATGCGCCGCCACATCGCCACCGAATTCGGCGTGGTGATGCCCGAGGTGCGGCTGACCGACGACCCGCTGATCGAAACCGGGCATTACGCCATCCATGTGCAGGGCATCGAGGTGGCGCGGGCGGTGCTGCGCCCCGGCCACGTCTTGGTGCTGACCCGCGAGGACGTGCCGCTCGACCTGCCCGGCGAGGATGTCGCCGAGCCGGTCTACGGCGCGCCCGCCCGCTGGGTGCCGCAGGCCAACCAGGAGGACGCCGCCGCGCTCGGCCTGCCGGTGATCGCACCGGGCGAGGTCATCGCCACCCATCTGCTGGAGACCGTGAAGGCGAATTTCGGCCGCCTGTTCACCCGCCGCGCGCTGCGCAACCTGCTGGACGAGTTCACCCGCCCCTCCGACCCGGCGCGGGCCGAGGCGAACCGCAAGCTGCTGGACGAGTTCGTCCCCGACAAGGTGCCCCACGACCTGCTGCAGACGGTGCTGCGGCTTTTGCTGGAGGAGCGGGTCTCGGTCCGCAACCTGCCCCTGGTGCTGGAGGCGGCGGCCGAGGGGCGCGGGGCCGGCCTGCCGCCGGAGCAGATCGCCGAGCACGTGCGCCGGCGCATCGGTTTTCACATCGTCGCCCGGCTCTGCGACAAGCAGGGCAAACTGCCGCTGGTGCAACTGGCGCCCCATTGGGAGGCGCTGTTCGCCGAGCATGAGCGCGACGAGGACGGCCATCCGGACATCGTCCTGCCGCCGGAGGAATTCAACCGCCTCGCCCGCTCGGTCGGCAATGCGCTGAGTGTCGCGGCGAAGCAGGGCATCTATCCGGCGGTGGCGACCTCGGCCCGGCGGCGCCGGTTCCTGCGCCATGTATTGGAGGCCAAGGGCATCGAGAACCCGGTCCTGTCCTTCGAGGAGATCGGCAACCGCACCACGCTGTCGCTGGTCGGCACCGCGTGACCCGGGGTCGCATTATCCAGGCCCGTATTATCCGGTGTCGGGCATGAGCGCATTGGCGCCGCTGTTCGAGATGGCCGGAATACTGGCCTTCGTCGCCGTCGGCGTCTTCACCCGCATCGGTGCGGCCCTGTTCCTTGTCCCCGGCCTCGGCGAGCGGGCGGTGCCGGTGCGCCTGCGCCTCGGCGTGGCGCTGGCGCTGGCGGTGCTGCTGGCGCCGATGATCGCGCCGCTGGTGGACCGCTCGCCGGCCACCGTCTCGGCGCTTGCCAGCGTGATCCTGGCCGAGGCGGCGGTGGGCCTCGTCATCGGCCTTGCCTTCCGCCTCCTGGTGATCGCGTTGCAGATCGCCGGCTCGGTGGCGGCGCAGAACCTGTCGATCTCGCAGATGTTCGGCGCCGGGGTCGCGCCGGAGCCGGAGCCGACCATCGCCACGCTGCTGGGCATGGGCGGGATCGTGCTGGCGCTGGTGGCGGGGCTGCATGTGCATCTGGTCGCGGCGCTGGCCGGGCTCTACCAGACGCTGCCGTTCGGCCAGATGCCCGGCGGCGGCGAGCTGGCGGAGTGGTCGACCGCCCGGGTCGCCGAGACCTTCGCGCTGGGCCTTTCACTGGCCCTGCCCTTCATCGCCATCGCATTCGCCTACAATCTGGCGCTGGGCGCGCTTAGCCGGGCGATGCCGCAGCTTCTGGTGGCGCTGGTCGGGGCGCCGCTGCTGATCGGGTTGGGTCTGATCGTGCTCTACCTCTCGGTGCCCGAGATCTTCGCCCGCTGGGGCGCGGTGCTGGCACGGGTGCTGGCCGATCCGTTGGGTGGCCTGCTGGGTGGCCTGCCGGGGGGTCCGCGGTGAGCGGCGAGAACGACAGCGCCAGCGAAAAGACCCACGAGGCCACGCCGCGCCGGCTGGAAAAGGCCCGCGAGGAGGGCGATCTGCCGCGCTCGCAGGATGCCCAGACCTTCGCCGCCTATCTCGGCTTCGGCGCCGCCGTGCTGCTGGCCGGCGGCTGGGCGGCGGGGCAGCTGGGTGGGGCGCTGATGCCCTTTCTCGAACGGCCGCAAGACCTCGCCCGCCAATTCGCTTCCGTCGGCGCCGGCGACGCGACCTTGGCGCTCCTCGGCCGCATCGGTCCGCCCGTCCTGGCGCTGGTCGCGGCCCCGGCGGCGATGATCCTCGCTCTGCTCATCGCCCAGCGCAGCATCGTCTTCGCGCCCTCGCGCATCCAGCCGAAGCTCTCTCGGCTCTCGCCTATCGAGAACGCAAAAAACAAATACGGCATCCGCGGCATGGTCGAATTCGTCAAGAGCGCGGTCAAGCTGGGCGCGCTGGGCATTGTGCTCAGCATCACCGTCTGGGGCGAGGCCGACCGGCTGCCCCAGTATGTCCAAATCGACGCGCGCTTTACCGGCCAACTGCTTGCGCATCAGTTCCGGCTGGTCATGACCGGTGTCCTGCTGACCGCCGGACTTCTCGCCTTCTTCGACCTGCTCTGGCAGCGATTCGATCACCTGAAGCGGCTGCGGATGTCGCATCAGGAGCTGAAGGACGAGAGCAAGCAGGCCGAGGGCGACCCCCATATTCGCGCGCGGCGGCGTGATCGGGCACGCCAGATCGCCAACAACCGCATGCTGCTGGCGGTGCCCGAGGCCGATGTGGTGATCGCCAACCCGACCCATTACGCGGTGGCGCTGAAATGGCCCCGCCATGACGGCTCGGCCCCGGTCTGCCTGGCCAAAGGGATCGACGAGATCGCCCTGGCAATTCGCGCCCGGGCCGAGCAGGCCGGGGTGCCGGTGCAGACCGACCCGCCGACGGCGCGCTCGATCCACGGCCTGGTCGAGATCGGCCAGGAGATCCGCCCCGAGCATTACCAGGCGGTCGCGGCGGCGATCATCTTCGCCGACGAGATGCGCCGCAAGGCCAGGGAGCAGCAGGGATGATCGCCGCCGGTGGCGTCCCCGGCGGCGTCCGGTGAAATCCGCCGTGCTCGCCAGACTCCAGCGCCTGCTCGGCGCGGCCAGTGCGGCGGAGGCGGCGCGTCTTGCCGGAGTGCTGGCGCAAACCGCCCGCTGCCGCGCCCGCGCCGTCCAGCTGCGGCGCGAAATCGGCCTCTCCGGCGGGGCGGCGGCGCCGGGCGCCGGACCGCTGGCGGCGGCGGAGCTGGCGGCGGCCTCACGCTGGGGCCTCCGGCTGGCCGAGCGCGCCCGTGCCGAGGAAGCCCGGGCCGGGGCGCTGGAGGTTGAGGCGGAGGCGATCCGCCCGCGCCTCGCCCGCGCCTTCGGGCGCGAGTCGGCGGCGGCAGCGATGGTGGAGAAAGCGCGCAATCAGGAGCGGCGGCTGGCTGAACGCCGGGCGGAGGCAGCCGTCATCGCGCCCCGGCGGGCGCCGGATCAGTCGGACTCGTCCAGCTCCGAACCGGCCGGCACATCGGCCGGTTCCCCCGGGATCGCATAACGTCCGCCCAGCCAGCGGCCGAGATCGATATCGGCGCAACGCTTCGAGCAGAACGGCCGCCAAGCCTCACTGCCGGGCTTGGCGCAGATCGGACAGGCTAGGCGGCGGGGGCCCTTCACGTTGCTGTCATCCGGCATTCGCACAAGCTCTCCCACTGCAATCCGGGCCGGTTTTCCGGTATGACAAACGGGAAATCGGCGCTAATGCGTTATACTTAGTGTGTGATCGGCGCGAAACCCCGGCAAACGCCGGTTTGGTGCCAGGAGAGATACGGACAGGTGACAACACATTGACCGCCCAGATGAAACCAGTCGAGGATCTGGACCTGCGCCCCGAGCACCGCTCGCGGCCGGTGCCTTTATGGCGCCGGGCGATCGCCTTTATCCTGAAGACCCTGATCCCGCTGGCGATCCTCGCCGTCGCGGCCAAGATTGCCTGGTCCCTGTACCTGACGGCGCCGGTGGCCGATCGCGAGGCACGGCCCCGGGTGCCCCGCCTGGTCGAGGTGGTCGAGGTCGTGCCCGCGACCCAGGGCCCCCAGATCGAGGCCTGGGGCGAGGTGGTGGCGGCCCGCACCCTGGTGGTCAGCCCCGAGGTCCGTGGCACGATCGTTGCGCTCAATGACCGGCTTACCCCGGGCGGCCTGGTGCTGGCCGGCGAGGAACTGATCCGCCTGGACGACCGCGAGCAGCGCCTCGCCGTGGTCCAGGCCGAGGCGGAGATCCGCCAGATCGGGGCCCGGATCGCGATCGAGAATGGCCAGCAGGCACGGGCGAAGCGCGACCTGGAGCGCCTGCCCGGCAAGCTGACCGAAGACCAGCGCCAACTGGTGCTCCGGGCGCCCCAGATGGCCCAGCTCCAGGCCGAGCTGGCCGCCGCCGAGGCGGCGCGCGAGCGCGCCCTGATGGCCTTGTCGTATATGGTGATCCGGGCGCCCTTCGACGCCCTGGTGATCGAGGAGCAGGTCGCCGAGGGCACCATGCTCAGCGCCGGCTCGGCCCCGGCGACGCTGATCGCCGCCGACCGGTTCCATGTGGTGGTGGCGGTGCCGGTGTCGGCGCTCGACTGGATCAACCCGAAATCCGGCCAGATCCTGCGCCTGACCCAACCCGGCATCTGGCCCGAGGGCAGCTTCCGCGAGGGCACCGTCGAGCGGCTGACCGCGGGGTTGAGCGCGACCGGGCGGATGGCCGAACTGGTCGTCGCCATCGACGATCCGCTGGCCCGCAAGCCGGAAAACCGGGGCAAGCCGCGGCTCCTGCTCGGCAGCTTTCTCAGGGCGGTCGGCGAGGGCCGGGTGGTCGAGTCGGCGGTTGCCCTCGACCGCGCTTATCTGCGCGACCATGACACGGTCTGGGTGATGACGCCGGAAAACCGGCTCGAAGTGCGCCCCGTGACCATCGCCTGGCGCGGCGCCGAACAGGTGCTGATCAGCGCCGGACTGGCCGCCGGCGACCGGGTGATCACCACGCCGCTCGCGGTCGTGGCGCCGGGCATGGAAGTCCGCCTTGCCGAGGGAGCCGGGGGATGAGCCCGCGCCTGCGCTCGGCCGGGCCGATCGCCTGGATGGCGCGCCATTCGGTGGCGCCCAACCTGCTGATGCTGGTGTTGATCGTCGGCGGCCTCTTCATGACCACCCGGATCAAGCAGGAATACCTGCCGACGACCGAACGGGACACCGTTACCGTCACGATCGCCCTGCCCGGGGCGACGCCCGAGGAGGTCGAGCAGTCGATCATCCTGGCGGTCGAGGAGGAACTGCGGTCGGTCCAGGGCATCGACAAGCTGCTCGCCACGGCGAACGAGGGCTCCGCGCGCATCGTCGCCGAGCTGTCGACCGACCGCGACCGGCGCCTGGTCTACAACGACATCCAGCAGGCGGTGGACCGGGTGACGACCTTCCCGGAAGACGCCGAGGAGCCGCGGGTGAACCTCGACGCAAGGCGCCGCGAGGTGGTGGAGTTGCATCTCTACGGCGATGTCGATGCGCGGTCGCTGCGCATGGCCGCCGAGCATGTGCGCAACACCCTGCTGCAACAGCCCGGGATCAGCCAGGTCGATCTCGAGGGCAGCGGCGATATGGAAATCCATGTCGAGATTTCCCGCGCCGCGTTGCGCGCCTACGGCCTGACGCTGTCCGGCGTTGCCGCCACCATCCGCGAGGCCGCGCTCGACCGCTCCGGCGGCACGCTGGAGACCCGCGGTGGCGACCTGCTTGTCAGGCTGGCCGACCGCCGCGACGCGGCGCGCGACTTCGCCCTGATCCCGCTCATCGCCGACCGCCGCGGCACCGTGCTGCGGCTCGGCGACGTGGCCGAGGTGCGCCCCGGCTTCGCCGACAGCAATATGGTCTCGACCTTCGACGACAAGCCGTCGATCCGGCTGAATGTCTTCCGCGTCGGCGACGAGACCCCGATCACCGTCTCCGATGCGGTCAAGCGCGCCTTGCCCGGCGCCATGGCGACCCTGCCCGAGGCGATCGAGGTGGTGACCCTGAGGGACCGGTCGAACTACTTCCGCGATCGCATGAACCTGCTCCTGAAGAACGGGTTCATCGGCCTGGTCCTGGTGCTGATCGTGCTGAGCCTGTTCCTGGAATACAAGCTCGCCTTCTGGGTCGCG
>Ga0209980_10001614_pt1 | contig 12330 bp, 14 predicted proteins | sample CR02metaG_FD_183611 | JGI IMG/M metagenome (GOLD analysis project Ga0209980, IMG submission 183611) | Deep subsurface microbial communities from Mariana Trench to uncover new lineages of life (NeLLi) - CR02 metaG (SPAdes) (version 2) | ecosystem: Environmental > Aquatic > Marine > Ocean trench... | reverse complement strand
CTGACAAAAATGATCAATGTCAAAGTAATGATGGGAGATTCTACTATAACAGAGCAAAAAACATTTGATCCAAAACAAGTAACTGATTATTTTCAAAAAATCAACAATGCTCTTAAAGAGTGGTCTTTGCAAGATGTATCGATTTCAAACAATGAAGACCTCCGGAGAATTTTTTCAAAATTTGAGATAATGGAAGGAAATTATTTAATCTCGGGTCATGTATCATTACAATTTCATGTGTTATTATATTACAAACCAGATCAACGTGTTCTTGACTGTCAAAAAGAATTATCCGAGATTGTTGATTTGACAAAAAATACTGAACACCAAATTTCTGACAATAGTGATCAATTTGTTTTGAACAAATTAAAGGAGATGGGATACAAAGACTTTGATCATCAAAAATTGTTTGAAATATTTTATGAAAATGATGAATTTAGAGAAAAAGTTTATGCTGAGATTGAAAAAGACGCAGGGGTAGACTTTCAAGAACTGTCAGAAAAAAAGTCAAAATTATTTAATGAACTTGATTCTCTTTTAATTGAAACTTATCAAACAACTTCTGTATTGATTGATGATAATAAATTAATTACTGGTGAAGAAGGTTGTTTATGTACCATAGATTTAGAATTTGTTAAAAATAAAAACAGAGAAGGATTGTTTGATCCAAGAAAAATGTCGGATTCGGTTAAAGAAAATATTTTAAAACGTTTAGATGAATTTGAAAAAATCATTAAATCATAAAGACCAAAGAATCGGAAAATGAGAAGTTTTCTCAAAGGGGAGTTCCGATCCCTTGATATGTTTTGAACGATAATATCAAACTATTTAGGCATTCCTTAAAATCTATGCGTAAAATTTGACTAATGATACAATTTTTGTATAGAATAAGTCAAATACATCGTTACTAGCAACATTTCTAATGAACCCATCATATGATGAAATACTAAAGGCAAATTCGATGAAAGGAAATGAGATAAAAAAGACTCCGTTAATTCATTCACCTACATTTAGTGAACTTACAAATTCTCAGGTATACCTGAAAGCAGAATTTCGACAAAGAACTGGTTCATTTAAAATTCGTGGGGCTTATTACAAAATCAAATCATTATCAGATGAAGAGAAAAAACATGGTGTGGTTGCAGCGTCTGCAGGCAACCATGCTCAAGGAATGGCATTTGCATCATCGTTGGAAAAAATCTCTTGTACTATTGTAATGCCAAAAAATGCATCTCCTGCAAAAGTAGCAGCAACTAGAGGTTATGGTGCAAATGTAATCTTGGAAGGAGTAAATTATGATGAGGCATCTGCCAAAGCAAAAGAAATTGCCAAAGAAACAGGTGCAACTATGATACATGCTTTTGATGACCCTCAAATCATAGCAGCTCAAGGAGTCATAGGATTGGAAATATTAGAGGATTTACCAGATGTAGATGAAATTTATCTCCCAATAGGTGGGGGAGGATTAGCTGCTGGAACTTTAATTGCAATTAAAGAAAAAAATCCAAACATCAAAGTAATTGGCGTTCAGTCAAAATCATTCCCATCAATGTATGAATCAGTTAAGCAAGGTTCTTTGACTGCAAGCGGCGGTGCAAGAACAATTGCAGACGGTATTGCTGTAAAAATTCCTGGGAAATTGACCTTTGATATAATTAATGAACTTATAGACGAGATTGTTCTTGTTGATGATACAGAAATCACCAAAGCAATGTTTTTGCTAATGGAGAGAATGAAGTTTGTCGTAGAGCCTGCAGGTGCAGCTAGTTTGGCATATTTGATTTCAAAGAAACCTGCCCCAGGAAAGAAAGTGGTTGCGATTCTAGCAGGTGGAAATGTGGATATGTATCTTTTAGGTCAGATTGTAGACAAGGGTCTCGCTGCAATGGGTCGTTTACTAAAACTATCAATATTGTTGCCCGATAGACCTGGTGCATTCAAAGAAATTGTTGATGAAATAACCCTGGCAAATGCAAACATTGTAGAGGTAGTTCATGACAGACTAAGCTCTAATATTGATGCTGGCTCAGCTGGAGTAACTTTGAGTCTTGAGACTCAGGGAAAAGAGCAAGCAGATCTGTTAATTGAAGCACTAAAAAAGAAAAATATCCAATTCACTTTATTGACTTAGGTCACTTGAATTTTTTTTTAGCAAATTTTGAAAGGCCTTCTTTCTTTAACTGCTCTGATTCTTTCATGACAGAGTTATGTTGATCAGATTTGTGTTGTTTTAGCTTCTTTTTTAAATCTGGAAATTCATTTGCAAGAATTTTCATTGCATAAATTCCAGCATTACCAGCTTTGTTAATCCCAACAGATACAACAGGAGAACCTGAGGGCATCTCTGTGATTGATAATAATGAATCTAATCCCCCAAATGCAGAAAATTTTGAAGAATCGGTTTTTTTTTGGTGTTTGTCATTATAGACAAGTATTGGTACACCGATTACTGGAATGATTGTATGTGAAGCAATCATTCCAGGCAAGTGTGCTGCACCACCAGCTCCTGCTATGATTATTTTAAATCCCATTTTTTCAGCATGCTTTGCATATTCAGCTAATCTAGATGGAGTTCTATGTGCAGAAACAATTTGATCTTCATGTTTGATTTTAAATTCATCTAAGATTTCAGCTGCACCTTGCATAATTCTACTATCTGAGCTAGATCCCATAATGATTCCAACTAAGGGTTTTTTTGAAAATGTCATAATATTAGAAAAAACTAGAGAGTAATTAACGATAACTGTTACAAAAAATCCAACAAAATTGTACAAATCAACATTAGCTATTTTTAGTGCATGAATGATGAATGATGTGATGACAAGGATCCTTGGAATTATTGGAGGAGGGCAACTTGGAATGATGATTACAGAGGCAGCAAAGAAAATGCCAGAACACATATCAAAAATCATAGTGTTAGATCCAACTGAAAATTGCTCTGCTGCACAAGTTGGTGCTGAGCAAATTGTAGCTGATTTCAAAGACAAAGATGCCATTGTTGATTTAGCAGATAAATCAGATATCATTACTTATGAGATTGAGTCTGGAGATAGCGTTGTTTTAAAATCTGTCGAAAAAAATGCAGAGATAAATCCCTCCCCAGAAACACTAAGAATCATTCAAGACAAGTTTTTGCAAAAATCTTTCTTACAAGAAAATAATATTCCAATTCCAGAATTTATCAAAATACAAAGTATTAGCGATGTTAAAGATGGTTTGAAAAATTTTGGATTTCCAGCATTTCTAAAGGCAAGAAGAGATGCTTATGATGGCAGAGGTAATTTCAAAATTAACACAGAAGATGAAATTCAGAAAGCATTTGATTATTTCCAAGGACAGAATCTGTTGTTAGAAAAATTTATTTTATTTAAAATGGAAGTATCTGTCATTGCATCACGAAACACTAAAGGTCAAATTAAAACATATCCTTTAGTTGAGAACATTCATGAAGAAAACATTCTACGTGAGACAATAGCTCCAGCTAGAGTTACAAAAGAAGTTACACAAAAAGCTGAACAAATTGCAGAAAAAATAATGACAGTTCTTAAAGGAGCTGGAACTTTTGGAATAGAAATGTTTGTGACACAAGATAATAATATACTAATTAATGAAATTGCACCTCGAGTTCACAACTCTGGTCATCATACATTACAATCAAGTGAAACATCTCAGTTTGAGCAACATCTAAGAGCAATTTTAGGTTTGGAACTTGGAAGTACTAAACTAATCCATAATACTGTAATGTACAATATTTTAGGAACAAAAGGATTTGAAGGAGAATACAAACCAATAATTTTCTCAGAACCAAATGTACATCTAAAAATGTATGGTAAAAAAATTTCAAAACCATTACGAAAACTTGGACATTTTAATTTAGTCGCAAGAAATGACGAAACAGTAGAACAATTATTGGAGAAACTCGAAACTCTCAAAGAGAAAGTTGTTACTCAACCTCTTCACTAAACTACTAAAACCTTAACAAAATGCTTCCTAATACGTTTATTAATTAATTAAAAATTGATTCAAACATGGTAACTCCCTCACTTGTGTTGTCAGGAATTTCGATAATTCTTTTGATAATATATGGTGCTGATGCCATGGTTGGCGGTGGTGGAGCTGGAGATGGATTCTTACCATTAGATGCAATGACACGTGGAATAGGACTTGGAATGCCTCCAATAATTTTGTCATTTATTGCATTTTTCATATCAAAAAAACCTCCTTTCAAAGTATTAGGCATTATGCTTATTGTTACTGGCATATTGATCATTATTGGGGGAGCAATCTTTGTAGTTGGTGCTGCAGAAACTGAAAACTTTGCTAGAATGGCAGGTGAAGGTGGAGGATTAACTATAATTGGTATAATCATTGCCATATTGGGCGGAATAAAGATAAAAAAATCCCGTACAGGGTAATAATACATGCCAACCTGTGCTAAATGCAATAATGATGTAAAGAAAGTCTATGATTGTGATCATACTAATTTTGAAGAATATTGTGTTGAGTGTTATACCGAATTACATTACTATTTGACAGAGAAAAATTGAGGATATACCAACTGACAGAAAAATTGCTATTTTTTCTTCTTTGAAAATTTTCATATACTCTAAAAATAAGACTCTGATAGTTGAAAGCAATAATTTTAGCTGGTGGACGTGGTAAAAGATTAAGACCGATTACGGATTATGTTCCAAAACCACTTGTACCTATAAAAAATATTCCAATTATTGAATGGCAAATTAAATACCTAAAAAAATATGGTGTAAATGAAGTAATTATTTGTACAGGCTATGAAACAAAAATGATTGAAAACTATCTTGGTATAAAAAATATAGGTGTTAAAATAAAATTTTCGATTGAAAAATCACCATTAGGTACAGGAGGTGCAATAAAAAAAGCAGGAAAAATGATTCATGATAAATCATTTTTTGTAATTAATGGAGATGTAATAACAAATATTGATTTGAGAAAACTTGCCAAAAAACCAAATTCTATAGCATCTATTGAATTACGAACTAAGTTTGGCATTTTAGAAACAAATGATAATAAAATATCTAAATTTAGAGAGAAAAAAGAGATTTCAAACTTGTGGATGAATGCAGGAATTTATCATCTTCAAAAAGAAATACTAAAAGATTTACCAAACAAAGGCGATATAGAAAAAACACTTTTTCCAGATTATGCAAAAAAAGGTAAACTCATTACAATCAAATTTAAAAAGATAAAATGGTATTCCATAGACTCTTTCAAAGATATTGAAGATTGTTCACTAGAAATACAGAAAATAATAAAATAAATTTTGAATCTTATGCACCAGTTCTGTGCAATGTAACCATCATGTATGCTACTTCTTCTACAAAGGATTCATCCTTGCAAACTAAAGTGTATTTTGTAGCATTATTCCAAAATGTTTCCTCTTGGAATGGTTTTTCATTGAAAGTTTGTTCACTCAATGTTTATGATTATAATCTGATCTGATAATGCTCCACCTCAATCAAAATTAACTCATTGCTAAAACAGATACGCTAAATATCCAATGAACATACAATTTTCATGCGTATTGCATTTAGTCTAGGCTCACTGCTTTCAGTAAATCAGGTTCTAGAATGCTCAAAAATTCTATCAAAAACTAATGTCGACACAATTTGGATACCTGAAACATGGGGTATGGAAAATTTCTCAATGCTTAGTGCTGTTTCCAACAAAACGATGAATCAAAAAATAGGCTCATCAATTATCAATATCTATTCAAGAAGCCCATCTGTAATTGCAATGGGTGCAGCTACAGTAGATACTTTGTCAGATGGACGATTAATTCTGGGTCTTGGAACAAGTAGTTTACCAATTATTGAAACTTTCCATGGTTACAAATTTGAAAAACCAGTACAAAGAATGAGAGAATATGTAAAAATAATTAGATTAGTGTTATCAGGAAAAGAAGTTAATTATACTGGAGAAATTTTTGATTTAAAGAATTTTACATTACTGATAAAACCAAAAAGAGAATCAATTCCAATTTATTTGGCGGCTGTCAATCAAAAGATGGTTGACTTAACATGGGACATTGGAAATGGTGTAATTTTTTATCTAAGACCATTAAATGAAATGAAAGAAACGATAACAAAAATGCAATCAAAGAAAAAAATTGATGTTACTTGTCAAATAATCACTTCTATTGCAGAAGATTCAGATGTTGCAATTGATCGTGCTAAAAAAACATTGGCATTTTATGTATCTGTAGGTAAAATATACAGAGAATTTTTGGCAAAAAATGGATTCAAAAATGAAACATCTAACATATTTGATGAATTCAAAAAATCAGGATTCAAATCAAATCATGAACTTGTTAGCGATTCGATGCTACAATCGCTTTGTATATCTGGTACCCCAAACGAATGCAGAAAACAACTTCAAAATTTTTGTGAAACAGGAATTGATTTACCAATAATTCAATTCAATCCAGTTGGAGACATATCAGAGTCTTTTGAATTATTGAAGAAAACATTTCTGGATGAGTAATATGATCAAAGTAGGAATTATTGCATATGGAATTACTCCATTTACAAAAGATGATCAAAAAATAGAATCGATTTTACTTAGATCTGCAAAAAACCTCTTTGATAATAATCCTGAAATTAATAGAAATGACATTGATGCTGTTTTAGTTTCTACAAATAATAATTCAAAATATCTTGCCCCAATTTTATCAGAAATGGGTGGAATTCAACCAAAAATTGCTCATTCCATAGAAAGTCTATGTAATTCAGGCACAAATTCAATAGTTTCAGCATACTCTTACATTGCATCAGGTCTTGCAGATATGGTTCTCATTAGTGGGGCTGAAAGATATGATAGTCCAGGGCAAATCTTAGAATGGGATAATTCTAGAGGAGAGTTCAAACATCCAATATTTTGGGCATCTATTTTTACCAAATCTTATAAACGTGAATTTGTAATTTCAGATGAACAACTAGCACTAGTTTCAGTAAAGAATCACAAACAAGCTAAAGAAAACCCTAATGCATTATCAAACAAAACATTCACAATACAGGATGTAATGAATTCTAAAAAACTGACAGATGATCTTAGACTATTAGATTGTTCAAGACCATGTACTGGTAGCGCATCGATTCTTCTTGCATCTGAAGAAAAGGCTAAAAAAATTACAGACATGCCAATTTGGATTACAGGTATTGGCCAAAAAACAACTTCTGCAGGATTTACAAAAAACACATCATTGAGCACAATGGAATCTACTAAATTAGCAGGATACACTGCATTAAAAATGGCAAATCATAATGCAAAAGATATCGATGTTGCAGAAATACATGATGCATTTACTGTTTGTGAGCCCATGGCATTAGAATCCTTAGGCTTTTCTAAATCAGGTAGTGGGATTAGTATGATTAAAGAATTGTATGAAACGAATGATTTTAAAATAAACCCTAGAGGAGGGTTGATTGGGTCTGGACACCCTCTTGGCGCAACGGGCATAGCGCAAACTATAGAAATTACACAGCAACTTCAATCAAATGCAGCTAATCGACAAGTTGAGAATGCAAAAATAGGATTGGTTCATAATATGTCAGCTGCTGCTACATCTTCAACAGTATTGGTTTTAGAACAATGAGTTTTGAATCTGAATTACTCCAAGGAAAATTCTGCATTCCTGAATGCACTGATTGTAAGAAAATTGTTTGGCCCCCTGCAGAATTTTGTAATCATTGTTTTGGTCATGTGTCTCTAAAAAAAGGAGATTTTGAAGGTAAAATTATCGAATTTTCAAGGCAAAATGAGGTATATTTTTGCTTGGTAGAGTTTGAAAACACGATTAGAGTAATGGCAAAAATTTTAGAAATTCCTGAAATAGGTCAAATAGTTAAAATTTCAAAATGTGGAATCACTAATGGAAACTATTTTTTCCATGTTAATTGAATTTTGTGAAGATATAGGGCGTTTCAATTGTTTGATCAAAAGTCCAAACAGTAGGCAATGAAACTGTATCCACTATATTCAGATTATATTTTTCAATGAGTGAACTCCATCCCCCATTATCCAAGTTACTTGACAATTGTTTTTTAGAATATGTTCCAGCAAAAACTATTCCAGTATTGTGTGAGAGATTAGAAATAGCATTTATTTTATCAATAATGTTGGTTGCTAAAATATCCCCACCCATTTGAGCTAGGCCACCAATAAAAAATAAAGGATGTGTTAATTGAAGTTGTGAATAATCAAAATCTAATGCATCTTTACATTTTGGATTAAAATTTTGATTCGTAGCTTTGCTAATTCTTTCTTGTAATTCTACTAATACATCATCAATCTCAATACTGTGTGAAATTAATCCTAAAATTTTTCCACAGAATGCAATTCGTCCATCTCCAGAACCAATGTCTACTAATTCTTTGTATCCTAATTTTTTTGCAATAGATGCCATCACATACGCAGACATTATCCATGTTGGGTAAAATGGTTGACAACTAGAACCATGTTTTATGCTGTTTAGCCAGTATTCGTTGATATCTCCCTCATAAACAGTACATAAAATTCCTGCAATTTCTTGTTCAAATGAATTAAAGTATATGGGATTTTTTTGAGCAAAATCATGAAGCATCGCTAAATGATGTGCACCTATAGGAAATTGCTTAGATACAGAAGCAGGGATTACTTCTTGAATATGGGCACTTCCAACATAATTTTTTGCAAAGTCTTGTTTTACTAGAACAAGATTTTTGACCAGTTCGTCAAGCATTGATTTTGTAAAATAAATGGGTTTGATAAACTCATTGAAACCTATTGTGATTTTTCAGATGAAAGGAATGCAAGTTCTCGTTCTATTTTTTTATCTGATCAATTGTTTTTGTTTGCATTATTTCAACATCTTCAAGTTCTTTTTTAGAAGGATCCACTAGTAATTGAAAATTTAGTTGTTTTAATATATTCAGATAGAAATCACGCTGTTCTAGTAATTTTTCAAAAAGTATTTCAGACAGTAACAAATCTATAAAACAAAAGTGTTTAATGGTTTTTTAAAAAGTGTTGATGTAAAAATGACCCTCATATGACATTTTATTGAGTTATTATGTAATTACCAGCTTTACTATATCTAATACAGAGAACAATTTGTCATTGAGAACAAAAGAAGCAACATTAACAATTACAAAACAAAAGATCAATAAAAAATCCAAAAAGAACCACCAAAATGCTGCCAGAATGCGTCGACAGAGGGGATACCATTGGGAAGATACACTAGTAAAACGATTCAACAGTGCTGAAAAATGGAAAGCCTTTAGACTTGGATCACCCAGTATTGCATTGCCAGACGTATTGGCAGTCAATACAGAAGAGAACACAATATTTGCCATAGAGGCAAAATCTGGAACTACTACATTTCTTCCAGTACCTGCAGATCAAATTCAACGGTGCCTAGAATGGACAAAGACATTTGATATTTACAAAAAAAGAAATGTCCTTTTAGCATTCAAATTTATCTCAAAGAAAAGGATCGGTTTGGGAATATATGAAAGTCGAGAATTAAGAGAATTCTACAAGATTTGGGATGAATCTCTAGAAATCACAGATTGTGTTTGTACGTATGAAGGTAAATTTTTTGCAAAAATAGATGGCACACGAAAAGAACTTTTTCTCAAGGAATGTTTAATGCCATTTAAGACAAAACAAAGGAATACAGTCTAATCAGATATATTTTCAAATCGTTTTTTAAGGATAAAATGGAAGAAAGGGTGTTGTCAAAAGAGAACACAGATATCGAATCAAGCAAGATAAACTCTGAATCCCTGTTAGAGACAATTTCTGACGCCGAAGTCAAATCAAGAATTAATTTTGAGGAGTTTACTGATGAGAGAACCTTGATGAGTTCTGATACTTTTGGAACAAAACAGATGAAGATCAAAGTACTTGAAGTATCTGATGAGACTTCTCCAGCAAAATGGAAGCTTGGAGATCGTGTTAAAGTAATAAAAATTCTTGTGACAATTAGACATCTTTCAACACAAAAAGTAGAAGAAGGTGAATTCGATATTGAAGCTATTGAAAGAGAGTTAGCTGAAAAGAGACACTACACTTCAACAAACAGATGGATCCCAGTAGACGCTATTAAAAACGGGTATGTCGTACGTACACATCACACCAGATTAATCAGCGATGCTCATGCACTAGATTATATTGTATTTTGATTAGACAGGTCATCAAACATTAATGATTATCTCTGAAAAACATTATAAACAAAAGAATTTGAAATTGGTATATGAGTTCAAAAGAATTTGAGGTAAATGGAACTGATTACAAAGTTGTATTAACAGACCAAATAATAGGTCATGTAAATAACCTCAAAAATCTCTATAATGTAGCATATGAAGATCCTGAAAGCTTTGAGGATGTCAGTGCAGAAATTTCAAGTACAATTAATGAAATTGCTAATAATGTAGAGCCTCAAGCAGAGGATAGTGATCTTGATGGACTCATTCAAGAGATTATCAAAGCGGTAGATAACAAAGCAGCAGAAATTGTGAAAGAATTAGAAGGAAAAGAAAAACCTAGAAAAAAATCAAAATCTAAAAAATAATCCCATTTGACCTTAAACTCATAAAAAATTAGGGCATGCATTAAATTCTAAATAAGATAACTAATACTATGTCTAGAAGCTGTGAATGTGGAATTTGTGGTCATCTCAGCGAATCAGAGTGTCTTGAAAAAGAATGTAAATGTTGTTTAAATTTCCATATAAGATCAGGTCCTAAACGAAAATAATCATTTTTTCAAATTAATTATGTTGATTGTAACAACTACACTTTTTTAAAATGTGTCTTGAACATCCAAATAACTTATGATCTTTGCAACCACATAACACACATTTTTTTCCATCAGTCATATCTTTTCGATTAATTCTCCAACATCATCCATCATTCTTTTGCCTTCTAGTGCTTCCAATATCTTTAATCTCATATTTTTTACCCTACTAAGGTCATTAGAATACAATGGTGCCATAGTTTCAATTTCTTTTTCAAAGTAATAACTATCCAGATAATTCTGAAATTTGGATTTTACTATCTTAAAATCAGATGATTGGATTTTATCAGAGTCAATTTTTCTTAGTACAACTTTTAAGAATCCATTAATTTTCAACATTTCTTTCTTGATAAAATCAAGATCTTCTTTTTTCTCATCAATGTTTTTAAGAATATTGTAAGAATCTAATATCTGATTTAGTATATTTTTTAAATATTCATTATAGGTAACCATAATTATTTTTCAGATTAATCTAATCTATAGTTTAGGAAAAATAGCTTGACTTGTGTAAAAGTTACACATTTGCTTTAAATTATCAGCAATTGTCTGTAATGACGATGCAGGATGATGCTTATCTCAAGTGTATTGATGTACAATGTGGTTTAGAGTACCCAATTAAGAGTACAAATCTACAATGTGAAAAAGGTCACATGTTAGATGTCAAATACAAAAACAAACCATCTGATAGCCTAAAGGAAGTATTTTACAAAAGAAGAAATCCTCAAGGAAGTATTTTCAATGAAAGTGGAGTTTGGAGATTCAGAGAATTACTAAATTTTTGTCAGATAGATACTGAAAATATTGAAGAGTGTTCAAAATATCTAGTGTCCCTTGATGGGGCAGAGGGAAGACAATCAAAGCCATATCGAATGTCAAAAGCTGCAAAATTCATAGGAACCTCAAATGAAAATTTATGGTTACAGCCTGAAGGATACAATCCAAGCGGTTCCTTCAAAGATAACGGAATGGCTACAGCTGTTACTCATGCAAAAATGATTGGTGCCGAAAGAATTGTTTGTGCATCAACTGGCAATACATCAGCTTCTGCAGGAATGTTTGCTGCAAATGAGGGAATAGACTGCGATGTCTATATCCCTGCAGGACAAATTGCACCAGGAAAACTTAGTCAAGCATATCAGTTTGGAGCTCAAATTATAGAAGTTGATGGAAATTTTGATGATGCATTAAAACAATCATTAGAAGATGTGAAAAATAATAATGGATACACAGTAAACTCTATTAATCCATTTAGAATTGAAGGACAAAAAACAATTCCATTTAGAGCATTAGAGTATCTGAATTGGGAAGCTCCTGATTGGATTGTTTATCCAGGTGGTGCATTAGGAAACACCACAAGTTGTGGGAAGGCATTAATGGAATTATATGAATGGGGTTGGATTAAAAAAATTCCAAGAATTGTTGTGGTAAATTCAGAAGGTGCAAGTACATTGTCTGATTTGTATAATGGAAAATTTGAAGGAGAAGAACTTAGATGGAATAAAGGTAAGCCCAATACTG
>Ga0209980_10001613_pt1 | contig 12332 bp, 13 predicted proteins | sample CR02metaG_FD_183611 | JGI IMG/M metagenome (GOLD analysis project Ga0209980, IMG submission 183611) | Deep subsurface microbial communities from Mariana Trench to uncover new lineages of life (NeLLi) - CR02 metaG (SPAdes) (version 2) | ecosystem: Environmental > Aquatic > Marine > Ocean trench... | reverse complement strand
GTCCACGTCGTAGCCGGACCACCTCAGGTAGCGATGGAGGAGATCGTAGACCAGAAAACTCCGGTAGTTGCCGATGTGCGCGTGGTCGTACACGGTGGGGCCGCAAGCGTAGAGCCGGACGCGGGGCGGATCGGCGGGCTCGAAATCCCTCACCGAGCGGGTCAAAGTGTCGTAGAGCTTCAGGGACATGTGGTCGTGAGGGTCAGCATCGGTTAGCGGGGGTCAGGCTTGGTCAGAATGGGTGCGGGCCAGCCCGGGCCTTCGGCCCCGCCAGCGGACCGGATAGGATGGCGTCAAAGCCGGGTTTGCGGAAGGACCCGGAGTTCAGCGACCCGCCAAGCACCGTTTTCGTATACGAAGGCGACGAATACGGTTCGCGTGACCATCTCGGACATCCCCCGGATTCTCGACTCCCACCGGATTTCGGCGAATCCCCGCGGGGGCTCACCCCCTACCTCTCCGGTTCGAGACACCCGCGCCGAGGCGGCCTCGCGGTTTTCCAGGTACTCCCGAATCGAGGCTCCTGCGCGCTGAGGAGAGAGCGCCCCGAGAGGTCGGGCCTCCCATTGAACTCGCACCCCGCCCTGGGAAAAGCCGCTCTGGAGCCGGGACACGTCACCGGCGGACCACTGCGCCGCGAACGCGGCCGCGGCCTGTCCGAGATCCTGCCCGAGGCACGCGGGAGGGGCGCCCGCCCCGGTTGCGATGGCCAGCAACCCCAGGACCAGCGTAGGACCGCCCCTCATGTCGTCGGTACCGTGCGGGGAGCGGACGCCTCTTCGCAAACCCTGCGAAGCGCCTCCGCCGGGTCGGGCGCCTGGGTCACGGAACGCCCGATCACCAGATAGTCCGCGCCGGCCGCCACCGCCTCGGCCGGCGTGGAGACGCGGGCCTGGTCGTGTGCTTCGTCCCCGGCAAGGCGAATCCCCGGCGTGACCACCACCAGCTCGGCTCCCAGGGCATTCTTGATGGCGGCAGCCTCCTGCACCGACGCCACGACACCCCCGATGCCGGCCGCCCGCGCCAACCGGGCCAGGCGCACGACCTCCTCCTCGAGCGATTCAACCGCACGGCCCCAGGAATCCTCCACGTCGGACGCCGTCATGGAGGTGAGGACGGTGACTCCCAGAAGCGTTAGGTCGTCACCGGCTGCGGCGGCGGCCGCCTCCATCATGGCGCGTCCCCCCGTCGTATGAAGGGTCAAGAATTCGACCTCGAGCTCCCGCGCACGGTCCACGGCCCTGGCCACCGTGTTGGGAATATCGTGAAGCTTGAGGTCGAGGAAGATGCGCTTTTCCTTTTCCGCAAGCACTCGGACCACGGACGGGCCCTCTCGGGTGAAGAGTTCGAGGCCAACCTTGTAGAAACCGCTTTCTTCGCCGAGCGAATCCACCAGGCCCATGGCCTCGTTCAGCGTTGGAACGTCGAGCGCGACGATCACCTGGGCCATGTCAGCTTGGCTCTCCTGAGACGCTCACGGGACGATCTCCTCCCGACACGCTCACGGGGTGATCCTCCACTCCCCGGTACGTCCCGACCAGGTCCTGGATGTCCTCGATTCCCATTTTCTGCCCATAACGGGCGATCCCCCTCCCCACTCTCTGCGCGGCCCTCGGATCGGCAAAGGTGGCGGTGCCGACCTGAACCAGGGAGGCTCCCGCCAAGAGATACTGGATCGCGTCCCCGGCCTCGGTGATCCCACCGACTCCCAGAAGAGTTATGGAGGTGCACGCGCGGGCCCGATGTACGGCGTGTACACCTACGGCCCGTAGCGCGGGTCCCGACAGACCGCCTGAGCCCCCGCCCAGAGAGGCGCTGCGCGACTCGATGTCGATGATCAAGCCCGGTAGTGTGTTCACGAGGGTGAGCCCGTCGGCACCGGCCTCTTCCGCCGCTTCCGCAACCGGTCCGATGTCCGGGACGTTGGGAGCGAGCTTCACGAGGAGCGGACGATCGGTCAGCCTCCGGGCACCCTCGACTACTCCCCGGAGCGCCTCGGGATCGAGGGCGAAGGGTAGTCCACCGAGGCGGGTGTCGTTAGGGCAGGAGAGGTTCAGCTCGTACCCCAGGAACCCGCCGACCGACTCCAGCCCCTCCACGATGCGCCAATACTCCTCCGGGTTGTGGCCGGCCACACTCACGAACACCTGGATGCCCGAGAGGTGCTCTCTCATCCACGGGAGCTTCTCCGAACACACGCGTTCCAACCCGGGGTTCGCCAGACCGACGGAGTTCAGCATGGCGTTCCCCGCCTCGACGACGCGGGGTGCCGGATTGCCCGCCCGAGGCTCCAGCGTCACCGACTTCGTCACGATGCCACCCAGGGACGGGAGATCGAGGGCATCCCTGAGTTCCTCGCCGAATCCACAGGTTCCGGCGGCCAGAAGGACCGGGTTGTGAAAGGTGGCTCCGAACAGGGTCTGGCTCAGTCGCATGGTCGCTTTGTTCGCTGTCACTCTTTCGGCACGCCAGCAAGTTGCCGCCGGGCCGCGAGTTCTTCGTCGACGCGCTCGATGAGTGAATCGAGCGTCTCTTGAAGTCGTGCCTCCAATTCGCCCAACTCGGCCCCAACACGACCCTTACGAGCATAGCGCACGTAGACATCCTCAGGGAGTGCCTCGAGTAGCTCGTCCAGCCACTTACGCTGTGCCCGATCGGCAGTCAGCTCCCTGGCCGCTAGGAGCGCTTTCCCCGACCACGGTGCTTCTGGCACCGCGACGGCATACGCCAGAAAAAGCGCCGCCGAGAGCCGGGGCGCGATCAGTACATCCCGCGAGATCTCCGCGGCGGCGATCAGCGCGACGGGCTCGCCCTCGAGTCCATACTCCCGCAGGCGCTCCACGCGGCGGATCGCGTTCAGTATGGCCTGGGCCCCCTCGAACGCGACCGCCGGAAGAAGAATGGCTCGGAGTGGCGCGAGGTCGTCCATCTGCTCCGCCTCGGCCAGCCTCCAACGGGCCAGCGTCACGCGCGCGGCGGACGCCTGCTCCCCCACGCCGGAACCGACCGACCGCGCGTCTTCCCTCGCCCGCACCAAATCGCCCGCCTCGTAAGCGAGCCAGGCGCGTGTCATCAACAAACGGTCCCGCTCTTCTCGGGACCAGTGGGCGTCTTCGGCATTGGCCAAAAGGACCACGGCGCTTCCGGGACCCCAACGGTCCGCGAACCGTCGAACCAGCGCACGAATGGAATCACCGTAAACCTGGGCCCCGCTGGTGAAGATCAGCGTCTGGACCCCCTGGTGGATACGAGTCAAATCCGGCAAAGCGAATCCCCACGCGATGCGCTCGAAGCCCGCCGGCACCACGTGGCCGTTATGGGTCTCTCCCGCCCGGTCCAGATCCCGCCATCCCTGGGCCACCAGCCCCCGGTCGAGCAAGGCGCGAGCACGCCAGAGATGGCCCTCCGCCCGATCGATCGGGGCGTCCACGCGCTCGATCGCATCGTCGAGAAGCGCCAGCCCGCGGACCGTCTCTCCAACCGACACGGCGAGAGCCCCGCGGTAGAGGGCCGCCTGCGCTCTCACGGCGGGGTCATCACTGATTTCGAGTACCCGCTCCAGGGCCCGGCTCGCTTCCGAAGTGGCGCCCAAACGAAACTGGGCCTTGGCGATGAGTAGGAAGGCATCATCGGCCCATCCGCCGTCCTCGTCGGCCCGGTAGCCCTTGGTGGCCTTGGCGACGACCTCGCGGTAACGGGCCGCGGAGGCGGTGTCCTGGTCGGCCAACCGCAAGTCCTCGGCCTCCTGGTACAACCCCTCCGCGTTATAGAGCGTGTTGTTGAAGATGCACCCCGCGAAAACCCCCGATCCCACCGCCGCGAGGACGACGACATGGCTCGGGCGGGCGCTTCTCACCGGGGTGCGCCCTGAACCGCCACCCCCTGACCCGGCGGGTATCGCAGAAAGAAATCACGGATTCCCTGCGCGAGCGCCGCGGCGACGCCGCGTTGGAATTCCCCACGGGAAAGCACGCGTTCCTCTTCCCGATTGGAGATGAATCCGACCTCCACCAACACCGCTGGCATGAGCGCGTTGGTGATCACCGCGAATGGGCCCTGCTTTACTCCGCGGTTGGGGCCGGGGTGGACCTCCTCCAGCTCCGACTGAATCCCCTCCGCCAGAAGCTCCGACCAATGCTGGTGGTCGAGGTATTGAAGTTCTCTCATGATAAAGGCCACATCCGCCTCCACGTCGCCACCGTCGAGCTCGGTATCGAGTTGGAGGGGAGCGTTCTCGATGGCCGCCACCCTTCGCTCGTGTTCGGTGCGAGCCTCAGACAGAAAGTATGTCTCGAACCCACGGATCGCCGGGCTCGAGGGTGAAGAGTTCACGTGAATGGATATGAAGACGCCGGGGCGGGTTCCCTTCAAGAGCGTGGCCCGCGGACCTCGCTCCCAAAGCGGAACGAGCACATCCCGGTCACGCGTCAGGTACACCTCGAGGCTCTCGTCCCCCCTGAGTTCCCGCTCCAGATACCGGCCGATGGCCAGGGCGATATCCTTTTCACGGCGTCCGCCAGCACCGGTGGTGCCCGCATCACTACCTCCGTGGCCAGGATCAATCACGACCACTCGCTTCTCGGGGTCCTGGGTCGCTCGCAAATCCTGCTGGAGCGTCGGTGCGGACGGCGCGTCCGTCGGCGCCGGGCCATCTGTGGGGGTCAAGGCCCCACCCTCCCTTCCTGCCCGCCGAATCTCCCTACGACCCCCCGGCCAAAGCGACGGGTCGAGGATCTCCAGCACCCGCTCCTCCGGTGAGAATGCGTAGGCCTCTCTCGCTCGATACGGAAGGAAATCGACCACGAACTGGAGCGGAATTTGAATGGAGCCGCCACCCAAGAACGGCGCGTCCACGAGTTGGAGCAGCTCGTCATCCCATCGGAAGAAGGGGCTGCCCAACGAAAACTCCACCACGGGCCCGTCCGGGCCGAGCTGGGCGCGCAGGCTCAGTGCATCTACCTCAACCTCCCAACCCAGCTCACGCAAAGCGTCATGGGGCACGGTGGCATACCCACGCAAACGTGTGACCGGTACCGTGAAAGAGGAGTCGTCCGGACGGTGTACGAGGAGAGAATCACCCGTTTGAGCAGAAACGGGCGCGGGTCCGCCTAGGGACACGGTCAAGAAGGCCCAGATGCCGAATGGGCCCGAAACCCTGGACACGATCATCGGTGTTTGCTCATGGCGCGTCTGGCCTCTCTTTCCTGAGTCTGCTTCTTGAGCTTTTCGCGCTTGTCGTACAGACGGCGTCCCTTCGCCACCCCAAGAAGCACCTTCGCGTTCCCTTTCCGGAAATAGATCTCGAGCGGGATAAGGGTGAGTCCTTTCTCTTCCGTCTTTTTCACCAGGCGGCGAATCTCCTCACGGTGCAGGAGTAGCTTTCGTACTCGATCAGGCTCCTGGTTGGCCCGATTGGCCTGTTCATACGGCGAAATGTGAAGGTTGTAGAGCCAGACCTCTCCCTTCTCTACCCGTGCGAAGGCGTCCCGGAAAGCCAGATGTCCGGCCCGAAGCGACTTCACCTCCGGTCCCTTGAGCACGATCCCGGCCTCATGCGTATCCAGGATCTCATATTCGTGCCTAGCTTTTCGATTTCGCCCCACCACCTTACGGCCGCTCTCGCCACCACCATTTTTGTCGCTCAACAGTTCTCCAACTTCACGCAGAACCCTGGAAGGCAGCTCGAATCCATACCTCTTTCCGCTTTTCGGCCCGGGAGGAAGTTACGGGGCGGGCGCTCACGGGCGTGCCGACTCGGCCACTAATCGCCGACGTCCTCCTCTTGGGACGATTTCCCGTCCACCGCCGCCTCCCTCGCTGCAGCGATTCCCGCTTTTGCGGCGGCTTTGGAGCGCTCGAGTTTGGCTTCGAGATCCGTGCGGGCCTCCTCAGCGGCCACACGTCCTGTTTCTACGGCATCGCGCACCAACTCCACCCTGGCCTCCACCCCCTCCCGAACGGTCTCCAACCGATCCTCCAGGCTCAGTTGGGCCTCACGCATGCGCTCCTCGGCGGCAAGGCGCAGCTTTTGGGCTCGGGCCCTGATCTCTTCCTGTGTTTCCTCGCCGGTTTGGGGAGCGAAGAGCAGCGCCAGCCCAGCCCCGACCAACGCGCCGAGGCAGAACGACCCGAAACTGCCACCGCTATCCCGCTCGACGAGGATGTAGGGGAGGTCCTCGTGATTTCGCATGATATGTACTCCTTCTGCAGCGTCCGGAAGCGGGGCAAAGCACCCGCGACCCCCTGGAACATACCGTCGAGCGGGATCGGATGGGAACCCTCGGTTACCCCGGTGCGAGCCGCCAGCGACCGTCCGGATCCGAACGGGCGGGCGGGTCGTACCCCTCCCGACCCAACAGTCCATACGTGAGTTGCTTTCCCAGTTCTACACCCGGTTGATCGAGCGGGTTCACGCCGTACAACGCGCCGGCGTAAACCGTAGCGATGGACGTGAGCATGAAGAGTTCCCCGAGCGTCGCCGCGTCGAGGCCCTCGATCTCGAGGGTCATGTTGGCCCGACCGCTCTGGCGCAACGCCTCCGCGGTGGCCTGCCGTTCGGCTTCCATGAGCTGACCCACCGTGTGTCCTCCGAGATAACCGAGGGTGGGGGTCGAGGCGCGATGCGTACCGATATCCAGGTCCTGCTGCGCCCCGGTAATCGCCACGAAGACGACGACCTTGTCCCGAGGCCCCTCGATGAAAAGCTGTACCTGCGCGTGCTGATCGGTGACCCCCACGGCAGGCAGCGGCGTCGGTCCGGTGTGGACGATCTTGCCGGAGAGATCGTGAGCCTTTCCGAGAGACTCCGCCCAAAGCTGCTGAAACCAAAACGAAAAGGAGCGAAGGCGCTCCGAGTAGGGCATCATCACATGGATCGACGCCCCCGACTCTCTGTGAGCCGTGTGAAGCAAGGTAGCCATGAGTCCGGCCGGGTTCTCTCGGAGCGTCGGGGTTCGGCAATATTCATCGGCCTGCGCGGCACCCGCGAGAAGCCCCGCGGCATCCATGCCGGTCAGGGCGGCCGGAAAGAGACCCACAGCCGAAAGGACCGAAAAGCGGCCTCCGACGTTTTCCGGAATTGAAAGACTCTCGATTCCTTCGGAGTCCGCGATCCCACGCAGGGCTCCCTGCTCCCGATCGGTGGTGAACACGAAATGCTCGCCCGCCTTCTCCGTCCCGACCTCCTCCCTCAGCATCCCCTCGATCACCAGGTAGAGCGCCATGGTCTCGGCGGTCGATCCCGACTTGCTGACCACGTTGAAAAGCGTGCGGCGAAGATCGAGATGTGCCACGACATCCAACACGGCGCCCGGGTCCACGTTGTCCAGGATATACAACCGTGGCCTGCCTCCCCGCTCCTCATTCGACCGCTCGTTCCACAGCGGTCCCAGCAACGCATCTCGCAACGTCCGAGCCCCCAACGCGGACCCCCCGATTCCGATGATGACCAGATTCTCGAAACGCCCCTCGAGCCGATCGGCGAGCTCTTGCGCATGGCCCAACCCCTCGGAGTCGTACGGCAGGTCGAAAAATCCCATCTCACCCGAGCGCCGAGAGGCCTCGACCTGCTCATGGGCCGTGCGGAAGCGATCAGCCAGGTCCGCCCCGAGACGATCCCCGTCGACGCCGCCCGTGCCCAGGCGTTCCTCCACCATGTTTGAGAAATCGAGAGTGATGGGGGTCATGAGATCTCGATACTCAGACCGTCGTAGGCCGGGGCGACACCTTCGGGGAGCCGATCCACCAATTCCTGGTGCCCCACCCGATGGGTGAGATGGACGAGGTAGGTGCGCTCCGCACCTACGACTTTCGCCGCCTCAACGGCTTCCTCCACGTTGAAATGAGTCGGATGCGGCCGGCCGAACCACAACGCATTGAGCACCAGAACGCTCACACCCTTCAGGGTTTTCAGCGCCGCCTCCGGTAGCTCCTTCGCATCGGTGACGTAACCGAGGGACCCGACGCGAAATCCGTAAACGGAGATCGGCCCATGGGGCACCACCACCGGCTCGAAGCGGTGACCGAGAATCATCGTGGGCTCGACGGGCCCGAACGGATTGAGGCGAATACGAGGCTTGGTCGTTCCTTCCGGGGGCTGAAAATCATCGTCGAAAATATACGAGAACCGGGTTCGAAAGAGGTCTTCGTACTCCTGTGGAACGTAGGCAGGTATGTCGCGCCGCTGTCGAGCCGTGAAGGCCCGGAGGTCGTCGATGCCATGGAGATGGTCGGCATGGCTGTGCGTATACCACACCGCGTCGACGTTGCCGACACCGGCGGCTAGCAACTGGAGCCGGAGCTCGGGCGGCGTATCGACCAGAACCGTGCCTCCCTCCAACTCGAGCAGAGCTCCGTGCCTTGTCCGCTTGTCCCGGGCGTCCTCTGACGTGCAGACGTCGCAATCGCACCCGACGACCGGCACGCCGAAAGAGGTTCCTGTCCCGAGGAATGTGAGTTTCATGAGTCCAAGGCGGCTAGGCATTAGGAGGCCCGTGGAAGCTGCCCCGGGGCGATGTGAAGAGCAAGGCTCCCCCACGGGCCAAAACTTAAATTGCTTGCGCACGGGGTCCGTCGGAACGAAGCTCTCGGCATCATGGCTAACAGACTGATCTCAGACGTGGACTCTCTCGGTGATTTGCGCGAGGGCCTGACGGGCGAAAACCGGGTGGCCGTCGACCTCGAAGCCGCCGGCTTTCACCGTTATTCGGATCGGGTCTGCCTGCTTCAGGTGAGCACGGCCGGCCAACATTTTATCGTCGATACGCTTGCCGTCGATCCGTCGGGGGTGCTCCGAGGCCCCATGGAAAGCCCGACGGTGACGATTCTCCTTCACGGTGGAGATTACGATCTTCGGCTTCTCGACCGGGACCTGGACCTGCATCCGGTGAAGCTTTTCGACACACAGACCGCAGCGGCCCTACTGGGAGAGCCCTCGCTCGGACTCGCGGCTCTCCTGAAAAAATACCTCGATGTCCACGTGTCCAAGAAATACCAGCGCGCGGACTGGGCCCAGCGCCCTCTTTCCGCCGAGATGCTGGACTACGCCGTCTCGGACACCCGCCATCTACACGAGTTGGCCGACATTCTTATCGAGCGGTTGGAGGCGGTCGGGAGAAGATCATGGGCGGAAGAGGAATCAACCCTCATGGAGGCGTTACGGTGGAACTCCACCGGCGAGGTCGATCCCGTCACCCGGGTAAAGGGCGCACGGGATCTCGAGCTCCGAGAGGTAGCGCTTGTCCGCGAGGCTTGGCTGTGGAGGGATGAGGTGGCCCGGGCACGGGATCGCGCGCCATTTCGAGTGGCGGGAGATCCGGCGCTCCTGGAGGTCGTGGGTGAGCGGCCGCGAAACGTTTCCGCCCTCGGGCGCATACGTGGTTTTTCGCCTCAGCTCGCGGAGCGGTCGGGTAAGGAGCTACTCGACCGGCTCGAGCGGACCGATCGGCTCGACGAATCCGAGCTCGTGGGTTATCCCCGCGGGCCGGCCGGCCCGCGCCGCCCCAGTCCCGAGGTGGAGGAAATCGCTAACCGCCTCAAGGCCGTTCGCAACGAGGCGGCGGTGACCCTCGGCATCGACCGGGGCGTCCTTATGTCGAACACCGTGATCCTGGAAATCGCACAGGTAAACCCGAGTTCGGTGGAGGAACTGGCGGAGGTCCCCGGGGTGAGGCGCTGGCAATCGGAGACGTTGGCGGAGCAGTTTCTGGGGGTCCTCTAAAGAAGCTCGGCGAGCCTGCCTCTAGACCACGTCCTCCTCTTTCCGCTTGCAGTCGATGCAGTACCGCGCATGCGGGAGCGCGTCGAGACGCTCGAAACCGAGTAGGGAGCCGCAAGTGTGGCAGCTGCCGAAGGTGCTCGGGTCATTGTACATACGACGCAGCGCCTCCTCGAGGCGATAGATGTAGCGTCCCTCTTTGGTCGCGAAGAGTGCGGCCTTCTCACGCTCCATCGCTTCGGTCCCCTGATCCGCCATGTGGTCCGTGTAGGAGGATAAATCGGAGTCCATCGTCTCCCTGTCGAGCTTGGAAATCCGGTCGAAGAGCCCGAGCGCCTTGAGCGCCCGTGCCCGCTCGTCCATGAGCCGGCCCTCGATATGTCCGAGTTGTTTCTTGGTCAACATTCTGAATACGTATCGGGTTCGAATGTGGAGGCCAACCTCCGACTCAGCCGGAGGCGAAGAAATTAATCGAAACGGAAAATGTCGTCTATATCATTCTCCCGCCGACGTTATCAAAGCGACCGCCGCACCAGGATCAGAGCGGATGGTGCGTCCGCTCGCACGAGTCCCCCGCCACAGGATGGCACCGGAGGGGATCCCCACCAATGTGCGAGGGTAGTGCCGTGTCCTGAATCGAGAGATCCCCAGGCTCGCCCGGGGCCGTTCCGGTTCGGGCCTGAATCCTGAAGTGTTGGGAAACCAAAAGTGGAAAACATCGAATGCAAGCGCTGTGGCGCTGATAAACCGAAGCTGGCCAAGGCTCCCTTCCGAACCGAGTTGGGGACTACCATACAAGACCAGATCTGCACGAAATGCTGGGCGGAGTGGCTACAGCACCAGACCCTCCTGATCAATCATTACGGGCTCGACCCCCGCGACAAGAAGGCGCGGGAGTTCTTGTACGGTCAGATCGAAACGGTTCTGCTGGGTGGCGGAGAGGGAAAAGAGATCGATACCTCGCAGCAGGGCGACATCGAGTGGTAGCCGCTGGCGGCGTCCTGCGATCGAGTCCGGAAAAAACGGAACACTAATTTCCCGGTACGACCCTGGCCCGGCATGCCTCGTCCCAATCCAACCGGACCAACATGCCTCCGGCCCAAGACGCCTGAAGCTGGACCGCACCGGGGCAGCGTGCATCCAGTTCGTCCAGCGCCTCCTGATGGACCAGCCCGGCGTTCTCCAAAACGACATACTCGATTCCGGAAACGGCCCAGACCGCAAACTGCTCCCGAGGGTTCCCCCAGATCGGGCCATCCGCTGCCGGCCGAAAACGGGCACTGGGTGCCACACGGCGGCCGGTGTGAAGGGCCAAGCCAGCCCACATTTCGGGGGCCCCCACCACGCCGTTCGGTGGCACTCGTTCATATACGGCCGGCACCACCCGGGCGAGCATGAGCTCCCGTACTCGGAGAGGATCCACGTGCCGGCCGCCACCGAGGCCCATCACGCTCGCGGAACCCAACCAAACGATCCAACCCAAACCCAGTGCGCCGACCAGTAGTCCGCCTGGATTCGGTCGCGCGCCAGGGACGAGGATTCCCTGAGTGAGCCGCTCCGCTTCGGGCCTGAAGCCGGCCACCAAGACCATGCCCAGGATGGGGATGAGCGGCATCGTCAGGCGGATTTCCTGATAGGGCCACAGCCAGAGCATCCCGATGAGGAGAACCGCGGAAAGAATTGGCGTCCAGGTCAGGACGGAGAGGCGGCGCACCCCGACGAGGAACACCCCGCCCCCAACCACACCTAACAAGAGGGCGGCCCATCCACCGGCGCCTGGGAAAAGGAGCCCCACGATTTGGCCTGCCAGCGCGATGAGGCGCGTTACCAAGACGCCGAAAGATCCGCCTTCCCCACCGGCCTGGTCGGCGAGCCAACCGACATACGGACCGAGGGTGTCCCGAAGGGGAGGAGGAATCGCTGCCGCCGCTCTGCTCGACCAGAACATCCAGGGCGCGATGATCAGCGCCGCGCCGGCGGCACTCCGGAAGGCCCAGACCCTCCTGCCCCGCATCAGCAAGGCCACGGGCACGGCGAGCCCCACGGCGAGCCCCATGGTCCGGGTGTAGTAGGCGACCGCGAACGCGGCTAAGAATCCGCCGAGAGAACGCCACGTAGGTCGGACCTCCAGCCGGGAGCCGGTCCAGAGCGCCGCCACCAAGGTGACCAGGAAAAGTGGCTCGGAAAGCGGCACCAGAGCCAGTCGCCACAAATCCGGAAGTAACCACAGCAGGGCCGTCGTAGCGACCGCACTCCGCCATGAGAAGTCCAGCCACCTCAGATAGGCCACGAACAGCCCGCCACTCGATGCGACGAACAGCACGTTGAGGAGAGAGGCCAAGGAACCCTGCCCCACCGCCTCGGGCGCCACTCACCATAACAGCGCGAGGAAGAGCGGAATATATCAGCCTAGCAATACCGCCTCGATGTCCACGAGCGCATCCTCGAGCGTCGCCTGTTCGATCGTGAGAGGAGGCGCGAACCGTATGACCTGGTGATGCGTCTCCTTCGCAAGAATCCCCTTGGCCTGAAGGGATTCGCAGAAGGGCCTCGCGGTGCCCGAGGATTCCTTGATCACGACGCCGATCATGAGGCCGCGCCCGCGAACCCCCTCCAC
>Ga0209980_10001612_pt1 | contig 12341 bp, 11 predicted proteins | sample CR02metaG_FD_183611 | JGI IMG/M metagenome (GOLD analysis project Ga0209980, IMG submission 183611) | Deep subsurface microbial communities from Mariana Trench to uncover new lineages of life (NeLLi) - CR02 metaG (SPAdes) (version 2) | ecosystem: Environmental > Aquatic > Marine > Ocean trench... | reverse complement strand
TCTCCACGCGGGCTTCCAATTGCTCGTATGCCTCCCGCAAGGCCTCTTCTGCCCGCTTGCGGTCGGAAATGTCCTTCATGAAACCCCGAAGTACCTGCGGCGTACCGTTCTCGACGATGACGTTAACGACATCATTGAGCCACACGGTACGTCCATCGGCCGCAATCATGCGGTATTCAAATTCGAAATCGGTCAGTGTCTTAGAGGACGTCTGACAGAAATCGACGGCAGACTCCCGGTCTTCGGGGTGTAGATGAGATGCCCAGAAATCCTTCTCATACCATTGTTCAGGCGGATACCCTAGCAGGGTTTCAGCCTGAGGACCGATATACGTGAACACCCAAGTCTGAGCGTCCGCTTCCCAAGGAACGACGTTGGTCGCCTCTAACAAGCGCTGGAGGCGGGTCTCGTCAGCCTGCGACTGCTCCCCGACGCGGCTCATTTTTGGTCCGAGTTTCATGTCCAAAAGATTTAGCCTAGTGGTCCACCAGGCAATTGTAAGGTTGAACCTCTTCTTGCGGTCGCCACAACCAATACTTTTCCTGCTCCACCGGTTCGGTGAAAATCGCCGGGTCCGTGACCGTCAACTTGTAGTACAGCCGACTACCGTCGCTACTTGGAGTGAAATGTTCAATAATCTCGACCGCTTCACTCTGCAGGATTCCAGACTGGTTGAAGTATGGCCAGTCGACACGGGTCGTCGTCACAACCAGCATTTCGTCCTCCCATCTCCCTACCGAGTATCCCAATGACGACGCGAGTTGTTCTGCCGGTAAAGCGTCGGCGCCCATGTGAATCGTCCGAACTAGATCGTATTCCTCGATACGCAAAGTGATGTTCTCATCCTGCTGCACAAATTCTATCGGGTACGGTTGTTCCATAATCGTCGGCATGCCTTTCGGCGTGCAGTTGACGGTCGGATTATCCGTCGCAAGATCGAAAGCAGCCAACGCGGTTCGTGCATACTCCGTTAGCGGGTAGCTGTTAACGTCGAAGTCCCGCGATATCGACGAGAAAGTTTCTGGAAAGATAACCGGGCTTTCAAAAGTGAAGCTCCATACTCGGAAAATCCCAAGCTCCGGGCTGGATGTGTCACCTTCGCTCTCCGACCAAAACTCGTCACTGCCGATGGAACGATCGGACCATCGTATCTGCGCACGCCGGTCCATCAGGAGTTCCTTACCATCCGGCGTTAGGAGATTGTGCGCGAACATCTCTTTGATCGCGCCGGTCGGAGGAGAGCCCGCGATTCTGACTCGGTCACCTACATCGACGAGGTCCGAGGTCACTCCCATGCGTAAGAGCGTACCTAAGGCCGTTGTTTCGATTTGCCAGATGACTGCTTGGCCATCGTTCTCCGTAACGCTCAGTGTGAAGAGGACGTGCGGGTTGCGCCATTGGACGCGGGTAATCTCGCCCTCCAACTCGATCAACGTATCCGTAATATATCGGCCGAACTGGCTGTGATGACCAAAGCCGATTGCCGGGAAGAGTAACAATCCAGCGAGCCATCGTTCTGTGCCGAAGCTCAGAGTAGGATTCATGATTTTCTCACCGTTAACGCTGTCCAGCACTTGTACTGAGCGCGGCGACTGCCTCCTCGTGATTACCGGTGACGGATCTCTTCGGGTGCGTTTTGCCTGTCGTGTGCGATGACATCGAAGTGGAACGTAAACTCCAGCTCATCGGGCGGGAAACAGATCTCATCATCGCAGGTCTGGTACGTGAGTACCGCTGTCAGGTCGATTCGTTCGCCCCGGTATGCCGGTGACAGGGTCACCTGGCGCTGAATTCGAGCCGTTTCGTGATAAACCGGAACGCGCTCATCGATGGGCTCCAGATACAGTATCTCAGGGTCGGGCAGGGTGAGTTCGCCCTGCAGCCAGTCGGAGGTTTCCACGATGCTCAAGTCGACCGCCGTGTAGTCAGAGCCAGGAGCGTAGAGATGCATCCGCTCGGGAAGTTCGATATCCGCAACCAACACGATCTGGTTGCCCCGCCGCAGCTGATCCTGGGACGCATAGGCCACAAAGTTGAACTGCGGTAGCTGTACCTCGGTGCGGCGGCCACCGTCGGCACCAAAGGTATTCATCAAGATGGTCTCGGTAGTTGGACGAATTCGATGATTTTGCTCGAAGAACTTCGCCTGCACGATGCCGTCGCCAGCGACGATATAAGTGCCCGGGAAAGCCATGCCGTCAGTGCGGCTCCCGGGCTCCGGATTCGGATTACGGATGCCGAACGCCTCGATGACCTCCGAGTTGGGATCGGCCAGCAGAAAATAACCGAATCCGCCCATTCGATCCTCGAAATTTTTGAGGATCTCGACGGTATCGTAACTGATGGCGACGACGCCCAGACCGGCTGCGATATATTGTTCCAGAGAGGCCTCCAGCTGCACGAGCTGGGTCTTGCAATAGGGTCACCAGTCGGCGGAACGATGGAACAGAATCATCGCGCCGTTCGGACCTTTGATGTCGTCAAAACCGACGAGCACCCCATTCCGATCGAACGCTGTGAAATCGGGAATACGTTCACCGATCTTCGGACCGGTGACCATCCCCTCATCGCCAGCCGGTATATCGGTGAGTGGATTCTGTGCGAGTGCGGGGTACGCAGTAATAGACAGCAGCAGCGCTATCATCAAACCGCTCGATCTTCGGGTATTCTTAGTCATTGTTTATCTTCCGCTTCGTGATCGTATGGGCAGTCTACCCGCGCGTGATCGCAGCAATCAAGAAAACACGCAACACAATACGTGACCCGCCTGGAATAGGAATAAACTCAGGCTGCCGTGTAGTCTCGGTAGTGCGGCTCCCACATGCTTGCCTTGATCTGCGCGTAGTCGAACTCGCTCGTCGCGATCGTACTCACGCCCTCATGCGCCGCTTGGTCGATAACTGCCTTGGCGACATGAACAGACACGTCGCGCAATCTGGACATGGCCGGCAGCAGAAGTCCGGTCGCCAGTTCCTCGTCTGTGACGGCATCAGCCAACGCGTAGGCGGCAGCGCCGATCATGCTCTCAGTGACTCGAGTAGCGCCGGATAATAACGCACCGAGTCCAAGACCGGGGAAGATAAAGACATTGTTTGCCTGACCGATCTGAACGCTCGTGTTACCCCAAGTCACGGGCTCAAACGGACTGCCGGTGGCAATCAGTGCGCGGCCCCCTGTCCAGCGGAGGATGTCCTCGGGAGTTGCCTCGACGAGATTCGTCGGGTTGGAGAATGGCAAGATTACCGGCCTCTCGCAGTGCTTTGCCACGCCACGAATAATGGCTTCGGTAAATGAGCCGGGTTGTCCCGAAGCACCCACCAGCACCGTGGGACGAAATTGGGCCACGACCGCCGCGAGATCTCGCGCGCTCGAACTGCCCAAGCCGGCCTCGGCTGCAAGCTCACTAGGCCACGCTAACTCTTGTTTGTAAGCGTCATCCAGCTGCCGATCATCGACCAGCAACCCCCCACTGTCCAACACCGCCATGGATTTCACGAGCTGGTCCGAGCCCAATCCTTCCTGGGCCAAAGCAACCTTGAGCTGCCGAGTAATGCCGAGGCCCGCAGCCCCCGCGCCGAAGATCACGATCCGTTGCTCAGCCAGCTTACTACCGGTCACTCGCATCGCACCGAGCAGGCTCGCCAATGCGACTGCACCCGTGCCCTGAATATCGTCGTTGAAGGAGGGGACTCTAGCGCGGTAGCGCTCCATGATGGTCAAAGCGTTGTCCTTGCGGAAGTCCTCCCATTGAATCAGCGCACCTGGAAAGATCGTCTCAACCGCTGTGACGAATTCCTCCACGAACTCATCGTATTCAGCGCCGCGCAATCTCCGATGCCGCCAGCCCAAATAAAGCTCGTCGTAGAGAAGTGCCTGATTGTCTGTACCAACATCGAGCATAATGGGCAAGGTTTGCGTCGGATGGATACCTGCACCGGCCGTGTAAAGAGCGAGTTTACCGACCGAAATGGCCATGCCGCCTGCTCCGTGGTCGCCGATACCGAGAATCGATTCTCCATCGGTCACGACCAAGAGGCGAACTCTTCGATCGCCAACGGCGCCGCGAAGGACTTCCTCTGCCTGGCCACGCAAGTCCGGTGTAAGCCATACGCCACGACCACGCCGAAATACTCGACCAAAGTTTTGCGTTGCTAATCCCACGGTCGGCGTATAGATGATGGGCATGAACTCCTCGAGGTGATCGCACAGCACTCTGTAATACAGGTGCTCGTTACGATCCTGCAGTGACATCAGCCCTACATATTTCTCCAGCGCTGTCGGCTTTTCCTTGAGCGAGGCATAGATTCTCTGAGCTTGTTCCTCGATCGTGCTGTGCGCGCTGGGTACTAGCCCAAGCAAGCCAAGCTCTGAGCGCTCACGGGGTGAAAATGCCGTTCCCTTGTTCAGCATCGGATCACGGATTAAATTGTAGCCACGCGCCCGAATGGGTTCGAACGAGTTAGATGTGCTCATCACTGAAGAGACCGGCCGTTCTGGTTTATTCTTTCGTACCGGGATGAGTTTGCCGGCCACTACTCTGGTACTACCCTGAGCAGCTCGGCACTTCCGGATGCCGGTCCGCGAACACTCGTTAAAAGATAGAGAGCCCCATCGGGGCCCTGGCGAACATCGCGGATGCGTGCGCCTCGTTCGACCAACAGACGTTCCTCAGCGACCACACGGTCTCCATCGAGTACCAATCGCACGAGATGTTCGCCAGCCAGTGCGCCGACAAAGAGATCGCCGCGCCAATCAGGGAAAAGGTCGCCGGTATAGAACAGCAAACCTGACGGGGCGATAGACGGCACCCAGAAATAGACCGGCTGCTCCATTCCCTCCTTCGCCCTCAACCCCTCACCGATCGGCTCAGTCGAATACTCGTTCCCGTACGAAATCACCGGCCAGCCATAGTTTTTACCAACTCGTATGATGTTGAGCTCGTCCCCACCACGCGGCCCGTGTTCTATCGTCCACAGCTCACCGGTCGAAGGATTGATAGCTGCCCCTTCCGGGTCCCGGTGGCCAAGTGAGAAAATCGACGCGAGGGCGCCGGCGTGTTCGATAAAGGGATTATTCTCCGGGATTGAGCCATCACGATAGATCCGGTGAACCTTGCCACCCAACGCAGTTAGGTCCTGGGCTTCGCTAATCAGACTATTCTGGGTACTCTGGGCACCGCTCGTCGTAGCGAACAAGGTGTCGTCGGCCCCAAGGACGAGTCTTCGGCCACCTGTCTGGGAAAGAATCTCCAGATTTTCCAATCCGCTGCCGTCCTTCGCAAGGCGCGCGCGCGCAACGCGGAAAATACCGAACGGACGATTCGCTTGCTCACTGGGCGACAAGGCTGACCAGCTCTCGAAGGCTGCAGGTACCGTGAGACCCTCAGGCTCTCCCTCGGGCAACGCGTAGTAAGTGAAGTATATGAGCCGATTCTGCTCGAAGTCGGAGTCTAGGACGACATCGGTCAGGCCCTTATCGCGGAAACCTCGTATCGCCGGTAACCCGCTTAGCGGTGCTGAGATCTTGCCGTCGGCGTCGATGATGTGCAAGCGTCCCGCGCGTTCTGTGACCAGCATCCGGCCATCAGGAAGAAAGGCCAGCGACCAGGGAGCGTCCAACCCGGTAGCGATGGTCTCCACCGAGTAGCTCGAGGGCTTGGTTGGCGCCGGAGCCCGTGTCTGTCCTAGAAACGCCGGCGCTGGCGGCATGCGATCGAACCGAGTTACCGGCACACCCTGCCCATGAAGCGGATTCGGGATAACCGCATATACGGCCAGTGAATAGAATGCCGCGCCGACGATCGCTTCATAGATCTTTTTCATATGGGGCCTCTTTGAAACTAAATGACGCACGACGAACATTCGTGTGGCCGATCTAACCGTCCACGATGCACTCGTAGCGACCCACCTCGATGTCGGAGCGCCAGATCCAATACTTCTCTAGCTTCACTGGCTCTGTGAACGTCGATGGGTTAGTCACGGTCATTTGATAGTCCAAGCGAGCCCCATCCTCAGTGGGCATGAACCGTTCTACCATCACAGCAGCGTCACTGAGCGGAATACCCACGCTGTCGAAGTAACCCCAGTTGACGTTCGTCGTCGTCACGATCAAGTTACGGTCTTCCCATCGTCCCACCGAGTACCCCAATGAGCTTCCGGCCTGATTCTCGCTGTCAGTATCGCCACCCATGTGTATGGTGCGAATGAGGTCATATTCTTCGATGTGTAGCAGAATGTTCTCACCCTGATCAACGAATTCCATGGGATAAGGTTGCTCCATAATGGCGGGCATTCCCTTTGGTACACAATCAACAGTAGGGTCGTCTTCGAACATGTCGAATGCGGCCAATGCCGCGCGCGCTGATTCGGTTAACGGATAACGGCTGAAATCGAAATTAGGGTCGAGCACCTCCGGCAATAAGAACGGAGCACCCGAGCCGGTACTCCATACTCGGAAAATTCCTTTGGATGGATCTGTGCTCTCGCCCTCTGTAGCAGGCAGCGGTTCACCCGATAACAGTACTCGATCCGACCAGCGCGGCTCGCGCTCGCCGAATAAGAGTTCCTCTCCGCTCGGTAGCAGTATGTTCCAAATCCATAGTTGATTCTCACCACGCCGCGACGGATTGCCGGCCACCTTGACCCGGTCACCTACAGAAAAAAGATCAGCAGTGATGCCCCAGCGGCTGATGCCACTGACGGCGAACGTCTGCGTGTCCCAAAGCGTCTCCTGCCCCGTCTCGTCGGTTGTGCGAATCGTGAAGCCTACGTGCGGATTCTGCCAGCGCACCTCCGTGAGCTCGCCCTCAAGCTCCGCGATGCGCGCCCGATCGAACCACGCGGAGAAGCTATGGTGGGCAAGGACCGTAACCGGCAGAAAAAGGAACCCGATGGAAATATATGCTGTTGTTCTCAATCTGAAATTACCCGAGGGGATCGCTCCCTCGCGTCTCTCCCGTTCCGATTAACGAGGGTATCATGCACAGAACGCTTCACCTAGTCACCCATCTGGTCCCTCTGATTTGGGGGCGGCCGCCGATTGGCGCGATGGGCAGCGCCCCGGCGCTTGACGCGGAATTGTACTAGCCACGCGATATTTCAGACTTTCGCAAATGGTGAGATTCCGTTGTAAACTTGACGTCTCTCGAGGTACGGTGACGAATCTCATCAGCCCCGAATCTTTTGTGGGGACCTCTAGAAAGTCGTAGTTTGCCTAAGGTCCCTCAATCTGCGCTTCACTGGTTAGCGAAGGAGCGAACGGATAATGAAAACATTGCTCTTGAGTCTCATCCTATTTGGATTCCTTAACTCGGCCTACGCTCATCACTCATTCGGCTATCACTTCGATGTCGATGCGGAGGTGACCATTGCGGGGATAGTCAAAGAATTCAAGTTCATTAATCCCCATGCTCAGGTCCTCGTGGATGTAACTGCCGAGGATGGCCAAGTCGAAACGTGGGTTTGTGAATTCAGAGGTGCCAACGGCCTGGCCAGGACCGGGTGGAGGGAGGACACCTTTCGACCGGGACAAGCCATCGAGATTACCGGCTTCGCCGCAAGACGACGCGAGGCAGAATGCTATTTTGAAACTGCAATCATGGCAGATGGCACTCGAATCAGCCAAGACGCTCCGCTCGGCGACGATCTCTACGCCGCAAGCGCTACTGCCGTCTCTTATACGAGCGCTGCAGACGGTGACATACCCAACTTCGCCGGAGTCTGGGGGGAGGCAGGTAGGGCTGCCTCGGGCACGGGCGCTGCGGGTATGGGCGCCGGCATGGCTGCCGGCATGGGCATGGGCCGTGGCCCCACGCTCGGAGGGCCCAACCGGTTCGAATACGTGCTCTCCGCAGCCGGCCAGCGTGCACTCGAAGCGTATGACCCGATAGTCGATGATCCGTCTATTCATTGTAAGCCACCCAGTCTCACGCGCCTTTGGGGCACGGGCAACCCGACGGAAATTACTCAGGAAGACGGACTGTTCACGATTCATCATGAGTGGCTGGACGTAGAGCGCAAGGTGTACCTAGGACTATCCGAGCACCCGGAAGGGACAACCGATCGTGTCATGGGACATTCGATCGGCTGGTATGAGGGCTCGACGCTAGTGATCGACACGGTGGCGTATGAGCCGAGCGTGTTATTTCAATTTCCCGGTCTTCCCACCAGCAACCAGTTACATACGGTAGAACGTTTGACGCTCAGCGAGGATGGTCGGAACTTCGAGATTTCATGGACTGCCGAGGACTCGGAATACTTTACCGAGCAGTTATCCGGTAACTCGCGGCCCCTGCAACGCCTGAACACGACGCTACGACCCTATAACTGTACGCCGATGGAGGTCGCCTAATCGGGTTGACTAACCACGCCGGGCCGGCGAAGACGGTGTTCTGAATGCGCGCCAGTTAGTCTGGCCCCTCATTTTGATCGCGGCTTGCGGTCAGAGGGATGCGCCTATGGACGCCACGGATCAAGCTACTCGCGTCACGCCGCCGCTCACTGCTGGCGGTGTACCGGCGCCGGCGGCCGAGCAACGTCCCTACGAGGTCGCCGCGCCGCACGGAGCTACGCGGCAGGACGAATACTATTGGTTGCGCGACGATCAACGCAGCAATCCCGACATACTGGCCTACCTCAGGGCCGAGAATGCCTATGCCGACGCTATCATGGCGCCGCTCGAGAAATCCAAAGCAGCCTTATTTGAGGAACTGGTCGGCCGCATCAAGCAGGACGACAGCTCCGTGCCGTACAAGTACAAGGATTACTGGTACTACAGCCGGTTCGAAGAGGCTCAGGAATATCCGATCTACGCTCGCCGAAAGGGCGGCATGGACGCGGAAGAAGAGATAATGCTCGACGTCAACCTGCTCGCCGTAGGACAGGACTTCTATCAAGTAACCAACTGGGAAGTCAGCCCGGACCAAACGCTACTGGCCTATGTCGAAGACATCGTCGGCCGCCAACAATACACGCTAAGAATCAGGAATCTTGCGACCGGCGAAACCCTGTCGTTGCAGATTCCGGGCCTATCGACGAGTCTTGCCTGGGCCACGGACAGCAAAATGTTGTTTTATGTCGAGAACGACCCGAGCACACTGCTGACCAAACGAGTCAGGTCGCACACACTCGGTAATGACCCGCAGAGCGATCCGGTGGTCTATGAGGAACTCGATGACAGCTTCTATATAGACCTGAGCACGACGCGCTCTGAGAAGTACATTTGCATCAACGTGACCAGTACCGTCTCCAGCGAGTCACGCTGTACCGAAGCCGCGGCGCCGGGCGAGTTCAAGGTACTCGCGCCACGCCGGCGTGACTTCGAATACACGGCCGACCATCTCGGCTCGCGATGGGTCATTCACACCAACTGGAACGCGAAGAACTTCAAGCTGATGGAGACCGTTGACGACATCTCGGGAGACCGCTCGCAGTGGCGCAACCTAATCCCGCACGATCCCGATGTCCTTATCAGCGGGTTCGATCTATTTGACGACTTCATGGCCATAGCTGAACGCTCGAACGGTCTGACGCGAATTCGCATCGTAACGAGCGATCAACAGGCCGATTACGTTCGCGCCGACGAGCCAGCCTATGCGATGGCTTTGTCGGTCAATGCTGAGCCGGATACCGAGTGGATTCGCTACACCTACACTTCGCTGACCACGCCTACCAGTACCTATGAGCTGAATGTCAGGAGCGGGGAACGAAAGCTGCTGAAAGAGCAGCCCGTGCTCGGCGGTTTCGACAAAAACAACTACGTCACCGAGCGCCTTTGGGCGACGGCGCACGATGGCACCAAGATTCCGGTGACCGTAGTCTACCGTAAAGGCTTCGAGAAAAATGGCAGCGCCGCGCTCTTGCAGTACGGCTACGGTTCGTACGGCAACAGCATCGATCCGTGGTTTAGCGGCAATGTATTGAGCCTGTTAGATCGTGGCATCGTGTATGCGATTGCGCACATTCGCGGTGGCCAGGAGATGGGCCGGCAATGGTACGAAGACGGCAAGCTGATGAATAAAATCAACACGTTTACCGATTTCATCGCCGTGACCGACTTCCTCGTCAACGAAGGCTACGCGGCTCCCGATCGCGTTGCTGCGATGGGCGGCAGCGCCGGTGGCCTATTGGTCGGTGCGGTGGCGAATCTAGCACCGGAAAGATACCGCGTGATCGTGTCGTTGGTGCCCTTCGTCGATGTCCTTACGACAATGCTCGACGCGAGCATACCGTTAACCACCAACGAGTACGACGAATGGGGTAACCCTGAAGATCGGACCTATTACGATTACATTCTGTCCTATTCGCCCTACGATCAACTCGACGCCAAAGCTTATCCGGCCATGTTTGTCTACACAGGACTCTGGGATTCGCAGGTCCAATACTGGGAGCCGGGCAAGTACGTTGCCCGTCTGCGCGAGCGCAAAACCGACAACAATTTGCTGGTCTTCCGTGTGCAAATGGAAGCCGGGCACGGCGGTCAGTCAGGACGTTTTCAGCGCTATCACGACACCGCCGAACAGTATGCGTTCCTGGTAAACCAACTCGGTGTGCCAGACTTTCCACCCACACGGTTACCGTGACAATGCCCCCAGTTTAAATCGACTCGACCTTTAGGTCCCGAGTGGGCCGTTATGGCCTGGCCCGAACCTCATCGCCAATAACAATCGATAGTTCGATCCTGTGACGCGAGTCACTGTGCCTCCGGCTGCTCCGCTTGATGATGGGCGGCATCTGCTGGCGACAAGGGACATCCCGAATGGCCGTTCGGGCCGTGCTACTGCTGTTAATGATTGGGCTCGCGGGCTCTCGCTGGGATGGTCAGCCTATCGTGGCCAGGACTCTTGAGAGCACGGCTCACTTTACCGGCGACACCTCGTTGATCGTAGAGGTCGTCAGAGGGGTGATCCCAGCGGATTTACTCGGGAGAACCATGATCTACGGCTCTCCCGAAACCAAGAGATACTGGACGGCCCGTATCCTGCGTGCAGAGTGGTCCGGCCAACACATCAAGCTCATGTTGTCTCCGACGGACGGGCCAGCCCCTGAAGTAGGCGAGGGCACAATTATTTTCTAAGAGAATAATTTGATGGCACAGTGTACTAGCAACGATAGTTGAAGTACTTCCTTAATGTAGTCGATCGATGACACTAAACTAGCCGCGCTCAGGGTGTAGACTGTCGTTGGTCACCCTTAACCCTACCAACGACCTCCAATACGAATCTCAATGTCACTTTGGGGAACATTCAAGGAGAACACCATGAAGCACAAGACTCTTTCGTCGTGCCTCGTCTTGATTGCGACCGTGGGAACAATGGCGCAAGTGTGCGCACAACAGCAACAAGATCCAACGCGGACGATAACCAGTATCACCGGAGATCTCTATCGAGCGCAGAACAACGCTCACTACACCGTATTTCTTGTCACGTCCGAAGGGATAATCCTTGCCGATCCCATTGGACCGGATTTCGCGACGTGGCTGAAAGCCGAACTGGCCGAGCGATTCGATGTGCCGGTCAGGTACGTACTTTACAGTCACTATCACGACGATCATGCCTCGGGCGGAGATGTCTTTGCCGACACGGCAGAGTTCATCGGTCACGAGAACATGCCCGTGAACCTGGCACGCGAAGAAGGCAACGAAAGCTTTAAAGATGTCCGTGCGCCGGATCGCACCTACTCGGACCGCATGACCGTCACGCTGGGCGGTAAGACGGTGGAGCTAGTCTACTCGACTCCCAGCCACAGCGACGATTCGACCATTCTGATTTTCCCGGAAGAACGAACCGTTTTTGCGGTGGACTTCGTCAGCGCTCGCCGGGTCCCCTTCCGAACCATGGGGGGAGGTCCTGTAGCACCGTGGATCGAAGCGACTGCACAGCTCCAGACGCTGGATTACGATATTCTCGCGCCCGGCCATGGGGAGATCGGTACGAAGGCCGACGTCGACGACTATGAGGGGTATCTCGAGGATCTCGTCGCCGCGGTGACCGAGGGCATCGCAGCCGGACAGAGTTTAGAGGAACTTCAGCAGAGCATCATGCTCGAGGACTATCAGGAATGGGCGCAATACGAGGCCTGGAGAGCGGAGAACATCCAGGGCACGTACGAGGGTCTAACGAGTAGCGAAGAATAGTTAGCCCTTGATGAGCGGTGGTCGACGCGGACCACCGGGGTCCGTAGAACTTGTGCAGGACCGGCGTTCAACTCAAGTCGTTACGCGGCAGCTAGTCGCGTAACGATTTGAATGGCGGAGGTGGATGGGAATCGAACCCACCACTCGTGTTCAACGAGTCACTGGTTTTGAAGACCAGGGGAGTCACCAGGCTCCATTCACCTCCAAGA
>Ga0209980_10001611_pt1 | contig 12342 bp, 12 predicted proteins | sample CR02metaG_FD_183611 | JGI IMG/M metagenome (GOLD analysis project Ga0209980, IMG submission 183611) | Deep subsurface microbial communities from Mariana Trench to uncover new lineages of life (NeLLi) - CR02 metaG (SPAdes) (version 2) | ecosystem: Environmental > Aquatic > Marine > Ocean trench... | reverse complement strand
TAGAGGCTGAAGATGTTGATTTTACAAATAATAGTGTTCTCACTTCCATAGATACTACAGAATCAGCAAAGGGTACTACAAAATGAAGTCCTTCATCTAGAGGTGGAATAGTTAAATCAACTGCGTTAAAATGTAGTAAAACGCCTCTATGGCCTGCATCTACTATTTGTACAGATGCTGCAGTAACGACGCCAATAACAATTAGTACAAAAAGCACAATTAATATTGCTTTTGCGGCACCTACATTTACATTCATTTTTGGAGATTCAAATCTTGACATTTAATTGATTATTCCACTAATTTCGCTATATCTATACTATTACATCTGAAAGAATTTGGTACCAAAACCGAAGTATTTTATTAAATGTAATCTTAGATAAAATCATGGAAAGTTGGCAGTGGATATTCATATTTTTTGCAGTTCTAATGGTTGCTCGTATCGTTCCTCGCATGCTTAGAAAAGGAAAAATGAATGTGCGTAGAGGCGATGTTATTGCTCCCGAACAACCTTCCAGTGAAACAAGGGACCAATCATTTGTTAAGGAATCTAAAGAACGCTCATTTGTAGAAGAGGCTAAACCTGAATCAAAAGAAATGATGGTTTTAGGACAAATTAATCGAGGCTACAAAACATTTGGTGAAATAAGGAAAACGACTGGACTAAATTCTGAGGAGATAAGTTCGATTCTTGGTGACCTTGAGAAGCGAGGTCTAATGAAGGTAGAGCAAAAAAAAGGACTAGTTGGAATTAAAGTCGAGCTGCTTCCTACAGAAAAAGGATACCGTGAATATGATTCCTAGAATCATTATGATACCAATGGAGTAGTTTCTTTTTTACTGACATCATAAGAATCATAGCCCCGCTTTTTGTGGACAGAATCGATAACTCCTTTGGTAAAATTATCAAACTTTTCATCTTTCATAGAGTTTATTACTTCATCAACGGTTTTTTTCATATCAATTTCTTTGCATCTGCGATCTGCCTCTGAGCAATAAAACTCGATATATTTTTCTATGTAATCGTACTCTGGTCCTTCTATTCCTAATTCAAATCTCCTTCGGCTGAGTCTTTGTCTCCAAGTTTCACTCATTTAATCACCTAATAATACAACTTTATCGAATTTAAATAAAAAAATGATTAAGATATTAGATTCAGTTAATTAGGGTAATTTTTTGAAACTGACTATAATATGGGTAAAAAAACAAAAAAAGAAAGGGAAGAAAAACGTGAAAGCTTTGCAGCTAAACGCACAAAACAAAAAACAAAAAACATGCTAATTACTGGAGGAATTTTTGCTGTAATAGCAGTAATTGTTGGATTTTCTGTTATTGAATTTTTAAATCTTGATTCAAGTGGTCTTGGTGCTCCTCCAGGTGCTGGAACATTCGGTGATGAACATGAACATGCTTCAATGTTGGTTAGAATATTTGGAGATAAATTTGATTTTTCTGCTCCAGCTTATCAAATTAAGAATAGTTGGATTCATTTTGAGGGACAAGATGGTACAACTGTACATCGACATTCATCAGGGGTGACTCTAGGATATCTTTTTGAAACGTTAGGAATTATCATAGACGAGAATTGTTATATTTTCCCTGATGGGCGAGAGTTTTGTACTAGTGATGAGTATTCAATAAAATATTTCATAAATCATCAACCAGAAGAATCAATTAATGATTACGTCCTAAAAGAAGGGGATAGAATCTTGATATCATATGGTGATGAAAACCAAGAGAAAATTGATGCTCAGCTAAGCGAACTTGATGCTCACTCAATTTTGGGATAAAAGTCTAATTTTTAAAAAATTTTTTAAAATTATTTCAAGAAACCCTAAAGTAAGGCTTGGAAGATCTTAGTTTGTTATATGACCAAAATATCAAGTAGAAATGTAGTAGAAGGAATAGCTCGTGCACCGCATAGAGCAATGTACAAGGCTATGGGATTAACAGATGAGGATTTAAGTAAATCATTCATTGGTGTTTGCCATACTGGAAATGAAGCTACTCCATGTAATATTCACCTAGGAAGATTAGCTCAAAAAGCCAAAGAAGGAGTTAAAGATGCAGGAGCTACCCCAAGAGAATTTAGTACCATTGCAGTGAGTGATGGAATTGCAATGGGTCATGAAGGGATGAAGTCTTCTTTAGTTTCTCGTGAGGTAATTGCAGATTCTATTGAATTAATGGTAAGAGCTCATCAATACGATGCGCTAGTAGGAATTGCGGGTTGTGACAAGAGTTTGCCAGGAACTATGATGGCAATGACTCGGCTAAACCTTCCATCTGTTTTTGTTTATGGTGGAACTATAATGCCAGGAATTTGGGAAGGTAAAGAATTAACAGTTGTTGATGTTTATGAAGCTGTAGGCGCATATGATGCTGGCCAATTATCTCTTGAAGCTTTAAAAAATATTGAAAACTATGCGTGTCCAGGTGCAGGATCTTGTGGAGGTATGTTTACTGCAAATACAATGGCCTCAATATCAGAAGCAATTGGAATTGCATTACCTGGAAGCGCTAGTCCTCCTGCAGAAGATGATAGACGTGAAAAAATTGTCTATGATACTGGAAATGCCTGCGCAAAATTACTGGAATTAGATATTAAACCTCTTGATATCTTGACATTTGAGGCATTTGAGAATGCAATTACAATGTTAAATGCGATAGGAGGCTCTACAAATGGAATATTACATCTACTAGCATTGGCACATGAAGCTAATCTAAAATTAACATATGATGATTTTGAAAGAATTAGAAAAAAAACTCCTCATCTTGCGGACATGAAACCTGGAGGCAACTACGTAATGAATTCACTAGATAAAATTGGAGGTATTCCTTTTATTTTAAAGAAATTAATAGACAAAGGACTAATTCATGAAAATACTCTTACGGTAACTGGCAAGACTATGAAAGAGAATATTGACTCTATGAATATTCCTACAACTGATCAAAAAATAGTCAAATCAGTTGATGCTCCACTCCATACAATAGGAACCGCAGAAATTTTGAAAGGAAGTTTAGCACCAGACGGCGCAGTTATAAAAACTTCAGGTATTAACATTTCAAAATTTACTGGAAAAGCTAAAGTTTTCAATAAAGAAGAAGATGCATTTGATGCAGTTTCAAGAAAAGAAATCAAAGAAGGGGATGTGTTAGTAATCAGATATGAAGGCCCAAAAGGTGGTCCAGGAATGAGAGAAATGTTGGCCACTACTGCGGCACTAGTTGGTCAAGGACTAGGCGATAAAGTAGCAATGGTCACTGATGGAAGATTTTCTGGTGGAACACGTGGATTTATGATAGGACATGTAGCGCCTGAAGCGTTTGTTGGAGGTCCAATTGCTTTAGTAAAAGAGGGTGATGAAATCGCTATCAATACTGAAGATAATTCTATTGAACTTCATGTCTCTAAAGAGGATTTAGAACAAAGGAAAAAGGAATGGACAAAACCTAAGCCAAATTATACTTCAGGAGCATTGGCAAAATACGCCTCTCTAGTAGGTTCAGCAGCAGAAGGTGCAATTACAAAACCAATTGATTAATTCATTGAATAATGCTTATTACAAAATAGTAGTGTTCTGGCAGCAGAATTTTTTGCTGTAAGAGAAAATCCATCATTGAGTCCTTTGCCACAAACATAACAAGAAGCTTCAATAGCGAAAGATTTCAGCTTGGGTTGATTTTTTGAGAAAACAAATTCTTGATAAAGAGCCGACCTAGTTTTTGATTCCAATAATTGGCTCATATTTTACAATAGTTCAGATCTGATATAAAGGTACCGTACTATACGGTAATAAAAGGAGACTGAGGTGCTCCCAAAATGGAGGGGCATAACTGGGCATTGGGAAGTCCCTCAGTTCCTATAGAATAGAAGTCACAGATATTCACATAAGATCATGTATGTAGTGCTCGAACAAACAATTCTACTACCTAGAATTTTGATAAAAATTTTAAATATAGATGATAGTTATCATGCCGATCATGGGTGAACGTCTTTGGACGCAGCATTCCTAAAGTATTACCCCTAGAGTTATCTGGAAATCAATTTGAAATTTATAGTAAATTTGCACACAATTACACTCATTCATTTTTGTTTGAATCGTTAACAGGACCTGAAGAATTAGCTGAAACCTCAATCATGGGGTTTGACCCATCAATAATTGTAAAAGGATATTCCGACAAAGTAATTTTACATTATAAAGACGGAACAAAAAAAACAATCGAGACCAATGATCCTATAACGACTCTTAAGGAGTTACTTGAAAAGATATCCGACCAGTCATATCGATACCTTGGTGGAGCAGTAGGAATCATAAATTATGATTCCGTTGCTTTGTGGGAAAAAGTTCCACAATCACATTCAGTGGATACACCGTTAATGGAATTTGGGATATATGAAGATGGAATATTATATGATAATAAACAAAAAAAATCATTCTATTTTTACTATAATGAAAATAGAATAAACGAAATAAAAATTTCAGAAAATAAATTCGGTGATTTTCAAGTTTCAGAAATTTCAAATAACTTGGATGAAGCTAAATTTACAAAAATTGTGAACAAAGCAAAAAAATACATTCATGATGGTGATATTTTTCAAGTTGTTTTATCCAGAAGGTTTAATTTTAAAGTACATGGAGACCATTTGAAAGTTTATAAAATTTTACGTAAGATGAATCCGTCACCTTATCTTTATCATATGAAGATGAACGATAGAATAATTATTGGGGCAAGTCCTGAAATGTTATTACGTGTAACTGGAAATAAAATTGAAACATTTCCAATTGCAGGTACTAGGAAAATTACTGATGATGAAACAAAAAATGAAGAGCTAAAACAAGAGATGTTAAATGATGAAAAAGAGCTTGCCGAACATACAATGTTAGTTGATTTAGGCAGAAACGATATCGGAAAAGTTTGCAAATATGGTTCAGTTCATGTAGAAGAGTTAATGAAAGTCAAGCGATTCAGCCATGTTCAGCATATGGTTACTCATGTAGTAGGTACTCTAGATGAGAAATTTGATATGTTTGATGCTTTCAAAGCAGTATTTCCAGCAGGCACTGTCTCTGGAGCTCCCAAAGTAAGAGCCATGGAAATAATTGATGAGCAAGAACCTAATTCAAGAGGCGCTTACGCAGGAGCTGTAGGATATTTTTCATTTAATGGATGCTGTGATTTTGCAATTGCAATTAGAAGTATATTTTTAGACGGCGATAAAGGATTTGTTCAATCTGGTGCTGGAATTGTGTCTGATTCTATTCCAGAAAATGAACTAAAAGAAACTGAACACAAAGCAGGAGCTATGATTCAGGCATTAAAGGAGGCATCAAAATGAAATTTCTCATTATCGATAACTATGACTCTTTTGTGTATAATTTAGCTCAGATCTTAGGAGAACTTGGTATTGATTCCGACGTTATTCGTAATGATAAAATCTCAATTAACAGCATTAAAGAAAAAAATTATGACGCAATAATTATTTCTCCGGGTCCCGGAACCCCAGAAGAAAAAAAATATTTTGGAATTTGCAGTGATGTCATTACACAGTTAGGACCAACCACTCCAATACTTGGAGTTTGTTTAGGACATCAAGGTATCATACAATGTTTTGGAGGCAAAGTTGTTAATGCAGGACATGTTCGACATGGAAAAACTAGCCCGATAAAACATTATGATGATACAATCTTTAATGATGTTAAAAATCCATTTCAAGCAACTAGATATCACTCCTTGGTAGGAGACAAGACAATCATTCCAGAAAGTCTAAAAATTACTGCAATTGCTGAAGACGATGGAGAAATAATGGGGGTTAGTCATAAAAAATATCTCATCGAAGGGGTTCAATTTCATCCTGAATCAATAATGACCCCAGAAGGTAAAAAAATTCTTGAGAATTTTGTAAAGATGGTGAAAAATAAATGATTGAAAATATGTTAAGTAAATTAAAAAATCAAACTAATCTTTCTTATAATGAAATTAGTGAAGCTATGGAAAATATTTTAAACGGAAAAGTTTCTGATGAAGAAACAAGTAACTTTTTGAAATATCTTAGAGATAAAGGTGAATCTGATGATGAATTACTTGGAATGCTAGATAAAATGCAATCTTTTGCTCTACAAGTTTTTCCAAAAAGTAAAGGAACCATCATCGACGTATGTGGTACAGGAGGGGATAACCTACAGACATTCAACATATCTACTACTGCGTCATTTGTAATTGCTGCAGCAGGAGGCATTGTTGCTAAACACGGTAATCGTTCGGTGTCAGGAGTTTCAGGAAGCGCAGATATTTTTGAGTATTTTGGCTATGATCTAAATTCATCGCCTGATCGGGTTGCAGAAATTATTGATAAATTTGGAATTGGGTTTATGTTTGCTCAAAAATTTCATCCAACTATGAAAAACGTAGCAAATGCTAGAAAAATGATAGGGGGAAGGACAGCATTTAATCTATTAGGGCCTTTAAGTAATCCAGCGCAAGTAAAAAATCAACTTATAGGAGTTTTCTCTGATGAATTTCTTGAAAGAATAGTTTTATTATTAAAAAAACGTGGTTCTGAAAATATCATGACAGTCAGATCACAAGATGGATTAGATGAGCTATCCACAACGTCAAAAAATCAGGTATATTTTTTAAAAAATGGAATCATTACTCCAATGATTATAGATCCAGAAAAATTAGGATTAACTAAACCTAAAATTAAGGATATACAAATTTCAAATAAAGACCAAGCAATTAATGCATTTATTTCAGTTCTAAATAATACCGCCAACAATGCTATGATAGAAATCACTGCACTCAATGCAGCTGGGGGTTTAATGGTTGCAAATATTGCAAAAAATTTTGAGGAGGGAATAGAAATTGCGCTGAATACAATTAAGAACGGTGATGCACTCAAGTTACTTGAAAACTTTGTTCGAGATTATGGAGATATAACAAAATTAAAGGAATTTGAGTAATATGCAAGGAATTCTTAAAAAATTATTTGAAAATTCACAAATTGCAATTGATGAAGGTATATACGATGTTAAAGAAAACTTGTCAAAATCAAATACCAATCTTATAGAATCTATTAAAGAAAATCAACATGCGACACTCATAACAGAAATAAAATTTTCATCTCCATCCTTAGGTGAAATAAAAAAAATTTCAGATCCAGTACAAATTGCAAAATCTATGATAAAAGGTGGAGCAAAAGCATTATCAATATTAACACAACCATATTTATTTTCAGGTTCTCCAGAATTTTTTATAAAAATTAGAAAAGAGATAGATGTTCCTCTATTGATGAAAGATATTATTATTGATAAAATTCAAATTGATGCTGCAAAAAAAATTGGAGCAGATTACATTCTTTTGATACAATCATTGTTTGACCAAGGGTTAGTAAAGGAAATTGATGAATTACTTGATTATGGACATAAAAATGGCCTAAAAATATTGCTTGAATCTCATACTAGAGCAGAATTTGAAAATTCATTAAAAACTGAGGCAGATGTTTTAGGTATAAACAATAGAAATTTGGATACGCTAGAATTGGATATCAATAATACAAAGAGAATCCTAGAGGGCTACAAAAATTCAAAAATGATCATATCAGAAAGCGGAATTGAGACTCCAAAGGATGTTAATTTCCTTCATGATTGTGGCGCAAACGCATTTCTTGTTGGCTCTAGCATTATGAAAAGCGATAATATCCAAGAACGTGTCAGTCAGTTGGTGAATGCAATATGAAAATTATATTTCCAAAACAAGGCAGGTTTGGAGATTTTGGCGGAAAATACATTCCTGAAACACTTGTTCCAGCAATTGAAGAGTTAGAAGAAAATTATAAAAAATTCAAAGATGATAAAAATTTCAAAAAAGAATTGAACTATTATCTGAAATATTACGCTGGAAGACCCACCCCACTTTACTTTGCAAAAAATCTTACAGAAAAGATAGGAGGAGCAAAAATCTATCTTAAAAGAGAAGATTTGCTTCATGGAGGAGCACATAAAATTAACAATACGCTTGGTCAAGCGCTTCTTGCAAAAAAAATGAAAAAGAAACGAATTATTGCAGAAACTGGAGCAGGTCAACACGGAGTTGCTACTGCAATGGCTTGTTCTTGTCTTGGAATAAATTCTGAAGTGTATATGGGATACAAAGATACCATTCGTCAGAAACTTAATGTGTTTAGAATGAATCTTTTAGGAGCTAAAGTTCATCCTGTAAAATCAGGTTCTCAAACTCTCAAAGATGCAATTAACGAAGCACTTCGTGATTGGATTACTAATGTAGACACTACATACTATCTATTGGGTTCAGCGGTTGGTCCACATCCATATCCAGTGATGGTTCGTGACTTTCAATCAATCATAGGAGAAGAGATAAAAAAACAAATGAAAGAATTTGACAAAAAAACCCCCGATGTATTAGTTGCTTGTGTGGGGGGAGGATCAAACGCTATTGGAACATTTTATCCTTTTCTTGATAGTAATGTTGAAATCATAGGTGTAGAAGCTGCAGGCCTAGGATTAAAAACGAGTAAACATTCAGCTACACTTAGTGCAGGCTCAAAAGGGGTTCTGCATGGAATGATGACTTATCTCTTACAAAATAATGAAGGACAGATTCGTGAAACACACAGTATTTCAGCAGGATTAGATTATCCAGGAGTTGGACCTGAACATTCTCATCTTAAGGATACTGGTAGAGTAAAATATCATAGTGCAACGGATAGGGAGGTAATCGATGCGTTTTTGTTGCTAACAAGAACAGAAGGAATTATTCCCGCTTTAGAATCAGCACATGCTATTGCCGATGTAATTAAACTTGCAAAAAAGAGACCAAAATCTGATTCCATTGTTGTGACACTTTCAGGAAGAGGAGACAAAGACGTAGAAATTGTTGAGGAATATTTGAAAAAAAATGTCAAAAATAAAAAATAAATTCTTACAACTAAAAAAGAAAAAAGAAAGAGCATTAATTGCCTATATTATGGCAGGATTTCCCAATGAAAAAACTACAATGTCTGCAGTAAAGGGTTTAGTCAAAGGTGGTGCAGATATTATAGAAATTGGATATCCATTTTCAGATCCTATTGCAGATGGTCCTGTTATTCAAAATGCAAGCACTGTTTCTTTAAACTATGGAACTAAACTCGATAAATTTTTTCAAATTATTAAAAAAATTAGAAAAGAAACAGACATTCCTTTAGTTTTAATGACATATACAAATATACTTTACAAAAAGGGATTTGATAAATTCATGAAAAAAGCAAAAAGTGTTGGAATAGACGGATTCATTTTGCCAGACATGTCAATAGAAGAATCGAAAGATTATTTGGCAGCAGCTAGGAAAAATCATTTAGATACAATATTTTTAATTTCACCAAACACAACTTCAGAAAGAATAAAAAAAATTCTTAAACATACTTCGGGTTTTTTATATCTAGTATCAATTTTTGGTACAACTGGAATGCAAACGAAAATTAAAAAATATACAGTTGATGCAATTAAAAAAACAAAAAAAATTGTCAATAAAAGAATCCCCATTGGAATTGGATTTGGAGTAAATACCCCAAATGATGCAAGAAAATTTTTGTCGTTGGGAATAGATGCCATTATTGTAGGAAGCGCATTTTTACGATTAATTGAGAGAACTCCTGCTAGCAAAATTGAATCGAAAATTGCTACTTTTACTAAAGGCCTAAAAAATACTACAAGATAATGTGAAGAATAAATATGGGATTTTCCATTCCAATATGTGCAGACGAAGTTTATTTTCATTACAGGCGGAGTAATGTCTGGTCTTGGAAAAGGAGTAATTTCATCTTCTATTGCAAAATTATTACAGCTTTCTAATCAAAAGGTTTCTTGCGTAAAAATTGATCCCTATCTAAATTTTGATGCTGGAACTATGAATCCGATCGCACATGGAGAAGTCTTTGTGACAGAAGATGGAGGTGAATGCGACATGGATATTGGGAATTATGAAAGATTTCTCAATCAAAATATTCCAAAATCTCATAACATAACTACAGCTCAAATCTATTCTAATGTTATAGGAGCTGAAAGACGTGGAGAATACCTTGGTGCATGCGTCCAAATAATTCCTCATGTAACTGATGAAATAAAAAATCAAATAAGAAAAATTGCCAAAGAAGAATCTTTAGATATTCTCGTAGTAGAATGTGGTGGAACAGTAGGAGATATTGAAAGTCTCCCCTTCCTTGAAGCATTAAGACAAATCAGAACAGAAGAAGGTGATGAAAATGTAATTTTTATCCATGTAACACTTGCTCCATCACTTGATGTAGTTGGAGAACAAAAAACTAAACCAACACAACACAGTGTACAAGAATTAAGAAGAATTGGTATTCAGCCTGATTTTCTTGCTGTAAGATGTACTAGTACTCTTCTTGAAAAAACTAAAAAGAAGATTTCATTATTTACTAATGTTTTATTAAAAAATGTAATTTCTTGTCATGATGTAGAATCAATTTTTATGGTTCCACAATTACTATATGATCAAGGAATAGTAGACGAAATTTTCAAAAAATTTGCTAAAGTAGGACTTGTTAATGCTTCAGCAAACTGGGACAAGTGGAATGCAACTGTAGCATCATTACAACAATCAAATAATAAAATTAACATTGCTATGGTAGGCAAATACGTGACACTTGCTGATAGTTATGTTAGTGTTAATCAAGCACTAAAACATGCTAGTGCAAAAATAAAAAAGAGTGTTGGAATTCATTGGATTGATTCTGAGACTCTCAATGGCAACATTAATGATTTATCAAAATATGATGGAATTTTAGTTCCTGGTGGTTTTGGCACTAGAGGGTCTGAAGGAATCATAAAAACTGCTAATTTTGCAAGAGAAAAAAATATTCCTTATCTTGGGATTTGTTTTGGATTCCAATTAGCAGCAGTTGCATTTGGTCGTTATGTATGTAATTTAGATAATGCAAACTCAGCAGAAATTGAACCAAAAACAAAATACCCAATAATTGATTTATTGCCCGAACAAAAATCAATAGTGAATAAAGGTGGATCATTAAGATTAGGTGCCAATGAAATCAATGTAAAGGAAAATTCGCTTGCCTTTCACGTGTATAATTCCAATGTTATTAAAAAAAGGCATAGGCATAGATTTGAATTTAACAAAGAATTTCTAGATACCTTTATTGAAAATGGAATAGTGTTTTCAGGTGAAAGTGATTTTGGGAAGAGGATGGAGATTTTAGAAATTCCCTCACACAAATTCTTTTTTGGAGTTCAATTCCATCCAGAGTTCAGTAGTAGACCTGGAATTCCAGAAGAATCATTTGAAGCATTCTTAAAAGCAGCTTCCAATTAGAAATAAAAAATAGGTTAAGATATTTTCGAAATTTCAAAGATTTTTTGTCGTGCATCTCGGATAGACACTTTTTTAGTAACATATCCTTTCTGTAAAAGATGACTCAAAGCTAATCTTACTGTTCTATCAGGCAAAAGAGTTTTTTTACCTAATTCTTTTTGTGTCATTGAACCTTCATATTCTAGAATTTTTAACAATAACTTAGCACTTGGTGGCATGCGGAGTAGATCTTCAGCAAGATGTACCTTTTTTGCCAATGCTGAAATTGCAGTAGAATCTTTTTTCATTCTAATGATATTAGCTGATGGATAATACTTTGTACATTCCACAATTTTATTAACAGAATAGCGGTCAATACCATCTAAAACTACTTCGCAATGTAATCTTGCAGAAATATCATCAATCTCAATTAAGCTTTCATTTGAAACAATCAATGGTCTACGTGTAACATTTAATGAATTTACAGAAATTATTCCAAAAACAGATGAATCCTGAAAAATTACTGGACCCCCAGCAGACATAGAATAAGCTGATGAGCCAATTGGCGTAGAAACTATTACCCCATCACTGCTATCATGCCATACCTCTTCACCATTAACTCGTAAAGTGTATTCCATTAATGTAGCACTTTTTGATGTAAAAACGGCAACATCATTTAGTACCGGAAAAACATTTTTTCCATCAATTTTTACCCCAATCCTAGGGACTTGCTCAATTTCATATCTTTGATTTTTTAATCTATTAACGTATGATGGAAATTCCTTAAGATCAATTTGTGCTAAAAAACCATTGGATTCAGATTCGCTTATTCCTAATACTGGAATTTTTGTATCTAAATTTCTATGGAAATAATTACGTACTCCTCTATCTCCACCAAGAACAAGCACACAATCTAAATTCATAGTTTTTGATTTTGAACTGAGGTAAATTGCATTAATGCCGACAATTTCCAATTCTTTTTTTATTGATTTAATGGCATTTTCTGCAATA
>Ga0209980_10001610_pt1 | contig 12343 bp, 10 predicted proteins | sample CR02metaG_FD_183611 | JGI IMG/M metagenome (GOLD analysis project Ga0209980, IMG submission 183611) | Deep subsurface microbial communities from Mariana Trench to uncover new lineages of life (NeLLi) - CR02 metaG (SPAdes) (version 2) | ecosystem: Environmental > Aquatic > Marine > Ocean trench... | reverse complement strand
CGCGCATCAAGCGCCACTGCTTGTCGAAATCGCCCGGATTGGGTAGCTGCAGGAGATCGAGCACGGCTTTTCCCTGCGCCTCTTTTGCATACCGGATAGCAGCATTGTTGTCCTGTGCACTTGCGGCGCTTACGTTATTGGCGAGAAAGAGTTTGCTCTTCGCATCATGCTCGTGCATGTACCTGCCAAGAATTTCTTGAATGCTACTCCAGGAATCGACAAAGCTTCCGCCGTTGTCGATCAAAATGTCCAGCAATTTACGTGAGTTCTCGTAATCGCCGTCTCTGAATGACTGAGAGTTTCCCAGTCCGACGATCGGCAGCGGTTCCCCCGACGACGGGATCGGCCGCGTCGGCATCCTGGCAGTCTCAGCAGCCTGAGCCGCAATCGCGTTTGGCAGTGACAAAGCCGCGCCAACAGCGCTGGCATCACGAATAAATTCACGGCGATTCATTACTGTTCATCCTTCACAATGACCGAGAAACCGTCAAACTGATACTCCCGGTTGCCGTCGGTCATCATATATTCGGCAATACCCGCCTTGATTTCTTCAAATGCCCTGCCAAGCGCGATCATGTAGCTGCCGTCGACGATGGGCACATTGTGTGACGTAATGGCGATATCAATTTCGCCCGCGAGCCCGGCAAGACGGGCCGCACTCTTCGCATAGTCCTCAAAATCCGAACCATCGACATGCGTATATAGCGGTGCCAGGTAAAATGTATCACCCGTAAAAAGAATCCGATTTTCCCTGTCGATCAGACAGATCGAGTCCGGCGCGTGACCTGGCGTTTCGAGGATTTCCAATTGGCGCCCGCCGATGTTAATTATCTCGCCTTCAGCGACGAATTGACTGATCGCAAACGGATGGCTGTGGTATTCGTCACTGATGAAACCGTCAGGCAGCGGTTTCCAGATCCAGCCCTCACTGACAAATTCGGCCATACGCTCGTGTGGAAGGCCAAGTGCACGCCTGCGGGTAAACCCGGTATCCATTGCGTAAATGGTTTTGAACTGATAATTGCCGCCGATGTGGTCGTAGTGCGTGTGAGAATTCAGCACAATGACGTCCAGCTTGGTGAGTTGATCGACCACGCTTCGCATGTCTCCGATGCCCAGGCCGGTATCAAACAGGAGTGCGTTGTTTTCGCCGCTTATCAGGAAAGAAATGACTTCCTCAAACTGACCCGGCTCGTAGATCGCGAAGACCCCGTCGATAATCCGGTACACCTCGAACCAATTGTCATCGACAGCGACCCGCTCGTATTCGCTCCACTCCGGCCGCGGCAGCTTATCCCACCAGTTGCTGGTTCCCGCACCACGATTTTGCACCTGACCATTTCCGGTCCCGTCCAGCCTGGACTCGCCTTTCGGTGCCGTATCGAGCGTGCAGGCTTGCAGCGACGCAATCAAGGCAATTACAAAAACCAGATTCAGCTTGTTCACTTATTCCTCCGGCCGGGCTGCCGTATTGTTTCCGTGATCGATCAACTGTAGCAGAATCAAGGCTACTCAAAACTATGCTGGCCGAGCTTCACCTTTGTGCTGACGCCACATTCGGGCTAATCTCCGGGGAGAATTTTGGGCTTGGTCCTGAGCGAAGAGCAGGAATCAACTTCCTGGAGACGCGCGGCGATAACCTGTCGCCCTGCGTATCCGAACTGCGCACGGTTGTGATGTGATTCTAGAAAAACTTGCCAAAGCGATTGTCAGAATTTCCGGCTGGAAAATAGTCGGTGAACTGCCGTCCCTGGACAAGGCTGTTTATATCGCCGCGCCGCACACTTCCAACTGGGACGGGTTCTGGTTTCTTGTCGGGAAGGCGGCGCTCGGTCTCGAGGCGCATTTTCTTGCGAAGCACACCCTTTTCTGGTGGCCCTTAGGCAATCTTCTGAGATGGTTCGGCGCCATCCCGATCGACCGCAGCCACGGCGCCGAAATCGTCCCGCAGCTAATTAAGACAATCAATAAAAGCGATCGTTTCTGTCTGGCATTAGCACCGGAGGGCACGCGGAAATGGATGCCGTATTGGAAAACCGGCTTTTATCGCATCGCAGTCGAGGCGGACGTGCCCATCGTACTTGCGTTCATCGACTACAAAAACAAAAAAATGGGGGTCGGCGAGATATACAAACCCAGCGGCGACCCCGACAAGGATCTGGACTACCTGCGTAATTTTTATGCGCCGTTTACCGCCTGCCGCCCCGAGAACAGGGGGCCAATCGCGTTCCCACCCTGACAGGTCCAGCCACTGCAGCTGCATCGCTGATTTGACTTGCTCTCATGAGCAGGCTGCCGCGCAGACGCCTAGCCGGGGTCCGACTCGGCGCCGGCCGTGGTCCTCAACAGGCCGCGAAACGCTCTTCGCGCACCGCGCCTTTCCTGCACGACTTCAAAGACCTCGGCCGCAATAGGCATTTCCACTCCATACTCGTCTGCGAGCGCCATGACGGCCGGTGCACTCTTGACGCCTTCGGCAACCATGTACATCTCGTTGATAATTTCGGTTATCGACCTGCCCTTGCCCAGTTCAAAACCGACCGTGCGATTTCGGCTTTGGGCGCTGGTGCAAGTCGCAACGAGATCGCCCATGCCTGTCAGGCCCGCAAAGGTCTGCGGCTCTCCGCCCATGGCAACGCCCAGCCGGGTAATTTCGGCAAGTCCCCGTGTAATGACTGCGGACCGCGTATTCTCGCCGGCGCCCTGGCCGTCCCCCATGCCAGCCGCGATCGCGATGATGTTCTTCAACACACCGCCCAATTCGCAACCAACGACGTCGTGATTGGTATAGACGCGAAACAGCCCGCTGTTGAACGTCTTTTGTAATTCTTTGACAATGATCTCGTCTGCCATCGCGATCACGCTTGCCGCAGCATAACCGGCCATGATTTCCCCTGCCAGATTGGGCCCCGTCAGAACACCGGCGGGATGTCCGGGCAGTACTTCCTCGATTATCTCGGTCATGCGCATTCTTGTATCGAGTTCGAGCCCCTTGGAGAGGCTGACTACCGGGACCCAGGGCCGTATGTGATCTTTGACCTGTTCAAGCACGCCGCGAAACCCTTGTGACGGAACGCCCATTACGATGACGTCTTTTCCCGCGACCGCTTCTGCGATGTCCGCTGTCGCGACAAGCTTTTTGGAGAGTTTTGCATCGGGCAGGTATTTCTTGTTCGTGTGGTAGCTGTTGATCTCGTCGGCGGTCGCCGGATCGCGCGCCCACAGCATAGTGGACGTATTTCGTGCGACCAGGGCGGCGACGGTCGTTCCCCAGGAGCCGCCTCCCAGTATTCCGACATTGAGATTCATTGCTTAGCCACCGGCTGCATGAGATTCCGCTCGTACAATCAGGTCGATGTGATGGCCAGCGGTTACGCCTGGATTTTCGATCATTGGCACATGCCCCACGTCCTCGAGAATGACGACTTCGTTATCGGGAATTGCGGCGGCCATGACTTCGGTGCAACTGACATCAATCAGCCTGTCATATCGACCCCAGATGATCAATGTCGGCATCGCTACATCGCCCAGCCGATCCGTTACGCCATTGTCGAGCGCTTCCTTGACGATGGTCCAGAAAATCCCGTCGAGAAAATCGTGGTGCCGCAGAAAAATCTCCAGCATTGGCCGCAGCATGACCCTGGGTATTGGGATGCGCTTGTGCATGATGAATTTCAGAAGACGATCGAGGTCATCCATTGATGACGCCAGCAATGGATTAGTCCCTTCTTCAACAGCCAGCTCGAGTTCGCTCTTATGCTTGCTGGTCACGCCCGCATTGTCGATCAACGTCAGGGTCTTTAGTTGATTGGGGTGAGTGAGCGCATAGTTAAGAGCGATATAGCCACCCATGGAATTGCCCGCGAGATGATACCTGTCGACATCAAGCCCATTAAGGAACGCCCGCAGGCGTTCAGTCTGCGCCACCACTCCGTAGTTCCAATCGGGATTGCGGACATTCTTACCGAAGCCGGGAAGGTCGGGCACAATGACCCGAAAGCGTTTCGTAAAGTAACGGGCATACAAGAGCCAGTTGTCCTTGTCGCCGCCGAAGCCGTGCAACATGACGATGATATCGCCGTCCGCCGGGCCGCCCTCCAGATAGGGCCAGCTGACGCCGTCCACGATGACAGACTTCGCGGACAGTCGGCCCCATTTGCGCGCCAGTCCGGTGATCAGGGCAACAAGCCGCGCCGGGAAGATGAAATACAGGCCGACGAGCGCAATGCCTGCGGCTACTAGCAGCCAGATGAACCAGTTCATGAGTGTCTGACCCCAGGCATCAGCTATGCGCCGAGGACACGAGGCGCGGCGCCAGCCAGTCTGCGACATCGGTCATCACGTCTTCCTGCTCCGGCTCGCTGTAAATCTCGTGATACAAGCCCTCATAGATGATGAGCTTCTTGTCACGCGAGCCTGTTTTCTCATGCAGCATTTTTGAGCCTTCCGGCAATATCATTCCATCGGCTGACCCGTGCAGGATGAGCATTGGCAATTCGATAGCGGCGAGTTTCTCTTCGAGCGCCGACATCGCACTGAAAAGCTGCTCCAGGAGACGCGCGGAGACCTTGCCTGTGAACACCAGCGGATCGTTACGATAGCGATCGACCACCTCCGGGTCACGGCTGATTTCCGATGCGTCGAGTTGCAAAAGCCTGAGCTTTGGCAAAAATTTGCTGCAAAGCCGAACGGTCAGACCTTGCAGCGCGGATACTTCGACGGCCGGCTGCACAGCAGCGCCTGAGAGAATGCAGCCGGCAAACTCGGACTGGTGCTCAATGAGAAAATGCGTCGCGATCAGACCGCCCATGCTGTGACCGACCAGGAATACGAGTGTCTCCGGAACTTCTTCGTGTACTTTTTCGAGCAGCAAGCCGACACCGTCAGTAAACTGGGAAAAACGTCCGATGTGGCAGCGGTCACCGTCAGACTTGCCGTGCCCCGAATGGTCCAGTGCGTAAACAGCGTAGCCCCGGTCGACAAAAAATCGGGCAAAGTGCTGATAGCGGCCGGAATGCTCCGCAAGTCCGTGAGCGATCAGCAACACCGCTCTCGGCCGATCGAAAGGCTGCCAGCTCTGATAGTAAAGTGAGGCACCCGCTGAAGTCTTGAGCGTCCCTTCGTCGTGCTTCATTGCGGCGCCACTTCCTTCGGCGCCGAGACATTGGCGGCATCAATAGCGTTGTTAGCAGACTCAAGCAAGTCGTCCAACGCGCCCCGCAGACAGTCCATAAAGAAGTCGATGTCGGGCAGGATTTCCCGCGTCGATGTGACACTGAATGAAATCTGACCGTCGTAACTCGGCGTGGCAATGAAAAGGCCCATGCCATTGGCCAGCGGAGCCATGGCATAAGTATGCAATATTTTCGCGCCGTTCATATAAAGGGTGGTTTGTGGCCCGGGCACATTCGATATGAACAGGTTGCAGACCTTTGGCGCCATTCCTGCCCGTAGCACCAGCCGGCCGGCAAGGACCTGGGTAGCGGCAGGCACGTGTTGCGTGAGATCCGTCATCAGGCGAGCTGATAAACCCGCCTTGGCCTCTTTGGATCTCCTGGTCGTTTTCACAATCTCGCGAAGCCGCGCCAGCCGGTCTTCGATGTCCGTGAAAATGCGGGTGGTCATCGCCGTAATCCGGTTACCGCCATTCCCGGGATCGGCCGAAGCGCCCTTTCTCGGCCGGGCGTTGATCGGCACCCAGGCCACCAAAGACCTGTCCGGTAATTCGCCATGGTGCAGCAGATATCGGCGTAGCCCGCCACTGCAGACGGCGAGCACGACATCGTTGATTGTGGCGCCGTCGACGGCCTGCCTGATCGTCTTGAAGTCAGCGAGGTCGAATACCGTTGCGTCGAACATCTTGTGCGCTGACACCGTGACGTTGAAGCGCGTATGTGGCACGCCGGCGCTGTCGTCATCCGGCCGAACTATGTTCTGATATGCCTGATAAAGCATCGGGGCGCTCCGCAAAACCGTATCGAACATCCGTACCGGCGACGTTGCGTTGTTGATTATTGCCCGGCCGAGCATTTCGACCAGAGTGGGTTTGGGAGCACGTTCGAATTTCGTTGCTTCGGCCTCGAAGGCCGGCGTGCCCTCGGCATCGATGTCGCAGAGGGAGCCGAAAAACTTCATGGCCGATGCACCGTCCACAGCCGCGTGGTGGACCTTGATCGCAATCGCATAACTGCCGGGCGGGAACCCTTCGATGTTATCCAGCCCTTCCACCACATACATTTCCCACGGCGGGCGTTGCATCGCTATCGGCCGGGAATGGTAGCGGGCCATTAGAATGCAAAACTGCCGCCAGTCACCCGGCTCGGGCAGGCGTCCATGACGCATATGAAATTCGATATCGAAAAACTCGTCATCGGCCCAGTACGGATAGTCGAGTTCAAATGGCACGTGAACGAGCCGGCGTGTGAAAACCGGCGAGGCATCGAGGCGGCTTTCAACATGACGAATAATGTCTTTGAAGCGAACCTTGCCGTCTGCGGCGGTCGACGGATCGTAAATGTAGACAGCCGTGACATGCGTCAGGTTGTCGTCCGACTCCATGTAAAGAAACTGTGCATCCTGGGCGCTGAGTTGTTGCATCTGATTGTCCTGTCCTGAATTCTGAATCGTCCGAAGGACCATTGCGCTATTGATTGCTCGCCCGTGCGACGGGCGCAACGTGGCTCTCTGCCGTCTTGAGCTTCTGCCCGCGTACCATCAGCGCCAGCGCCCTGATCCGATGAAGCCTTGCCAGCAAATCCCGCAGCTCGAGTGCGATCGAGTCACGCCGGGACGGCAAGGAGTCGTTTCCGGCCACTATCAGACCTTGATTTTCCATGAGTTTATAGGCATTTCCGAACAGCAGCGCGCTGATCGATGCCTCGCTCGAGATCCGGCGCTGCAAATACAGCTGCCGAGCGTATTTGCTCGCACGTGTTACACAATCTTGCTCATCGAATGTCTCATCCGCGGCAAGACCCGCCAGCAGGTCTGCAACGACCGAGTAGGCCTCAATGAAATGCAACAGTGTTGCATGAGCCACAAATGGTTGCACCGTTGCCAGCATCTGACTGATCGCCGTGCAGCCTTCCGCCAGAACCGCCTCCCATTGCGCCTCAATTTCGCTGAGCTCGCCTTTCAGCTCATCCCTGAACTGCGGCAAAGGCGCATAAAAGAACTCGAACTTCATAAGATCTCGCACTCGCTCGGCTTCCTTCCAGAACACTTCGGCCGCCGGTTCGTCGTGTGCATCACTGGCCTTGGCAAGTGCAAGTTCCGTGATTGCCTTGTTGACGAAATAATGAATAACGGTATTGCGGTAATAGCTGGCCTGCAATTGTTGATCGGGCGCAATACCGTACACGGACTGTGGACCTTCCGCATAACGGGTAAACAGACCGCTGTCGATCATGATGCTGGCAATTGCCCGAAGGTGATCGGCATTTTCCAGATCGAAGTCGCTCGTCATCTGAATGTTTCTGCGATTCGCCCACTCAATCAGCGCGCGCACCTCGGCCCTGAGCTCCTCGGTAGTCAGCGCCTGCGGCGTCGCGCCAAGCAGGACCATGCTGGTAAGCGATGGCAGCGTAATCGGCGTCGCCGCGTTGGCACTGACAGCAACCTGAAAGGCGATTTTCGACAATGCCATAGGATCGTCAACCGGCGGCGCTTTCTCCAACACGACCGGTTTACTGAAATTTATGTAAACCCGGCCCATCGGCTGCCGCAGGCGACTGAGATATCCCAGAAACCAGCGCAGGGATTCGGGTTTTTTCTTGGTGCCGGTCTGTTCCGCCGCGTAATCCGCGACATCGGTGATCAGATCATAACTGATCGTTACCGGAAGAATGTGAATGTTTCTGGCGTCCGTTTCCCGAGCTGCGTCAAGCGCGTATTTGAGCAAGCCGTAACGAGGTGGCATCAGTTTGCCCACCCTCGACCGCGTACCTTCAAACGCCCAGCTCAGCGGGAAACGTTTCTCCATGAGGTAGCCTATGTACTGCCGCAGTACGAGCTTGTACAGGGGGTTGTCCTTGAACGTCCGACGAATGAATATTGTTGCCGAACGACGTCCCAGGAATCCGAAGCCCGCAAAAGCCATGTTGACGCCGCCGAGGATGTGCGGCGCCGGAAAATCGTTATCGAAACACACGGTGTTCATTGCGAACCCGTCAACGTGGGACTTGTGGGTCCACAAAATCATCGACGGGTTTTCCCGTACCAGTTTTCGTACCCGTTCGATGCTCTTTTTGTCATAGACGATATCGGCTTCATATCCCTGCGTACACACGAAGCGATTAAGCACGCCCATGACGTCAATCCAGAAAGTGGATGGCCTCGCAATCATCTCCCGCATATAAACCTGCGCCTCGCGCATCAGTTCACGGCGCGGTTTGCCCAGTTCGGCGGAAAGTTTGTCGATGGCCGCATTGAATTTACTGCTTGCCTGCAAGTATTCGGCAACAAATCTCGGCACCTTGTAGCGGCTGCCTTGCAAACCCCGTTCAGCAATATCCAGAACCAGCCCGGCCTGCCGCTCGACGAAGTTCACGAACCCGTCCGGCTCATTCCGCGCCTTGCCGGCGGCAGTTTGATCGAATCGTTGGTGTAACTGGACGATCGTTGCGGGTTGCCCCACGACGTAGGCCACACGCTCGGGGTGATTGCGCCGGATGCGCCTTGCCCGCATTTTGCCGGGGCTGCGCCGGTCGCCGAGCAACAAGTCCCGAAATCTCGGCGCCTCTTTCGCCACCCCGGGGGGCTGCCAGACCACGCGAAGCGGCGTGATCAGCGTGTCTTCCGGCGCACTCAGCGCATGCCTCAGGCGACCCGAATTTCCTGAACGCAAAATCGGAACCGTGAATGGCTGCGCATTTAACGCACCGAGCGGGCGCTCTTTTTGCAACCACTCTTTGAGCAGGTCTTCCTCGAAACTGTGTGCGGTATCGAGGAGGTATATTAACGGCTGGCCGTTTGCTATCGAATGCACCTCGCTGATGTTCATTCAGGCCACGCTCATTCCCAGCTGCCCAGCACTACGTTGTTCCATTTTCTTGTGGACGCCTCATCTTCGTCTTCGGTCCCGATCGCTGGCTCAGCAGCGTCCTGTGGTGGATCCTGTACCGCCCGAGGTTCTTCTATCTGGTTCAGGGCACGCAGAAACTGGCCGCGTACCTCGGCCACATGCTTGTTCATGGTGCTTGCCTGCCAGTCGCTCGTGTCTATGGGTGGAAGCACTTCGATATCGACAGTGGCGGAACGAAAAACGAATTCACCTTTGGGCGCAACGTCGATCGCGTTGTGGATGACGATGGGCACCACCGGGACACCGGCCTGCATCGCAAGATGAAACGCTCCTTTCTTAAAGCGGCCAAGTCGCGGACTGATTGTCCGCGTACCTTCCGGCGCAATCACAACGGACTTTCCGTCATCGCGCATCGCATCGACCAGCGGCATCATCGCCTTTATGGCGCTGGCGCTGTCTTGACGGTCGATAAACACGACACCGGCAAACTCAAGTATCTGCCCGATCAGGGGATAGTGCTTGATTTCCTTCTTGCCGACACCCGCGAGGTCGCGGCGCAGCAGCTTCGCAATGATGATGATGTCAGCTTTGCTTTGATGATTGAAAACGAAGACTGCAGGCCGATGTTCCCAGACGTGGTGCTCGCCTTTTATATTCAACTTGAGGCCAATGAGTGCGGCTGCGACATCTCCGAACAGCGCAGCACCAAAATTCTGCGACTCACGAACAGATCCTGTCAGCGCCCAGATCGGCAAGGCCGCAACAAACGCCGGCACGATGCTCCAGGTTGCGGCGATCGAGCGCAGGTAATCGCTTGCGCGAGGCTGACCCCGACTGGCAAAGCGTCGAATTAACCACCCTCGCCTCTCGGAGATCGTGGTGAGCTTGTCGTTTGGATTGAGCGGTTGTGGTTTGCCGACTCGCTCGAGCAGTGCCAGATCTTCGTGACTGTCGGTGTAAAAAAAGCTCTCATCCAGATTCACGCCGCGTGCTTTCGCAAGCTCTTCGGCGGCCGTAACTTTGCCCTGCCCCCAGCAGGTGGGCCGGACCACGGCACCGGTGAACTCGCCGTTTTCTACGACGAGTTCCGTGCACAAGACGGTGTCGATGCCCAGATCGGCGGCGGCCGATTCAATCTGGTATCTGGTTGCCGAAGAAATGATCGCGACGGTGTGCCCCTTTCGCCGGTGGGCCTCCACCAAAGCCCTCGATTCGGGATAAATCTGCCGCGCGAGGTACTTCCTGTACACATCGTCGCCGAACTCGGCGTAACTCTCTTCAGAAACACCGCGTAACATCTGCGCCGCTGCTACCATCATGCCAGAGAAACCGAGGCTTCCGAGGCTGTAACTGGTCATGGCCGCCAGCAACTCCGTCAGTTCACGAGGCGAGAGGTCGGCTCGCTTGATCCGCTCCTTGATGAAGGCAAACACGGAAAAGCCGGCGATCAGGGTGCCGTCGAAATCAAAAAATGCCCCGATGGCCGGGCCGTCGGGCGCCGCTTCGACAGCCTTGGTAATGTCTTCGTGCCTGCGCATTCCTGAGTTTCCGCTCGATCGATTGTCAGTTTATTGTCGTATTATTGCGGCCATCGTCCGGCTTTTATGTGCGCCGGCTCTGCTTATTTCGTCTTGACCGGCATACTTTCCGTGACCCGCATCGCGAGTAAGCATAATCCCGGGGCCGCAGCGCCTACATTACTACTTTCGGGCCATTTGGGTGCCAGCGTCGCGAGCACGGGCAGGATACCCCTGGCGGCAATGTTACCGGACCGGTTTTTCGGCCGGCTTCTGATACCATAAAATCGCGTCAGCTGGCGAAAAAACAAAGCGGGAGGAAAACCGAATGGCAACCGCAGTTCAGACAATTCAGAAGCAGGTTTCTGCCGAAGAATGGCAGGTCCGGCAGGACCTGGCCGCTCTCTACCGCCTGGTCGCCATGCACGGCTGGGACGACCTCGTGTTCACGCACATCACAGCACGGGTTCCGGGCCCCGAACACCATTTTCTGATCAATCCTTACGGCATACTTTTCGAATCGGTGACGGCATCCAGCCTGATCAAGGTGGATCTCGAGGGAAACAAGATCATCGAGACGCCGTATCCGTTCAACCCGGCGGGTTTTACGATTCACAGCGCTATCCACGAGGTCCGCGAGGACGCGCAATGCGTGATTCATTTACACACGAGAGCCGGCGTCGCCGTTTCGGCACAGAAAGAGGGGCTGCTGCCCATCTCGCAGCAGGCAACGGTCGCGCTGGGCTCGCTTGCTTACCACGACTATGAAGGCATTGCGCTGAATCCGGATGAAAAGGTGCGTCTGCAGCGGGATCTCGGCGACAAAATCGCAATGATTCTGCGCAATCACGGCACCCTGGTCGCCGGACCGAGCATCGCCGACGCGTGGCTCTCCATGTATATCCTGGAGACGTCCTGTCAGATCCAGATTGCGGCCCAGGCAGGCGGCCGGGAACTGATCCTGCTTGGCGAGGAGATAACGCGTATAAATTACGAAAACGTTGCCGAAGCCACGGCGGGCCAGGGTGGCCAGATCGCCTGGACCGCCATGATAGACAAAGTCGAGCGGCATGATCCCTCGTTTCGGAATTGACGAACTATTCCGCTGACAAAGCGCAAACAATACGTGGCGGATAGCTTATGAGCGCCGCAAAAGAGCTGCGCGAATATACCGGTCGCAGCAACGCGATACATCGCGAGTATCTCGGGGATCCCGAGCTCCTGGAACGGTATCAACGCTTTGTCGCCTGGCAGCTCGATTACATGTTGCCGTCTTACGAAGATCTCAGAGCGTCTGAGGACTATGCGGCAGCTGTCGATTTTGTTGTTTCCGATCTGACCGGGATTGGTATCAATCAACGCGACCACGATCTCGCCCGGGTCGTTCCGATCATGTGCAAAATGCTGCCGGACAAGGCATTGCGCACCGTTGCTACGGCAATGCAGCTCAACGCCCGCGTTCTGGGCATAAATCTCTCGATTTGTCGCGAGTTATATAAGGAGATACCTGTCGGCGCAGACGTCTCGGAAGCAAAATATTATACCGCCTGCCGGCGTGCCAGCAGCCTTGATGAGTGTCTTGAACTCGTTCATCTGACCGGGGAAGTGGGTCACAACCTGGATCATGTGATCCGCATTCCAATGATCGGGCTGACGCTGAAAGCCATGCGGATGCCGGCACGCCTCGCGGGATTTGGGGTGCTGCAAAGATTTCTGGAAAAAGGCTACAGGACATTTATTGCACTGGAAGACGTCGATCAGTTTCTCGATGACATTACACTTCGCATGACTGATGTCTTTACAC
>Ga0209980_10001608_pt1 | contig 12345 bp, 12 predicted proteins | sample CR02metaG_FD_183611 | JGI IMG/M metagenome (GOLD analysis project Ga0209980, IMG submission 183611) | Deep subsurface microbial communities from Mariana Trench to uncover new lineages of life (NeLLi) - CR02 metaG (SPAdes) (version 2) | ecosystem: Environmental > Aquatic > Marine > Ocean trench... | reverse complement strand
CGTGAAGCGTGAAAAATCATAACCTTTCGGCACTCATCACGCATTACGTATCACGCTTCACGTATAAGGATGTCGAATTATTCAACAGTCCCAATCATTGTTAATGAGGAGAAGCTATGAGTGATGAAGTCGAGGATGTGGATGTCACCGGAGAAGCCAGTGAGATGGTAGAGGCGGATGAGGGTGAGGGTGAGGGTGAGGGAGGTGGTAAGGTCATCAAGGCCACAGGGACAAAGCCGACAAAAACCGGAAAGGGTGCCCCCAAGTATCCCCACGTGGAATTCGAAAAGATGGAACGGATTCTCGACATCCCCTTGGTCTTATCCGCCCAGTTGGGTTCGTCTCGGATGTTGGTGAAGGAATTGCTCCAACTTGGTCCGGGCTCGGTGGTGGAGTTGGATAAGCTGGCTGGCGAACCATTAGAGGTGTTGGTCAATGACAAGTTGGTGGCCCGAGGGGAAGTCGTCATGGTGAACGACAAGTTTGGCGTACGATTGACGGATGTTGTCAGCCCGACTGAGCGCGTACAAAAGCTACGATAGGAATATCGTGAAACGTCATGGTGAAGCGTAAAGCGTAAAAAAAAATATAAAGAAAACTAAATCAAGGTCGAGGGGGAAGGACACAAAACCATCATGGCTTGTTTTTCACGCATTTCGCATAACTCATCACGCATCACGTATCACGTATAACGAGGGAAGAATGGATTTCGCCACTGAAGCCCTGAAAATGACTGGAGCCCTGATCACCGTGTTAATGGTCATGGGGGGCGTGGCTGTGCTGGTCAAACGATTTTTAGGGAATCAAGGAGGAATTGGCGGTGCGCCGGCGTTGCGTCTCATGGGAGGCTTGCGACTGGGGCCGGGAAAATCCGTAATCCTGGTTGAATTGGCAGGGGAAGTGTTGGTGTTAGGGGCGACCGCTAAAGAACTCACCCTTCTGACCCGGGTTGACGACCCTCATCGAATCGAACAGCTTCGCCCTAGAGGGGGGATTGGTCTTCCTTCGTTACCCTGGTCCACGATGTTGATGAAGGCGAAGGCGCGGGTTGCATGTGAGTCGAAAGAGGCGTCAACAGCATGAAAGCGTGAAGCGTGAAGCGTACTTAGGGTTCGTATCTCGTATTTCGTATCTCGCATCTCGTTTTTTCAGGAGATACGAGATACGAGCGATGGGTTTTTTCGAGGTCTGCTCATGTCAAAAACACAAGTGATCATCAGTATCGGACTCGGCCTAATCGTGGCGTTGTTCGGGGGGGATGTGTGGGCGCAAAGTCCGCAAGCGCCGGCCTTCAATCTGGATATCACTGGGCCAGAGGGTACGCAGTCGTATACTGTGGGCATCAGAATCATGTTCTTGCTCACTGCGCTGACCTTGGCGCCGGCGTTTATCATGATGATGACGTCGTTCACGCGCGTGGTTATCGTCCTGGCCTTGGTTCGTCAAGCGATGGGGACGCTGCATTCGCCGCCGAACCAAGTGATTGTAGGCCTTGCCTTATTTTTGACGCTCTTCATCATGACACCGGTGTGGGAACAAATACAGGTTCGCGCATTGGATCCCTACCTACAAGATCAGATTTCCCAGGAACATGCGCTGGAACAGGCCATTGGCCCCATTCGGACGTTTATGTTGAAGCAGGTGCGGGAAAAAGATTTAGAACTGTTTGTGAATTTGGCAAGGGTGGAGATTCCAGAAGGTCCGGAACAGACACCTCTGCGGATCCTCATCCCGGCTTTTGTGACGAGTGAGCTGCGTACCGCGTTTCAAATTGGATTCCTGATTTTCATTCCATTTTTGGTGATCGATATGATCGTGGCCAGCATATTGATGTCCATGGGGATGATGTTACTGCCTCCCATTATGATCTCCCTGCCATTTAAATTAATCTTGTTTGTATTGGCGGATGGATGGTTCCTGGTCGTCGGGTCGTTGATGCAGAGCTTCAATTAAAAAGTGAGGAATAAAGTCCTCAAATCCGAAACTCGAATATCGAAGTCCGAAACAAATTCAAATGGCAAAATTTCAAATGACTAAAACGCTAGGAGCTGGGCCATGCGACCTTCTTGCGTTGCAATGATCCGTTTGAAACATTCGAGTTTTGGGTTTCGGCTTTGTTTCGAATTTCGATATTCGAATTTCGAGTTTAGGGAAATAGTTAGGAGTAAGGGGTGAGGGGTAACAAGTAAAGAATCCGTTCCTATTCTTGACTCCTTACCGAATTTGATATGACCGCTGAAACCGTTATGGAAGTGGCCCGGATGGCGATCGAAACCACGATATTGGTGGCTGGACCCATGTTGCTTTTGAGTTTGGTCGTTGGGTTATTAGTCGGCGCGTTTCAAGCCATGACCCAAATCAATGAAATGACACTCACGTTTGTCCCGAAAGTTTTCGGGATCTTTATGGTCATGTTAATTGGATTTCCATGGTTGCTCGGAGTGTATCTGAAATTCATGACTACGATCTTAGGGAATATTCCCAACTATATTCGGTAAGGACCTAAGAGAAAGTACCTTGGACATCTCGCATCCAATCTTCGGGCCGTCTTTGAACGGGCCTCAATCGACACACCCTCAACATAGCTGTGCTATGCCTCGGGTGTTTTTCAACCTAGAAACAGCAGTAGGATCACAAAAGTCCGCACAAGCTCTTGGGGCACCTGATAAAAGACAAAAAGGTCTCATCACCACAAAGGTGACCACGACGTTTTGTCTTTCACCATGCACCCCAATAGCTCGCACGGCTTTTTTGCGCCCAACTGCAGTTTCTAGGTCCAATCGTTCCGTCCAAATCCAACCCAAATCTTGGCGCGATATGTCCAAGGTATTTTCTCTCAGGTCCTCTCATGGCGAAATTTGAAATTGGACTACAGGAGTTTTGGGGGTTTGCCTTGGTCATCGTCCGAACCGGCGGGATTCTCTCGGCGTTTCCCATCATTGGGGGTCGGTTGGTACCCATGAAAATTCGTGCGGCCATGGTGATGGCCGTGGCGCTCGTGTTTGGGCCGCTTGTGGCGCCCACCCTGCATCCGGACTGGCTGGAACCCGTGAAGCTCACCATCGGGTTAGCCACGGAATTATTCATCGGGTTATTCCTTGGATTTGCCACCAGATGCCTTATGGCCGTGATTGAGATAGCCGGGAGCATCATGGGTTTTCAAATGGGATTTGGCCTGGCGGTTCAACTTGACCCCGTCACACAAGTCGAAGTTCCGGTGCTGGGAAGTTTTTTGGTCATTGTGGCCTCCCTTCTCTATTTCGTGGTTGATGGGCATCACCTCCTGTTGCTGGCCTTGGGCTCGAGCTTTGCGTTGATCCCTCCGCTTGGTGCGCAGTTTCATCCACCCTTGTTGGTTGATGCAGTTGAAATCCTGCAACGGACTTTTGATATCGGGGTCAAGCTGGCCTTGCCCCTGATAGCGGTGACCTTTCTGATTTATCTTGTCCTGGGAATTCTGGGACGTGTGATGCCTCAGATGAATGTGCTGTTTCTCGGATTCCCCTTGACCATTAGTGTCGGGTTGTTGGTCGTAGGATTTGGCCTGCCACTCTTTGCGTCCTTATTTCAACACTCCATTTTGGAGTTAGAAGGGGTGCTCATTGGCATGTTAGAGGAGATGGGGCGTGGCTGAAGACAAAGATGGAATGGAGAAGTCTGAACAGCCGAGTTCACGGAAGCTGGAAAAAGCACGGGAAAAAGGACAGGTTCCCTCGACCAAAGAATTCAGCCCGGTTGTGATGATCTTTGGCGCCATGGGCATGATTGCCATGTGGGCGCCTTTAGCGTGGCAGCATATCCAACGGACGAGCATGGGTTGGTTTGAAACCGCCGGGCTTCGCCTGATCACCCCTGACACGGCCTATGCCCTCGCGGTCGAAATGGTAGAAACCGGGATGGTGATCGTTTTACCCTTTGCGTTCGGAATGATGACCTTGGGTGTGTTGGCGACGGTGATTCAAACAGGACCGCTATGGATTGAGGATGGGATACAGCCCAAAATTTCCAAAATCAATCCGGTGGCTGGCCTCAAACGCATCGTGTCGATTCGAGGCGTGGTCGAACTGCTGAAATCGCTGATGAAACTCGCCATTCTGGGTGGAATAACCTACGGCATCATCCAAGCACATATTTCAGATATCGTGGAAATTCCCGGATTATCCGTTGGAGAAGCATTTCAACGAGTCGGGCGCATTGCGTTTCAGTTGGTGATGGCGATTGGTGTCGTGTTGCTGGTGTTAGCGGTGGCCGATTTCGCGTTTCAACGATGGCAATTTTTACGGGATCAACGGATGACCAAACGGGAAGTGAAGGATGAAATGAAAGATGTGGAAGGGAATCCGTTGGTTCGCTCTCGCCGCATGAGTTTGCAGCGGGATCGGGCGCGTCAGCGGATGATGCAAGCCGTACCCAAGGCGGATGTGGTGATTACGAACCCGACTCACCTGGCCGTGGCACTCAAGTACGACCCTGAACAATCAGCCTCGCCAACCGTGCTGGCCAAAGGCGCGGGGTATGTTGCGGAGCACATTAAACAAGTCGCCCGTTCCGCGGGTATTCCGATTGTGGAGAATAAACCGGTGGCGCAGGGGCTGTATAAATTAGTGGAAGTCGGACGCACCATTCCGACTGACTTGTATAAAGCGGTGGCTGAGATCCTGGCCTATGTGTATCGATTGAAACAAGGCCAGGAAGAGATGGCAGGGTAAGCAGGATGGCGACCTCAACGACGATGCCACAAGAAGGCACCCCTCTCGGGTCGTATAGCGATTTCTTGTTGCCGTTGGGCGTCATTGGCATGTTGATGTTGATGCTTCTCCCGATCCCGCCGGTGCTCCTCGATTTGTGTCTGTCGTTCAGCATTACCCTGTCGATTCTTATATTGATGGTGACGATGCATGCGAGACGTCCGATTGATTTTTCCGTGTTTCCTTCAGTCCTGTTGTTGGTGACGCTCTTTCGGTTAGGCCTGAATATTGCGTCAACGCGTGTCATTCTCCTCAATGGCCATGAGGGCATTGGTGCAGCCGGCGAAGTCATTAAATCGTTTGGGGGGGTTGTTGTCGGTGGCAATTTTGCAGTGGGAATCGTGGTGTTTTCCATCTTAGTGATCATCAATTTTATTGTGATCACGAAAGGGGCTGGCCGAATCGCGGAAGTGGCCGCGAGGTTTACGTTGGATGCGATGCCGGGAAAGCAGATGAGCATTGATGCGGATCTCAATGCAGGATTGATCGATGAGTCTACGGCTCGTCGGCGCCGCGAAGACATTGCCGAAGAAGCCGATTTTTATGGGGCCATGGATGGTGCGAGTAAATTCGTTCGTGGTGATGCGATCGCCGCCATTATTATTATCCTGATCAACATCGTGGGGGGGTTGGCGATTGGGGTGCTGGAGCACGGCATGCCGTTAGTCGAGGCGGCCCGTACCTTTACGCTTCTGACTGTGGGTGATGCTCTGGTGGGACAGATTCCGGCCCTCATTATTTCAACCGCTGCCGGTATCATCATCACACGAGCCGCCTCATCTGCAAATTTGGGAGAGCAAATCACCAACCAAATTCTGGTCAACCCCAATTTGATTGGTATGGTAGCCGGCATTCTTTTCCTATTGGGACTCACTCCTGGCCTACCACATTTTGCCTTCTTGCTGGTAGGGAGCCTGGTTGGTGGGCTGGCCTATTTTCTTAAAGATCAACAGAAAAAGGTGGCTGAAGCAGAGAAAGCCGCGGTTCCTGCCAAAGGTGAGGAAGCCGCGAAAACGGATGCCCTCGACATCGTGACATCCCCTGACTTACTTGAACTTCATGTGGGATATGGGCTGGTTCCGTTGGTGGACGTCGCACAGGGGGGGGAGCTTCTTGAACGCATTCGCGGGATTCGCCGGCAGACTGGCCAGGAGCTGGGTTTGGTCGTTCCGCCCGTGCATATTCGGGATAATCTTCAGCTGCGGCCCAACGAATACAGCATCATGTTGAAAGGGGTGCAGGTGGCCAAAGGCGAAGTCGTGCCGAGGCATTTGCTGGCTATTAATCCGGGTCAGGCCACGGGTGATTTGGAAGGGAAGCCGACACAAGATCCGTGCTTTGGGCTACCGGCACTTTGGATTTCGACCCAAAACAAAGAGAAGGCTCAGGTCGAAGGGTATACGGTTGTCGATTGTGGCTCGGTGATTGCAACACATCTGACTGAAATCATTCGAGCGAATGCTCATGACCTGATTGGGCGTCAAGAGGTACAGAGTTTGCTAGACAATATTGCGAAGACTCATCCCAAGGTTGTGGATGATTTAATTCCCACCTTGTTGCCACTGGGGAGTGTGGTGAGAATTTTACGAAATCTTCTGAAAGAGCGGGTGTCTATTCGTGATTTGCGCACGATTCTCGAAAGCGTGGCGGATTATGCCCCACAGGTGAAAGACCCTGAAACCTTGACGGAGTATGCACGGCAAAGTGTGGGTCGGACCATCACCAGTCAATTCACCAACCCGGACGGGTTGCTCCCGGTGATCAGTTTAGATCCGGCCCTAGACCGACGGTTAGTTGACGCCCTGCGGCCAAGTCCGACAGGGGAAGTCCAGTCTATGAGCCCACCCTTCGTGAATGCGTTCCTGGAAGGCGTGCGTCGTGCCATTGAACGCGTCATTTCTCGAGGTTATCAGCCCGTGTTGCTCTGCTCTCATGGAATTCGGGCCCAGGTGTATCGCCTGGTGGCACCGGGTGTTCAGGCATTGACGGTGTTATCCCCGAATGAGATTGACGTCAAAGCCAAAATTCAAGCTGTTGAAGTGGTGAGGATTCCAGATGAAGCTTAAACGATTTGAAGCATTAACTCTTCAGGAAGCGTTTTTCGCCGTGAAAGCCGAATTGGGCTCGGATGCCGTGATCGTCTCGACCCGGCGTATCAATAAAGGTGGAGGTTTTCTTGGGTTGCTCAGTCAACCCATGATTGAAGTCACGGCTGCGGTTGATCGAGGGATGGTGGCCAAAGAATCTGGCAAGGAACCTGCCAAAGAACTTGATAATCGCCGACGCCAGTCACAGGAAACAGTGATGCCAACCGTCGAACCGGAAACGGTTTCGTCGTGGAATGAACCCCCCATCGAAGCCCAGCAGAGGCAGGCCCCCTCTTTTGGAGAACATCTGAAAGTGGCGGCGTTACTCGATCCGGTGAATCAGCAGCTCGCTGCCCTCCGTGAGCAAATAAAAGAGTTACACAGTGAACGGTCTGAGGCCGATACTGGAATTGGTCCCCTTCGTCAGGAACTCGAAACGTTTCGCACGTTCATGGGAGACATGCTGGCGGATCGGGCATCACAACGGTTGGCTTCGCTTCCGAAAGATCTGAGGGCCTATCATGAAGTGCTCGTGGCTGCGGGAATTACCCCTCTCTTGGCTGCCAACCTTGTGCGGACGGTTGGGGAAACGCTTGGAACAGGGGAGGGCATTCGGGACGAAACCGTGGCGGAATTATTGCGGGAGCAAATGGAGAAGGCCATTTCGGTGTCCGGTCCTTTGGCGACACCTGGCGGTTTGCAAAAAGTCGTCATGCTCGTGGGGCCTACTGGAGTCGGGAAAACCACGACCATTGCTAAACTCGCCAGTCAGTTCACGCAAGGACCCATGCGGGTGAAAACTGTCGTGGTGACATTGGATACGTATCGAGTGGCCGCTGTCGAACAACTTCGAGTCTATGCTCGAATCTTGAAAGTTCCCGTTGAAGTGGCCGTGACACCAGAGGAATTGCCGGCTTGCGTGGCTCGGCATCCGGATGCCGGGTTGGTGCTGGTTGATACGGCTGGCCGCAGTCCGCGTGATCCGGCAGGGGCACGAGAACTGGCGGCGATTGCGGAACAAAAAATGGCACTCGAAACCCATTTAGTGCTGGCCGCACCCACAGACTTGGCCGTGCAAGAAGATATTGTGCGTCGGTATAGCAGCATCCCAGTGCATCGATTATTGCTCACAAAACTCGATGAAATGCCCCAATTGGGCCGCTTATTCAATTTGATTCATCAAACCGGGCTCCCGCTGTCGTATCTGTCCATGGGACAACGGGTTCCAGAAGATTTGGAACAAGCGACGCGAAAATCCATCGTGGATCGAATCGACCTGTTTTCCGCATGGGAGCAGGTGTCAGAACAGCATGCGGTGGGTGAAGTGGCGTGAAGCGTCATGCGTGAAGGGTAAAGGGAAAAACACTGTGGTATCTTTTTTTACGCATCACGTATCACAGATTATGTATCACGAAAAGGTCCCTGCCTTCGCAGTGAGTACATTAACGTTTGATTTATAAGGACACACACCATGATCACCCAGATTGATCAAGCGAGCGGGCTACGAGCACGAGCGAGTGCTCAACCAACCCTTCCCCCAGTCCAAGTCATCGCGGTGAGCTCGGGGAAAGGAGGAGTCGGGAAAACCAATATTGTCGCCAACATTGCCGTGGCCGGAGCGAAACAGGGTACGCGCGTCATGATCATGGATGCGGATCTGGCGCTGGGGAATCTCGATGTGCTGCTTGGTCTCACACCTGTCTATTCGTTAGAAGATGTCATCGCGGGCCGACAGACATTGGAAGAGATTGTGGTGGAAGGGCCGGCGGGGGTGCAGATTCTTCCGGCCACGTCAGGGGTACAAGATCTGACGGCCTTAAGTCGAGACCAACAACTTCATCTGCAAACACAATTTTTGAATTTGGCTACCCCGCCAGAATTGCTGCTGATTGATTGTGCCGCCGGCATTTCCGCGAATGTTCTCTATTTTAGCCTGGTGGCCCATGAAGTCCTCGTGGTGGTCACCCCGGAACCGACATCCCTCACGGATGCGTATGCCTTGATTAAGGTTTTATCCACTCGCTACCGACAAAAACGTTTTAGAATTTTGATCAACATGGCGAAACAGGTTCGAGAGGCCAAGGACGTCTTTCGGAAATTGAGTAAGGTGACGGACCGATTTCTGAGCCTCTCATTGGATTTCGCCGGATGGGTACCCTTGGATGACCATTTGCCCATGGCCGTGTGCCAGCAACAAGCGGTCGTGGAAGCTTTTCCCAAGGCCCCGTCGAGTCGTGCGTTGTCGGACCTCATGGCGACGTTGCTTGGATGGCGATCGGATCATCCCATGGATGGCGGGCTCCAGCTATTTGGCCCATCGGTTCTTTGGACACCCACACAGGAAGGAGCGTGAGGGACTATGAAATCGACCGTCTCGGAAGCCCAAGCCCAGCAGAAGATTCACGCTCGGTTTAAGACGGGAGAAGCCGCCAAATCCGTTGGTATTCGCGGAGAAGAACGGGAAGGGATGATCAAGGATTTTGTGCCGGTGATTAAGTATATGGCCCTTCGCTTGGCCATGCGTGTTCCGGCGGGCTTAAATGTTGAGGACCTGATTAGCGCAGGAACCGTCGGGCTTTTAGATGCCCTCAGCAAGTATGATCCTGGGCGGGAAGTGAAGTTTCGGACCTATGCGGAATTTCGTATTCGTGGCGCGATGCTTGATGAAATGCGTGCGATGGACTGGGTCCCTCGGTCGGTTCGTGAACGCATGGGTCGCATCCAACATGCCGCCAATGAATTTACCAAGCGAAAAGGTCGAACGCCGACCGAACAGGAGCTGGCTACGGAATTAGGGGTCGATGCCAAAGAAGTGGATGACACGCTGCTGCAAGCCAAAGGGGCCGTCGTATTAAGCCTCGATGATTTGGGCACCTCGGACGATGACGCCCATTCCATTTTGGATGCCCTGGCTGATACGGAGCAACCAAGTCCTCTTGAATCCTTGTTGTCCGAAGATACCAGAAAAGTGCTCGCTGATGCGATTGATCGACTGCCAGAGCGGCAACGATTGGTTCTGACGCTCTATTATTTTGAAGAACTGACTATGAAAGAAGTGGGGACGTTGTTGAACGTGACGGAATCCCGCATTTGCCAATTACATGCGCAGGCTATGGTCCGGCTTAAAGCTCAACTCAGTACTAAACTGTCTCGTTAAAGATACGGGCACCTCTAAAAACCGTCCTTTTCCGTGATGGCGGCGTCAGCCGCATACTCAAATCCTCATGTATTCGCCCATACACTCCGGTTTTCCGCGCGCGGCTTCCTTGCCCTCACCAAAATGCCTGGTTTTTAGAAGTGCCCATACACCTTTCTTCTCTGATGGGGCTCTTCATTCCTTTGGGGCTCTTTTCCTACCTGCCATTATCTCGACATCCAAATATCGAATTTCGGAACAAATCGGAACCCAAAACTCCAATGTTTCAAACGGATCATGCCGACTAATTGAGACATGACTTTGGTTCTTTACAATTTGAACATTTTTAATGTGTTTCGGATTTCGAGATTCGAGTGTTGGATGTATTCAACGGTAAGGAGTTACAGCCCAGATGTCCCTCCCTGTTCCTCATTCCCTACCCCTCCCTATTTTCTATTTCCTCCATTAAGTTCGATCATACTAATCCCGAGAGTTCAGTGAACTCGCTCACCACAATTTTGCCATTTGGATACCAAAGAGAACGGGTTTTTCATTGGCGGGAACATACAATTCAGTAGCACGATGCTGCCGAAGGAGCTGCGATGATTGAGCCAACCAATTTGACTTCTGAGAACCTGGGTGTTGTTGGAGAAGTTTCTACTCCGACACCATCGGCCACGATTTTACTCGTGGATGATGAAAAGCTTGCCCGCATGGTCACCCGGAAACGACTAGAACGGTTGGGTCATCGCATTCTTGAAGCGGAACATGGCAAGCAAGGGTTGGCCGTGCTTGAAGAACATGGCGTTGATCTTATTATCTCGGACTGGATGATGCCGGAAATGGACGGGCCGACCTTTTGTGAAGCTGTCAAAGCCCATGAAAAATTTCGGTTAATACCCATCATTTTGATGACCGCGTTGGACCAACCTGCGCAAATTGCCGAAGGGTTACAGCGAGGAGCGGACGACTTTTTAACTAAAGCCGCGTCCGATCAGGAATTGACGGCTCGTGTCAATGCGGGGCTGCGCACGCATCGATTGATTGGCGAACTTGAACAATCCTATGCCGTCATTGCAGAAAAACAAAGCGAAATGGAGGCGGAGGTGAAGTCTGCGACACTGTTTGTGACCTCCTTGCTTCCCAAGGCTGGTGAGGTGGCCCCTGGTGTTCAGATGGATTGGGAATTCATTCCGTCCCTGGGCTTAGGTGGCGATTTATTTCAAGTCACACCGTGGGGTGACGACTATCTTGGGCTGGCCATTTTGGACATGTCCGGGCACGGGATTGGGCCTGCCCTGCGGGCCGTGTCATTGGCCCTGACGTTTCGGGCGGAACATATGGCACAAACCCATCCCACCTATGATCCGGGCGAAATCGTGGCCACCCTCAATAAGGAAAATCCTATGACCCAGGATGGAGAGTATTTCACCATTTGGGTCGGAGCGCTGCATTTGCCAACCCGCCGTCTCCGGTACGCGACCGCCGGGCATCCTGCCGTGGTGCTGACACGAAATGGACAACCCCTGCAGCAAATTGGTGCAAAGACCTGGCCCATTGGATTTGGGATTGGGGAAGTGTACGTCAGTGAGGAAATCTTTTTGTTGCCTGGTGATCGATTGTATATGTTCAGCGACGGGATCTATGAAGTTTTCTCTCCAGACGACGAGTTATGGGATCGCAAGGGGTTTGAAGGTGCCTGTCAAACCATTCATGCCAAGCCCTTAAAAAAAGGTTTGCAATGGGTGGTTCAACAAGCCAAAGCCTGGCAACGCCAAGAAACCTTTGGCGATGACGTGGCGCTGGTTGGTCTTGAAATACTGTCGTAAGGATAGTGAGTAATAAGGTTCGTCGCAGAAATACGTAGGACAAATCCGAAAATCGAATATCGAAATCCGAAACACATTCAAATGACCAAATTCAAAATCACCAACACGTGGGAAGACAGTTGATACGACTTTGAAGATCGAACGCACGAATGTGCCCGCTCTGCCTGCATGATCTGTTTGAACCTAGGAGCCTGTCCCAGATTAGACTGATCTACTGCGGATGCACTGGATTTGGCCAGATATTTCGATCCTTTTCGTTGAATAGTCCCACTATTCGCCTCACACGATCGAAATATCTGACTCAAACCAGCACATCCTCGCGACGATCGCTAATCTCGGACAGGCTCCGAGAAACGGCAGTGGAATCATTCAAATTTTGGGTTGGTTTCGCATTTCGATATTCGGATTTCGAATGTAGGGAAAAAGGGAGGAATACGGCGCTGGCCATGAAAGGCCTCTTTGCTGTTAACTCCTCACTCCTCACTGTCCCTTGGAACTTATCTGCGCGATACACCGTAGGTAAATTTGAACCTTTTAAAATTAGG
>Ga0209980_10001606_pt1 | contig 12351 bp, 9 predicted proteins | sample CR02metaG_FD_183611 | JGI IMG/M metagenome (GOLD analysis project Ga0209980, IMG submission 183611) | Deep subsurface microbial communities from Mariana Trench to uncover new lineages of life (NeLLi) - CR02 metaG (SPAdes) (version 2) | ecosystem: Environmental > Aquatic > Marine > Ocean trench >... | reverse complement strand
CGTATCCATCGCCAGATTGTCGGTCATCGACGGCCTGGATGCTTCGGTGAAGGTCTTTTATCAAAGGCAGCAGTATCGTGCCCATTGCAACTATTTCGCATTCCTGGAACCGGTGGACACGCTGCCCCGTCACGAGCAGTTCGTAAACCAGGCGCGTGATGACTTTTGCGCCATGCGAAAGGAGCTGACGGCCGGGTGGCGAAGCGAAAATTGCGGAAAAGACACGATCGCCTGGAAAACATGGTGTCCAGGCGAATAGAAGATCGGTCGAGAAACGTAGAACCGTAGGTTGGGCTGAGCTTGCGAAGCCCGACAACCGCCAGCATGTTGGGCTTCGCAAGCTCAGCCCAATCTACAGATCGCCTACATATAAGCGTCAGATCCCTTTCCCCGTCTCACTCGTATGCGAGACAAAGGTCGTAAAGCCGCTCTATACCCTTTCTGTCTCCGGCGAATTGGCAACGCGTTTCACTGCCGTGCTCGAAGTAGCGCCCCGTGATGCCCGTGCCCAGCTCGCCGCGGGCCAGCATCACCGGTGTGTGCGCCGCGTCCCGGGGTGCCTGTGATCCGCCGAAGCCGAGGTTGCGGCTCAGGATCGATGACGGATCGCCGGGATGGCAGGCGTTGACCGTGATGCCGGCATTCTCCAGGCGCTCGGCCAGGGCCACCGTGAGCATGCGGTTGGCTTGTTTCGACTGTCGATAGGCGGTGTGGTTGTCGTATGGGCGGCGGCGAAACTCGAGATCGTCGAGATCCAGATCGCCGGCCCAGTAGCTGGCCACGTTCACCACCCTGGCGGGGGCGGAGCGTTCCAGGTGCGGGCGAAAGGCGTGGGTCATCCAAAAGTAACCGAGGACGTTGGTGGCGAACGTGAGTTCGATGTTCTCCGGCGTCACTTCGTGCTCACGGGGTGCGACGCCCGCGTCGTTCACCAGCACATGCAACGGTCCCTGCCAGCTGTCAGCGAGGGCCTGGATGGACCGGCGCCGGCAGAGATCGGCGAGCACGAAGCGCAGGTTGTGGTTTGCGGTGTCGCTGCGAATGGCGTCCACCGCTTTCCGCGCCCGGCCCGCGTCGCGGGCCACCAGCACCACCTCGTAGTTCGGTGTGGCCGCCAGCTCGCGCGCGATGGCATGGCCGATGACACCGGTGGCGCCGCTGACGAGAACCACGGTCTTGTCGTTGTCCACCATCCCTCAGGCTCCAGCGGCTGTCATAACGCCAGGCGCCATGATACAAAAGAACGTCATCTGGAATGGCCGTTCAGGGAACTGCACGCTATGAACCTTCCCGATCCCGAAAAGGTGGAACGCGTCGCCATCATCGGCGCGGGCACCATCGGCGCTTCCTGGGCGGCGCACTTTCTGGCCCGGGGCATGGACGTTCAGGTCTGGGATCCGGGCCCGGGGAGCGAGGACCGGGTGCGCCGGTTCGTGGCCGGTGCCTGGCCGGCTCTTGCCAGGTTGGGACTGGCGGCGGGGGCCGATCCGGCGCGTCTTCGATGGTGTGAGGACGTGGAAAGCGCGTGCGCGCAGGCACAGTTCGTTCAGGAAAGTGCGCCGGAGGACAAGGCGTTGAAGCGCACGCTCTATGAAAGCTTCGATGGGTTGCTGCCCGAGGATGCGGTCCTGGCGAGCTCCACCTCCGGTCTGCTGTTGAGTGAGCTGCAGGCGGGGCGCCAGGGTCGGGAGCGCTATGTGCTCGGCCACCCCTTCAATCCGCCGCATCTCATTCCGCTGGTGGAGGTGCTGGGCGGCACGGATACGGCCCCGGAAGTCGTCGACTGGACCCTGGCTTTCTATGACGCCCACGGCAAGACCGCCATTCGTCTCAACAAGGAGGTGCCCGGTCACCTGGTCAACCGCCTGCAGGCCGCCATCTGGCGCGAGGCCATCGATGCGGTGGTGAGCGGTGTCGCCAGCGTCGAGGATGTGGACAAGGCCATCGCTTACGGCCCGGGTCTGCGCTGGGCCCTGATGGGTCCCCACCAGATTTTTCACCTGGCGGGCGGCCCCGGCGGCATGCGCAACTTCCTCGAGCATTTCGGACCCAATGTCGAGGACTGGTGGCGGGACATGCGCGATGTCAGCTTGACCCCGGAGGTCAAAGCCACGCTCATGGACGGCATTGAGGCCGAGTGCGCGGGCCGCAGCGTGGAGACGCTGGCCGCCGAGCGCGATGCGCGCCTCGTCGATCTACTGGAAATGCTGAAGCGGGATCGGTAAGCCATCGCTGGACCCGGGCGACCGGGAGCTGTCAACGTTTGAGACCAAGTGCTGCACGGTCCGGATAGCCAAGCGCCACCAGAAACATGACGCTCTTGCCCGCCGCGTGGGGTGAGAAGAAGTCTGTAACGTCGTCGTCGAAGAACGTCAGCCCGGTGGCACCGAAGCCATGGGCGTACGCGCCGAGATACATGCGCCCCGCAGTGATGCCCCCCTCGAGCTGCGCCACGCGATAACCGCGGTTGCCGAAGCGTCCAAGCACGGCCGGCAATGAGCAGAGGGAATAGATGTTCACGGCCGCGTCGGCCGGAAGCTGCTGGCCAAGCCCCAGCCGCCCGGCTGGCGCGCGGAAATTTCCTTCGCGAAGCAGCTCCAGCGAGCGCTCGTCGCGCCGGTAGTAGTAGGTTCCGGGCGGTAGTCCCTCCACTGCGTGCACGATGAGGTAGAAATCGAGCAGGGTCGCCCCGGGAGGGATCAGCACGTCTGCCGCAATGCCGCGTGTGGCGCGGTCGAGCACGGCGGATAGTGCTTCCATGGAGATGGCGCGGGTGCGGTCGAAGGCCCGCGTCGAGCCGCGCTTTCGAATGACATCGGTTAGCGAAACGCGGGGAAGCGCGGCCGCCGCCTCGAGTTTCAGCGGGGACACCGTGCTGCCCGCGACTTCAGAGTCCGGTTCCGGTATGCCGACCCGCCAGGCAGCAGCGGCCGCACCGCTCGCGAGCGAGGAAGCCGCGTGCATCTCTCGTATAAGCGGATAGTCGACTTCGGATTTCGATAGCGGCTCGGTTTCGACGCCAAGCTCGGACATCGATGGTGCCGGCGGAGGATTTGCCGCGCTGCGCCCGAGCGGCACCAGGGTGAGGGCCGCCTCCCGTTGAACATCGAGTCCCAGCAGCTCTGCCACCTTCGCGTCGGCGAAGCCGAGCACGACCATCGACTGCAGCGACTCGGCATCGGCAACAGCGAGGAGATTGGCGTGCATCGTGCCCGCATCCCAGAAGCAGTGCCGGTAGGTGCGTGCCTGGTACTTCCATGCGTTTCGCCAGTAGGTCGAGGCGCTTACCAAGGTCACAGGCGCCCGTGCCACCCGAACGTGGTCGCCGGTTGACTCGGCCAGTACCGATCGGTAATCGCCCGGACGCAATCTGCGCAACGCAAAGTCATGGGGCCCGAAGTGGTAGACGCCCGCCGGTAAATCCGGCAGATCTCCGGTAACGAGATAGAGGTCGATATGATACAGCGCGCCCGTATTGGCATAGGCGCGGAAGGTCACCTCGCCGCCCGGGGAACGCCTGCGTTTGGTGATGCCGGCCGCCAGGTACAGCACCCGTGCGAGGGTGGCGAGAGCCGGAACGCGCTCGCCCGTGCCGGGATCCAGCACATCGACGAGGGGCATCCCGAGGGCATCGAGGGCCGGCGTGGTCGCACCTGACAGGATTTTCGGATCCGATGGTAGCGGTACAGGCTCGATGTTGCGATAGATCTTGAATCCCCGGGGTTGGTTGCTCCAGTCAAGGAAATGCGCGTCACTGCGAAGCTTCGCCTCACTATGCTTGGTGGCCTCGTGATAGCGAAGGGCGGCTTGCATTTCCTGACGAGTAACCCGGCTCACTGTCTGAAAGCGCGCAGAGGCGTAGTCCATCCTCCTCCTCGGCGCTCACTATGTTTCATTAACCTGCCACGGGGTCAGTTTACTCCGGCAGTCCAGCCCGTCGTAGCCCGTCGAGGAAACTGTCGAGGTTCTTGTAGTTCGCGACCGGAAAAATCTCTTGTAACCGGGTAATGGTCAGCTCGGGATCGAGTTCCAGCAATTGCTGGATGGTCTTCTTCGCTTCGTCCAACCGATCAAGTTGGGTGCAACTGGCGGCCAGAACGTGGTAGGCGGGTAGGTTGTGGCGGTGCTGGCGGATGGATTTCCTGGCCCAGGACGCGGCGTCCTCATAACGCTGCTCCTGCATGTGCGCGATTGCCAGAACGCTATACAGCACCCACATCGCAGTATCGAGCGGACTCAATCGCATCGCGCGCTCGGCATGCTCGATGGCAGTGCTGGTGTCCGCCAAAATGTTCCTCAGCAGGCCACTGGAAGCCCAAGCGCGCACAGCGTTCGGATTGATTGCAAGCGATCGATCGACGAGCGCGGTGGCAGCGTCGAGATCGTTCTCCAGCAGCCCAGCGGTAAGGCCGGCCTGCCACAGGACGTAGGGATCGGTGTCATCGGCCTTCAATGCCGCGTCGGTGAGCCGGATGGACTCGTTTCTGTCTTCCTCCGACAGCGTCATGCCACTGATCTGCACGTGTCGTCGATAGCACCAAGAGGCACAGGCGTAGGCCCGGCCGTAATTCGGGTCCCGCTCGATGGCCAGGCGAAACTGGTGCAGTCCCTCCGCCGTGTCCTCCGGGGTCAACTTGTTCATCGACGCGAGACCACGCAGCACGAAATCGTAAGCGTCCAGGCTGTCGGGCCGCTTGTGCTTGACGCGTTCGAACTCGGCACGTTGAAGGCGCGGCTCGATGGCGCCGATTACCGTCGAAGTGATCTGGTCTTGAAGGTCGAAGATGTCGTCGAGCGCGCCATCGTACTTGTCCGCCCAGATATGCTTGCCGGATCCGGCGTCGAGCAGCTGGGCAGTGACCCGAACCCGGTTGCCAGCTTTGCGGACGCTACCTTCCATCACGTAACGAACACCGAGCTGACGTCCGACATCCTTCACGTCCACCGACTTGCCTTTGTACGTGAAGGTGGAGTTGCGCGCGATTACGAAGAAAGATCGGACATTCGACAACGCGGTGATGATGTCCTCAGTGACACCATCGGAGAAGTACTCCTGCTCGGGATCGGCGCTCATGTTGGTAAATGGTAGAACCGCAATGGAAGGTTTGTCGGATGGCTCCGGTTCAGGAGGCTCTCTGCTGTCATTGGCCGAAGCATCGGCGGTTCGCGCGTCCGATGCCGTTTTCGTTATCACCCGATACGATCTGACTGGCTCCGCGATGTTCTTTACCGACTGCTCTCCCATAAACTCGAAGCTCAGCGGCAGCTTGTTGCCGATGGCGGTACGGACGGATTCGGAGATACAGATCCCGCCCGGCTCCGCCAGGCCCTCGAGACGTGCCGCGACGTTGACGCCGTCGCCATAAATATCGCCACGGTCTTCGATGACATCGCCCAGGTTGATCCCGATTCGAAACTGGAGCTTTCGCTGTTCTGACAGTTGTCTATTTTGTGCCTCGAGCTCGTCTTGAACGGCCACGGCGCTGGACATCGCATCGATCACCGCGTCGAATTTCGCGAGCACGGCGTCTCCGGCGTAGTGCATCACTTGTCCGTGATGGGCTTCGATGGTTAGGGAGATCAGATCCAGGTATTCGCTCAGAGCCCGGTGAGTGGCATCTTCGTCTTCGCCGGTGAGCCGACTGTATCCGGCGACGTCGGCGTAGAGAATGGCGGCTAGCTTACGGGGCAGTCGTTTCGAGCACAAAGCGAGCTGTCTCCACTAGATACGGCCGGGTTCCAGCGGATGGATACCGTCGCGAGCGGCGGGTTCGGGAACATCCAGCGTCATCGGCGTTTATCCATGGCGGATCAAAGAAATCGACCAACCGGCCCAAGTGCCGGTATTTTGCCAGGAGTTCCGAGTGAAAGGTAACCAAAGCAGCGATTTTGAGCGTTCCCGAGGCTTCCGGTCGCACCCGTCACCGGCGCATCATCTTATTCCACCGGGGATGACGCCCACGAGTCACCGGGCGCGTCGATGGTGGAGCTCGTCGACTTACTTTCGCGGGAGGGTCCAGTCTCGTCCCCATCGCCCCTGGAGACCCATTATACTGGAGTCCCGGGTAGTCCGGGCAGTCCCTCGGGGCTCGACGTTTCAGCGCCCACGCTCATGTCGCCAAAGGCGATCAACCGACGAATTTTCACCACCGGACTCCTGGCGGGCCTCGCGGCGGTTATCGGCGTGTTCTGGCTGCTTGGTTGGCTGAGCGATTTCCTGTGGTTTCAGGCGATCGGGTACACGTCGGTGTTCTGGACCTTGCGCCTGCTCAAGCTCTGCCTGTTCCTCGCGGGCTTTGCTCTCATTTCCACCTATCTCTGGGCAAACCTCCGCGTGCTTTCGTCGCGGGTGAACTGGGCGGATGTCACGCACGCCATCGCGCGGCGGGTTGGAAGTGCGCCGCCGTCCAGGGGTCAACCGCCACCGCCGGGCAACGTCGCAGCACCCCGGCTCGCGGGAGTCGCCGGCGCGCCGTTTGCGGCCAAGGCGGTGGCGTTAGTGCTCGCGGGCGTCTTCGCTTTTGCACTCGCCGGACACTGGGATCCGGTGCTGCGCTACTGGTGGTGGCAGCCCTATGGGATGACCGATCCGGTGTACGGCCGCGATATTGGTTTCTACCTGTTCCGCCTGCCCTTCCTCGAGCTCGTCCAGAATACTTTGCTGGTGCTGGTCACAATGGTCACCGCCTTATTGGCCTGGCTCTATGTCGAGGCCAATGTGCTGCGCCCGAGCAGGCGCACCGGTATCGAAGGTCATCCGCGCGCCGTCGCGCACCTGGCACTGAACCTCGCTGCTCTTTTCCTGCTCACCGCCTGGGGTTACTGGCTCGATCGTTTCGCGCTGCTTCTATCCGACAGCGGGGCGGTCTTCGGTGCCGGTTACACCGAGGTCACTGTGGAGCGACCCGCACTTTGGCTCATGGCTGCGGCCACCTCGGCCCTGGGCTTAGCGCTTCTGTTACCCGCTGTCAGGCGCCGGCTGCGCTGGCTGGCAATCGGGGCGATGGCGTGTCTGGTGCTTTGGTTTGGGGGGGTCGTTATCGCCCCGTGGGTGGTTCAGAGCTTCGTCGTCGAGCCGAACGAGCTCGAGCTCGAGACGCCGTTCCTCGTGCACAACATCGCGTTTACGCGGGAAGCATTCGGCCTCGGGGGTATCGAAGAGCGTGTGTACGAGGGCTTCGCCGGGTTGAGCCTCGCCAGTGTCGCAGGCAATCGCGCGACCATTGACAACGTCCGATTGTGGGACTGGCGGCCGCTCGGCGAAACATTCCGGCAATTGCAACGCATCCGGAGCTACTACGAGTTCGGCGACGTGGATGTGGACCGTTACGAGGTCGACGGAAGATATCGACAGATCATGCTGGCGGTGCGCGAGCTCGCCGACGATCTGCCGGACAGGGCCGATACCTGGCTCAATCGTTACCTGCAGTACACCCATGGTTACGGTCTCGCCATGTCCCTTACCGCCGAAAAAGACGACCAAGGCGGCCCCGTCCTCATCGTCAAAGACATCCCGCCGAAAACCGCCGGCGGGCTCGTCGTCAGCCAGCCCGCCATCTACTACGGCGAGAATATGCGCGGCTACCGGCTGGTGACGACCGCCGTGCCCGAGTTCGACTACCCGAGAGGGGACAAGAATGTTTATTCGACCTATCGCGGGCAGGGCGGCGTGCCTCTCGATGCGTTCTGGAAAAAGTTACTGTTCGCGTGGGACCAGGGTGACGTCAATCTCCTGATCAGCTCCTACCTGACACCGGAGAGCCGCATTCAGCTTTACCGCCGTGTCAAAGAGCGCGTGCGACGCATCGCGCCTTTCCTCGAACTCGATTCGGATCCCTATCCGGTGTTGAGTGACGGGCGCATTTACTGGATCGTCGACGTCTATACGCTGTCATCCTGGTTTCCTTATTCCGAACCCGACAGGGCCGACTTCAACTACATCCGGAATTCGGTGAAGGTCGTCGTCGATGCCTACGACGGCACCGTGCGCTTCTACGTGATCGATCCCGACGACCCGGTCATCGGGGTTTATCAGCGGGCTTTCCCCGCCCTGTTTCACCCGCTCGAGGACATGCCGGCGGATCTGCGGCGTCACCTGCGCTACCCGCAGACCCTGTTCAAGGCCCAGGTGGCCAAGTTCAACATCTACCACATGACCGTCCCGCAGGTGTTCTACAACGGGGAGGATGTCTGGGCGATCCCGAAAGAGAAGTACGGTGGGGACGTGATCGCCATGGAGCCCTACTACGTGCTCATGCGATTGCCTAAGGAGCAGCGACTCCAGTACCTGCTGATGACCCCCGTCACTCCGCAGAACCGCGACAATATGATCGCGTGGATAGCAGCGCGCAGCGACTTTCCCGGCTATGGCCAGTTGCTGGTCTACAAGCTGCCAAAGGACCGTCTCGTTCTGGGCCCGATGCAGGTCGAGGCAACCATCGACCAGGACACTCTTATCTCCCAGCAGCTTTCCTTGTGGGACCAGCGGGGTTCCCGCGTCATTCGGGGCAATTTGCTCGTCGTTCCCGTCGATCATTCGTTCCTCTACGTGGAGCCCGTGTACCTCATCGCCGAGGACTTGGACATCCCGCAGCTCAAGCGCATCATCGTCAGCGACGGACAACGCCTGGCGATGGAGCCGACACTGGAGGAGGCTCTCGCGGCGGTGGTCGGCTCGCGGGCAGCGGAGACCGAAGTCACGCTCGGCCCGGAGAGCAGTGAGCAGCTCGCGGCCGCGCGCGCGGCGCTCGCTGAGGCCGAAGCGGCGCTTCGCAAGGCCGATTGGGACGCGTTCGGGCGCGCCATGCAGGTGCTGAAGCAGGCGCTGGCCCCGTGATAAGATGTTGAAGACGCGGAAACGGGCAAAGCACGTCGTCGCCAAGAATGGCTGGTGTCAACCTATGAGAAGTCGAAGTAACCGTCGATTGCCCGGGCTGGAGTTCTGCTGCGCGAGGGCGCTCGCTCCATGAGCGTTCGCGTCGTACAGGTCACGGACCCCCATCTTTACCGAGACAGGGACGGTGTTCTTGCCGGCATATCCACATGGAAAACGTTTCGCGCCGTATTGAGGCAAATCGAGCGTCAGCATGGCGATTTCGACTTTCTTGTACTCACCGGCGACCTGGCCCAGGACGAAGAGCTCGACACTTATCTGATGCTGCGCGAGGCGCTGGGTGATTGGCTCGAGCGTTGCCGAATCATCCCCGGCAACCATGATGATCCCGCTAATCTGCGCAAGGCGTTTCCCGAGCTGTTCTCCCAGGACGCGGGGCCGCTCACCTTCGCACTATCGGCTGGTGACTGGAAGATCATCGGTCTCGATTCGCATCTCCCAGGCGAGGTCAAGGGCCGCATCGACGCCAACCAGCTTCAGTGGCTGAGAGACCAGCTGAGAATGGACCCGGGCACCCGGACCCTGCTTTTCGTTCATCATCCTCCCATTGCCATCAACGTCGACTGGCTCGACAAGATCGCACTGGACGACGCTGCCGGGCTCGTGGATCTGATCAAAGCCTCACCGCAGATAAAGGTGATCTGTGCGGGCCACGTGCACCAGGAGTTTGCCGGCCGCATCGGTGCGGCGGCGATGTTCACGACGCCTTCCACCAGCGTACAGTTCGGCGCCCGCGCCGAGAAGTCGTTCGACACCAGGGCAGCCGGCTATCGGACATTCCGACTGGACGACGACTGCCATACGGAGGTGCATCGGCTATCGGACCAGGGAGAAGATTAGGCGCGCCACTGCGCGGGCATTGACGGGACATGGGTCACGAAGATCCCCATGATAGGATCACGCCAAATCTCGACATGTTGAATTTTTCCGATGACCTTGGAAGTTCCAGCCATACTGCAATCACTATCGTCCGCAGGGTCTGCGCTCAGTGCCTTGACGGCGTGGACAAAAAAAGCCAAAGGTGACGCGAGAGCCCTGATCGGAGAACTGAAAGACAATCTCTACTATCTCGACATGGTTACCGAGGATGGTATCGAGCTTGCTGCCGTCGTGAACAAGCTGTCCATCGCAGAATTCAAGCGCTTGTCCAGGGAAGGTTACAATTTCAACGCCCTCGAGAAGAAGAAGATCGCCAGCTACGAATCGCTGACTGGTACGGATCTTTCCTCCTGGTCCGGAAAATCCACCGAGGCGTTGATCGAGTCTGTTTTCGAAAAGCTCAATCTCCTCAAGATCAAGTTCCCGCGTGTGGCGGACGACAGCAAGTACCGCTGGAGTGTGCGCGTGGACAACATCAGGAAGCGCATCTGGTTGTTGTTGAAGCACGTCTCTTCATGAACCGGCCCGGGATCTTCTGACTCAACCCGGGCGCCCGTCTGCCCGCGGGCGTGAAAGAATCGGCGCGTAGACCGCGCAGTAGAGCAGGAAAGCAGTTATCCAGAGCAGTCCGGCAACTGTCCATGTGGCCTGCGGCATCGCCGGTGCGACGATGGGCGCGAACACGCGGGTCAGCGCGGCCAGCGTGACCAGCAGGTAAGCGGCCACAATGGGCTTCGCGGCCACCAGCGGTCTTCCCGTGTGGCCGAGGGCGGCGCGGGTCATGACGGCGAGAATCATGGTTGCGTAGGCGCCGGCGGTGAGCGCGTGCAGCCAGCCGGCGCCGGCCTGGAGCTGCCACAACAACCACAATCCCTTGAGTCCGAGTCCGATGGGGATCCACGCGTAAGCGACGTGCAGCACCCAGGCGATGGGTATGCCGCGGGTGAGCCAGCCGCGCCAGCGTAACAGCCGCCAGGCATGCAGCACGCAGGCGACCAGCGCCACGGCGCCCGCGAGCCGGCCTCCGGGAATAATCAGATCCACTATCAACACGGTAGCCGTGGCCGCGAGCGCGGCGCGATCCACCCAGCCAAATGCTGCGATACGGGCGTCGGGGTGGCGGTCGCGCAGCGCGTTGCCGGTAAACGCCGGTACGATGCGCCCGCCCACCAGCGCCACCATGAGCAGTATCGTGTCTACCGCCAGTGTCAGACCGCGGATGCCGAGCCGGGAAGCCAGATCCGGCGCGTGGAACAGCAGATTGGCGGCGAACAACAGGATGAGAAAGGCCACCAGAGGAAAATTGCGCACGTTGCCGGCACGGATCAGGGACGGCACGATGGCGATTGCGATGGCCGGCAGGAATGCGAGATCCATGGCCGCAGCGAGCGCCTGGGGCACGCCGAGGCCGGGCGCCATGGCAATCCTGCCGCCCAGCCAGATAGCCGCCAGCACCATCAGCGGCGGGCCGGCGAAGCCCCGCTGTCCGGTCCAGCTCGCGACCGCCGTCAGCAGGAAGCCGGCGAGCGCTGCAGTCACGAAGCCGAAGATCATCTCATGGGCGTGCCACTGCGTGGGCGCGAGCCACGCCATTTGCCAGTGCATGCCGTGCAGCACGGCGAGCCAGACCGCCATGGCGACAATCGCCTGCACGCCCGCGAGCAGGAAGAACGGTCGAAAGCCGTAATTGAAAATCGCTGTCACAGGCGGCTCGCGGCTCGCGCTCGGCAGTGGGCATCGAGTCCGAGCCCGTTGGCCGGCATCAGCCGCCGTCCTTCTTTTGTCCGTGCTTCATGTCGTGGCTCATTCCATCGGGCTCGGCGATTATTACTGTCACCTCGACAGCGCCGGCGCGTTCGAAGTTGAGCGTCAGGGGGAAGGACTTGCCTTCCACGAGTGGTTCTTTCAAACCTATCAGCATGACGTGCGTGCCGCCCGGTTGCAGGACCGACGGGTCGCCCGGCTCGATGTCGATATGATCCATCGGACGCATCTTCATCATCCCGCCCTCCATTGTGTGGATGTGAATCTCGGCTTTCCTTGCCGCGGGTGTTGAAACGGACAGGAGCCTGTCCGGCGCAGTGCCCTTGTTCACTAACGTCATGTAGGCGGCACCATTGGCCGAATTTGCCGGCAGAGGGCGCGACCACGGCTTGATGATGTGGATATCGCCCTGTATGTAGTCGTGGGCGAGTGCCGTTGAAGCGAGTGCAAATGCGGCTGCCAACAGTAGTAAACAACGATTCGTCATGATTTCCCCGGGTCCATATTCATTGTACGGGTCTGGGCGACCTGAATTTGTACTCAAGCCCTCCAGTTACGATCCGGTGATCGAAGGTCAATGACAAGGGCATGGTGCGCCGCACTTGCGGCTTGCCATACAACTTGGTGAAGATTCTCGAGCACCTCGACCTGCCCGCTACGCCCCCGGCACTCGCGCCCGCGCGTGGCCCACCTTTCGACGATGCTGCTCACACCCCCGTCTTCGACTTCGCCGCGCCCGAGCCGACGAGTCCAGGGATGGACGAGGTAGGGCGAAGCAGGACGCCCGAGCCGACGAGTCCAGGGATGGACGAGGT